>TARA_R110000796_G_scaffold44988_2_pt1 | contig 16485 bp, 13 predicted proteins | sample TARA_R110000796 | Tara Oceans TARA_R110000796 (sample SAMEA4397815) | marine metagenome | biome: Polar Biome; feature: [SRF] surface water layer (ENVO:00010504); material: water (ENVO:00002006), including particulate matter (ENVO:01000060) such as... | depth 5 m
CAAATCGATTATGATAAGATAATTAGTGGTGTTGCTAATATGTATCAACAGAGAGAACAGCAGAAGGTAGATAAACGAAACCACGAAGAACAAGTTAATACAGACGTAGCAAAATTCGAAGCACAAATTAGAGAAGACGAACGAGTTAAGTTAATGGTAGAATTTGAGAAAAAAGAAAAAGAGAAACTTAAGTCTAAAGCATTAAAGACAACTCAAAACGTTCTTCAGCGACAACCACCTTCAGTCGATAATCCATACGCCTACGCATTTCAAATGAATTCTCGCAATAATTTTAAGCGTTATTAAGATAACTTTGTAAAATTAAAATCTTTGCTTATTGTAATAAAATGTCGTTGAAAACAAGTGCTTCTATGCCCGTTGAAAATTACTCTGTAGTCCAGCAGAGCGAGAATGGAACTCAATTTGGACCTAATAACAAGATACGCTTTAGAATAGGTAGTCATTTAGGGTATGTAGATTTTCATACCTCTTACCTCCAATTTAACCTTGAAGTCCAAAATGCTAAAGCAAAAATGGAATTTACTAATGAAATGGGTGCTGACGTATTGATAAGGACTTGGCGATTACTTATAGGCGGACACATAGTCGAAGAAATCGACCACCCAAACGTTCTGCTTAAGGTTCTTAAATATGATTACGGACAAGACCTCGGTATGAGTGAAGTGTGCGAAGTCTTAGATAAGGCGGGTAATGCTACTGGATATCAAGGACTTAATAAACTCGGTGCTGGTATCGATATATCCACAGATAATCCTTGTGCTGTGGTTAAGTGTATCCTCGATTTGAACTTTAGTGGTATCTTTGGTTCTACTCAAACCTTCCCAGTTGGTATGACTGGCGACGTTGAGATTGAAATGACTTTAGAAGACCCCCGTAAGTGCTTACAGGTAATCCAATCGGGATACAACCCTCGGTGCTTAACTACAACTGGATTTGAATGTAATGGTGTCCCTATCGCCGACCACCCCCAAAGTGGGACAGCATTAGCGAACGTAGTATTCGGCAACGTTCAAGGCACAGAATTCCCAAAATTAAACAGTAAATCTTCAACATATCTCGACGACCAACCCTTTAGTTTAGGTCAAGGACTTAATCTTAACGGTGAGGGAGGCAACGGAGGGGCAGACGCTGAACTCACACGAATATCAACTGGTAATATTACTGCTATAGAAGACTCTGGTGGTGATACTAAACTCACTTGTGCCTTTGGTGCTATCAACACTCATAATGGTATAGATATGAGGGTTAGTTTTAATCCTAATGGCGTCGAACACGGTGCTACACCAGCGACTACTTGGGACAATAACGGCACACTTACTTATGAAGTATCTGTCCCCCAGTTGGTTTTACAAGTTGTAGTCCCACCCGAACAATACGTCCAAGAACAAGCACGTAAGGTAGCGACTGAAGGTTTCTCTATCGACGTGCCTTCTTATACTTGCTACAAATCTAATACTTATGCTAACGTGAATTCTGCGACTTTAGAGATACCTTGCTACTCAAGTAGAGCAAGAAGTATTTTAGCGATAGGGGTAAATGGCGGACAAGCGTTAGGTGGTAATAATATTCTTACAGCACCATATAGTTTTGAAGGGACTTATGACGACCTCGATACCTACCAGTTTCAAATTGGCGAAGACCGACAACCAGTTAGACCCGTGAATTGTGGTAATTTATCCACATTTCAGCACAACGTAGCACAAGAACAACTGACCGAATTAGAGAAAGCATTAAGGTCTGCTGGGTGTAATGTGAGGTCTTTAAGAAAACACCACAATAATTTTGTTGTGGGTCGAGCATTAAGTTCTTATGGTGGTTCGATACCGCTAACTATGAAAGGGGCAAGAATCTATTTAGATTACTTAAGCACAGACAAACGACTTAATGCTCCCGTCCCAGTTATAAATAAACAATTCTTCTCATACGTTAGTCATATCCGCAGACTTAATATTACACCGCAAGGCGTTAGTGTAATGTATTAAATTTTTTTCTAATTTCTTTTTAGTATTATCAGCAAAATTAAAATCTTTGCTTATTATAATAAAATGTCGGTAAATGATAGGATTGCTACTCAAATTAAACGCTACACTAAAATCACTCCAAGCAACGCTTCGGGCGATGGGATATTCTCTTTCTCTAAAGGCAACCCAGTTATTCGGTTTTCTATAGCAGAACAAGACGCTTTTTTACTCGCTCCCGAAACAAGACTTCAGTTTAAGTTTAAGGCGAAACAAGCAGACGGGACTAACGTAGTTCATACAGACACAACTAATCTTGACCCTAAGATTGGAGTTCAAAGTGTAATTAACACCTTAACCATATCGAGTCGAAGATATGCTACTTCTATTTGCGAACAAATCCATAATTATAACCAGTTAGTATCAATCGCCCACCCAACGTTAAGTTCAACGAGAGACTTAATGACTCAGCGAAATCACGAACAACTCTCAGTCGGTCAAGGCATTCTTCAGCGAAGACAGCAAGGACAACCTCAAGAAGATTTAGTTGCTTCAGTCCAAAACAACAAAGTCCTTATGAGAAAATTTATTACTTGCGGTGGTGGTGTTAATACTAATATAGGTGAAGATTGTTCTATCCAGTTATACGCTGGTATGTTTCAGTCGCAGAACTTAGACTTAAGGTTATTAGGCGGACTTGAACTTGAGATTACACTTGCTCCAGACTCAAATGTTTTCTCTAACGCTGGTGCTACCACCACTTATGAGTTAAGCGACGTTATCCTCAACGCACCACTCTTATACAAATCAGCACAGCAACTCGCTATGCCTTCGCAACCAAGCACCCTTGAGTTCTTAACGTGGTCTTCACTCTATAACGTTATCCAATCCACCAACGCTACAATCACTAACAAGGTAGGATTAAGGGGTTGTCTATCTATGCTTCAAAAATTCGTCCCAGTAAAGTATCTTAATAATTACGGACAACAAGCAGATAGTAATAACAACTTTGGTGCTAATGCCTTTAATGGTTGGAATGTTGGTATGAAACGATTAACCTTTCACCGAAACGGACAACGGTATCCTAATGAATATCAAATAATTACAGAGCGAGGGGACGGCGACCCAGCAGAAGAGATTATAGCAGAGAAGAACCCTCAAATTATGCTTAACTCGTTATCGGCATTTGAGAATTATAAAGACGTTAAGCATACTCATATTACAAGTCAAAATCTCGCAACACTTCAAGCAAACAATTACTTTTTAGGTGTATCTTTCGACCAAATCTCGGGTCAAGGTATAGACTTAACTGGTGGGACAATATCTACAGAGATAGAGTCAGCATTAAAAGACCCAGCAAATAACGTAGCAATACCCTTTGGCGTTTTCACTTTCTTCTTAAATAAGAATACCCTTGTTATCCAACCTAATCAGCGGATACAAAGTATCGAATAATTTTGTTATCTTTTTATTTTTATTTTCTCACCTTATTATAATAATGTCTAATAAAGTAGAAATCGCTGGGTATGACGAACACTCTAACCACTTACGCCGAAGGGAAGTTGCCTTACACGAAGGAAGACTTAAGGTTTATGAACCAACACTTACGACTATCGACGAGTCCCTAAACAATATAGAACTGGATATAGATAAGGTTGGTGATTGCGTGAATGAAACCGACAACAAGTTAAACGTAAGCACTTTTGATACTACACAAGATACTAACTTAACTTTTAATGGTGGTGCTTTGAATGACGGTCAAAATGTAATTATAGATTGTATAGGATACAGAGCAGTTAGAGTTTGGGGTGAATTCTCAAACGACCATTTAGATATAACGGCAACGTGTGCTACTAACGTTAATAACTTATCGTTTTGGGACGCTTTCGGTATGGAAACTTATTCGGGTAAATTCTCTCATTACTACCAAGACCCACCAAGGCATATTAAGTATCAAAACAATTCGGGTAATACAATAACCTCAATTAATTTACAATTTACAAGGTTTAAGTAATTAAGTGTTTCTCACGAAATTATTTTCTTTGCTTATTATAATAAAATGTCGTTATTACCAAGCACGTTGTTAAATGCTACTCAAAATGAAGACCAAACCCTCGAAATCCATAGTGAAATTTTAGAACCATTAAGTCATTCTCAAGTGATAACACGTTGGGAGATACCACACAAGAATATTTTAGATAGTGATAGTGTTATGATTTGGAAGGTTTTTTGCGACGGTCAAGCAACCGATAGAACTGGGGCAACCTTTATGGCGAGACCCTTACCGCTAACTGGTTTGTATGATACTATGTTAAGAGCAAGACTTTTTGTTAATGGTAAAGTCATTAGTGAATTAAATGAAGTGGGTAAATATCTTGGTATGAAATATCACTTTCAACCTCACGAAGTTAAGACCGAAGTAAGTGATTTCTTCAGTTATGCCGATAATAATATCGTAAATAATGGTGGTAATATGGATATGGATATTGGTAGAATCTTAAGAACCCCAGGCGATAAGGAGTTAGGACCATCGACACCAGCGAAAGGTCATAATTATCAAGTTGAATGCTCTTTAAAATTACACCAGTTATTCGCTATCCTTAAGGACGCCCAACTCGATACCAATAATATTGAAGGTAAGATTATGATTGAGATTGACTGGTCGCCTAACAACCAAAACACCGCTAAAGATAACGTGTTGTATGCTGGTTCGGGTATCACCGCACCACCTAAAGTCCTTAAAGTGTTAGAACCAAGACTTATCCTCGATTTTCTTACTTACAACGCCGAAGTTCAAGCACAGATAAAGAATACTATTTGGGGAGACGGTGCTGGTATCAATATGCCTTTTAGAGAAGTTGTATTAGTTCGTAAAACACTCAACCTCTCTGCTGGAGTTAAGGAAGAAGACTTTAGTATCGGTATGACTGGTCGTGCTATACAGAAGATATGGGTAGCAAAGGTTATGGACTGCGACGGAAATGACGTTAATAAACTACTTGGTTCAGTTCGAAGTGATTTACTCAACGGACAGAAATGGAACGTTAGGGTTAATGACTTAATGATTTATGATAGAGACGTCGATAACCGAGCAGAAGAGTTTAATTACTTACAGCAAACGGGAGAAGCACAATACACAATCCCACCCTCTATGTATGAGCGAAGAAGTTTTGGTAAAGGTGTTAGAGGTGGATATACCACTAACGACGATGTATGGGTTGATAATATCTCGGTAGCGAAACAGAACGCAACTCTCGTTAATATCCCCGCTGGTATGCCCGCACACCCCGCTAACGTCCCCTCTGCCCCCTTCGGCAATAAGGTAGGCGACTTCTCAAGAGTATCTCAAGGTGCTTCAATTGATAGTGCTAATGTTAAGGCAACTATGGAGGGTCGCCTTAACTACTTAGGCATTAACCTCGCAAGATACAAGGCGGGAGGCGATACCCCTATGAACGCTATGAGGATAGGTTCAACACCAGTTCTCTTCAGTATGAGACGAGACGGAACTGACGACGCCAACACTACAGCGAAGACTGGAACTATGTTCTTTTGGGTTGAATACCTTAAGATAATGAACTTGAAAAACGGTCAAATCTCCGTTATGGATATGTAAATAAAATCTTATATATAGGTAATGGGACTACTAAAAGACCTTATCGAAAGAATAAAAATTAGTTTTTGTTGTCGGTCGAAGTGTTCGATTAACGACAACGACTTCACCCCAGCAGAAAGAATAGAGGAATGGGCGGAAGAAGCACTTAAAGCACCCGCACCTAAGTATGATTACTATAGTGGTAAGCAGAAAAAATATCTTAGTAATATATAATGACTAAGGTAAGTTGGACTTGGAGAGGTAAAAAATATAGTGGAACGTTAATCCCAAGCAAAGAGGATAAGGATAACCGCTACGCACGGACGCACAACGGTAAGATTAAGACCTTACCCAAAAAAAAAATCTCAAGTAATACTAATGAGCGAAAAAAAAAAAAAAGCAAATGATTCTAAACCGTTATATAAACCTATGAAATCTACTCGTAAGGGTAAGAAAGGAATGGTCTATGTAATGAAGGGAGGGTCTAAACGACTTATCCATTTTGGCGATAGTTCTATGGGCGACGGCAAGAGCGGTGCTTCTAAGGCACGTCAAAAATCCTATATGGCGAGGAGCGGTGGGATTAAGAACAAAGAAGGCAAATTAACGAAAAACGATAAGAACTCTGCTAACTATTGGAGCAGAAAGGTTAATTGGTAAAGACTTTTAAAAAAAGTCTAACCAAAAATGTTAATTAGTAAGTCCTATCTCGACTGGTTCGATACACTTATACGTGGCGGGTTTCGTAGTCTTATCGACCGAAAACCTCTTAAAATCTTTATAGTTAATATCAAACAAAGAACGAGCAATATTTTTTTTATCGTCTATGTATTTTAGGATACTATGGTCTTCTACAATTTTAGTTATCTCCTCTGTATAAAACTTCATAGGATATGCCTTATACTCTTCGCCCTCTTCTCTCTTATGGATTGATAGCAAGGGGTAAATCTCACACGCTATATTTAATCTATCTCTTCTAACTACACTCGAATACTTCATATATCTATTATACAACAAGGTTTTAAGTATATTTAATTAATTATTTTTTTTCTCTAAGTCTGTCGCTCTGCCGTCTTAGGTAAAATTCGCTCTTTTCGTCTATAATCTTAGGATTAACGACCATATCTTTCTCTTCGCTTGTCTCGTGTTGCTTAAGTTCAGCAATATCTTTATCGTCATTCTTAATCTTTTTCGCTAATATCTTACGCTCAAGTTGGTCTTCGTTTCTAATACACACCTCTTTAAGAATACCTAAGACTCGCTCATACCCATAAACATTACAAAGGTTTTTCAGTTGTCGGCACTCACTACAGTATGAACCCAACCAAGTTTCTCGAGGTTTCGTTTCACAAAAAGCACAATATCCCATATAACTATAACTAAGATTTTAAATGCTGATTATAACTGCGAGATAGAGGATAAGATTAACTCTTCGTTGGCGGTAAGTCGTTAAGCGAACGCTTAATTCTTGTGCTGTGATATGGTGATTTTTATTTTTCTATGAAAATTTTTTTTGCGAGAATTGAGAGGGGGGGCATATCACAAGAAAGGGTGGTTAAGACCAACGAAGGGCAAAAAACTTCGTTAATTCTATCGGCAGTTGCGAATATAATTACACAAAAATCCTTAATATTACACAAATAACGCTAACTTTGAAAATTAATATCTTTTGTATTAGTATATGAGCGAAGAAGAAAAACGAGACAACTTCATTAGAGGTATGAGTAGCAGAATGGAGGCACAGCAGATAGGGCAAGGGCAACAAGACCTATCGCAGTATGAAGCGGGGTTAATACCACCTATACCCGAACCGCCACAGACTTTCGTTATAGAGTGTAATAAGTCTCAAGCACAACAAGACGGCGACGCTTTAAGAACTAATGCTTGGACTAACACCTTCCCACCGTTAAAGTTAAAGAAAGGCGATGTCGTTAGCGTTAACTCGGCATTCTTATCGACTCGTGGTTCGGGCGACCTACTACAATTTGACGATAGCAATAACAAAATGCGAATGTTATTCGAATACTACTCAACCAACGATAACGCTAACAACAAGCGACCAGACTATAATATCTTGGGTAATGTAGCGACTGCCGACGGTTCTTATCGTTATGACGCCAACCAATTTACTAACTGCTATCCAGCGAATTATAGACCGATGCTCTTAAAGAGACTTGGTGAGACCTATAAGACTATCCAAGACTTTACACCAACCCCAGCGATACCAGCAACGACTGGACCAGCGTTAGCACCACCGTTTTACTCTCAAATAGAAGAAAGTTATTGGGGATATAAAAATAGTAGCGACTTAATCTTCGACGGTGTTGAGGATAAGTATGCGGACGGGTTATACCGAGCACCGATTGTATCCGTTAGAGAACTAACGACTTATATTAAAGACACGACACCTTCGCACGAACCAATACCTAATGAAGAGGCGTTGTATGGTAAAAATATTAATAACTTAACGATATGGTATGTTTCAACACCTATGTCTAAAATCGGTCCGTGTAGTGATAATGCTACTATGCGAATCTATTTTGCCTACGGTGCTGACGCCCCCGACGCAACCATTACACAGAAAGTCGCCGATACCAATACCTTCTTAAAATTACTTAGAGTCGGTGAAAATATCCAGTTTAAACAGACTGCGTGGTGGGCGGGTGAAAGAGCAACGCCTTACCAGCACCTAACGACTGCTGGTGCTGTTATACCTATGAAGGGTTCAAATGCTTTTTACTGCGGTGGGTATGCTTCTAACGGTCAAGGTATCGTTAGAGGGTCAAACACAGTAGATAAATTTATCCAAATGGGACACGACGGATTGAACGTTGATGCGACTTCGGGAGTAGGCAAATATAACGATATGAGTTGTTTAGATTGTTTAGGTCAAATTTTGAAGATAGTTAGCATTAACATAGGCAACTTCGATAGAGCGAACAAGGACGGAGCAGACCAAAATATCCATTCGTCTTACGCTGAAATGAGTGGGGCAGATTTCGGGCAGTTTATCCCATTTATCGAAGTCCAAGCACCAAAGGGTATGTCGATGGCGTTTTGTAATCCTAACTTCGAACACCCCGAAGGTATCCCTACTTTCTTAGGACCAAAGAAGGCAGACGGCACTTTTTACGAAGGAGGGATTAATGAACGCTTCCACTCACAACCAAACTGTATTAAAATGAGGACGTGGTATGCTGGGGCAAACTCACCATTAAATCGTATCCCTAAATCTGCTTGGACTGCTACTACGAAATCAACTGATATCGCAACCTCAAGTGGTTTTGTTTATCCAACTGATAAGAAGATTGGCGACAAGCATTACTTAGGATTTAGACCTTATTTCTACTCGCCTCAAACAAGCAACTCATTTAATAATAACTGTAATTCGAGTTATTGTATGAACTTAATAGAAGACTCTGTGGATAGCGGTAATACTAATGAGACCGTTTATACTAACGCCTTAGGGATAACAAGCGGTCCGTCTACGATTGTTGCGACTAATTACAACTACAAGTCGGCGAACAAGGACGGTTCGTTAAACCCAACGTCGAGTGGATATGACGTTAGGGATACCTTGACTTATAGTGGTGCTAAGACACCTAAGTATTGGAATACGAACTTGGGGTATAATGCGAGTGGTTATACTGAACCCGACCAGTCTATAACTCGAACTGCTTGTTATAACGAAGGACAAGAGTGGTGGAATTCTACAGCGGTAGCGAATAACGGAGGGACGGTGGGGACTGGAGGGTTCTATGGTGGTAATGCTGTATCAACTTCGTTGGTGAGACAAGCGAACTATCAAAGTCGAATTAACCCTAACGGAGATTTATACTTAAAGAACGAAAAGGGTAAGTCGATGCTGTTTTATTTTACTGAAGATATCCCTAACGACGGCAACGCCTATAGTGGAGACCCGTTGGCGACTATGGATATATCGTTAGGATATGGTGGTAAGACTGCTGATATGATAGCGGGGGGTCAAAATTACATAGTTGGTATTAAAAATATGGTTAAGTCTAAATATTCGGGCGTCGATAGCAATAATAACCCAATAGAATCATTACCGCCCGACGGCATATTCTATGGATACAAGGGTCAATATCCAACCACACCAGCACTCCCACCAGTATTTAATATCCCTTTAACCCAAAACAACAGCGGACCCGATAGTGGTATCCGTGATTTAAGGTATCCTATATATCAAATGAATACTGAAGTCTATGCTCGATTTACGAATCAATTGGGCGAAAGTGAGGTAATGTATGTTAAGTTTATCCCTTGGTCTGTGGAGAGACTAACGAATTACGACAAAATCGGTGCTGTCCCAAATAGTATGGAGAACGGACCTATATTTACTACTCACCAATCGGCGTTGTTAATACCTACTGCTGGAGAGGGTGAATACGCAACAGACGCTTTGCCTTGTATGACTATCATACAAAGAGACGTTGAGAATACTGGTAAGAAGGCATTTAACGGCACAACTCATTTAAATCAAAGTGGAGGTAGTAATCTCTTTGCCCCTAACGATTACTCAGCAATTAACGTGCCTCTTGCTTGGGACGATACAACCCACAAATACGGTGAATTTTGTTCTTACTTTGAAATACTGAATGGATTTGGTTTAACCGAACACAAGTTCGAATTCGACGACGTCGGCAGAGACTTAATCCCATTAGGCGACGTGAATTTTACAGACAACGGCACTTACACAGATAACTTTGGACTTAATAGTAGTGCGGGAGACCCAGCACCGAGAAACGTTGCTTGTGGGGGAGATTGGTATTTGTGTAAGTATGCTAATATGCCTATGAAAGACGGCAACGATATAGTGCGAATGACTGATAATCAAGTTAGACTTACCCCGTTAGTGGTAAAGAGAGGCGAACCTACAACTGAGGGTTTTGGTAATAACAGTTCAACTGGTAAATATAACTGGATAACTCATTATGATTATATGGATTTATCCCTTGCTGGGGATAAGACTTATTTTAGTCCAACTGATATCGCTAACTTATTAACCAAACAACTTCATAAACCAGCAGATTTATATAAATCGTGGGATACGACTTACGGAGGGGGTGGTCGATTCGAGGGTGGTTATTGGAAGGAGAGTGCTGGTAAGTATCCTATGAATGCTATGTTTAGGGTTATCCACGGACCGAGCAGTCAAATCCCAGCAGACCCGGGACACGAACCACCAATATTAGGTAATACTAACGATAGAGACGCAAGTTCGGGTATGCTCGATGGGGTTTATCACGAAGGCGACTTTTGTTTCTTTTTAGATATGACCCAAGAAGTTATCAATAACGGCATAAACGCCTATGGATACACTAACGGTAGGTTAATGGGATATGCTGACGCTGGTGCTGGTTCGGTCTTACCCCTCCAATCTTACCATACTGCCCCAGTATCGGGACAACACTTTTGCTGGATAACTAATGGAGTCTCATTTCTTAACACGATACCCTCAACGGATTCTTACCAAGTCCAAGGGTATAGTAATAGAAGTGATTTAGACGCTCGACCGAGAACGTTTATGGATAATGCTGATTATCGAAACTTAGACCAAGATAGTAATATCAACTACCAAACGACTTCGACCTTTGGACCTCAATTTATAGGGACTAACAACGCTCAACTTAATTACAATACCGACGTCTCGAGATTTGAATGGAAGTTCTTACACCAACCAGTCTATAGTGAATTTCAAAGTGATTCGAGCGGTAATACAAGTGGAGGCAACATAGTCGCTAAGATATGGGGTCAAGCAGTCCAAGGATACGATAACTGGGATAGGTATGGTGGGGTTAATGTAGTTAATTGGTGTATGCCTAACGTGGTTCGTGGTAATTACAAGTCAAGAAGAGACACCAAAGACAAAGAGGTATTAACCGTTCAAGACCCAGTCGCCAACGCATTTATGAATAAATTAGGATTTAGTGATAACTGGATATCGACCAACGTAGGTTCAACTGATTATAATGACTGTAAAGATTATGAATACTCAACTGCTTATCAACCGTTAGGGACAACGGCAAGTGATTTAGATACAAGTGAAGCAAGACCTTACACCCAAACCAATACCCTTATCAATCAACAGCGTCTATCGACTGGATTTAGGACTGACGACCGAACTATAGTAGCACCTATTTACAACACGGATACACCCCCAACAATAACGAACTTAGCAGACGTCGATGCTTCTAAGTTGGGTTATCTTCAAAATGATACAACTAAAATGTCTTTGGGTGGTAAAAAAGTCGATACAACCAATAGATTAACCTATGGTGGTGCTAACCCCTTTGGTATAGAGATTAACGGTGCGACTGGTTTAAACCCAAGCGACGGAGGAGTTAAGATTAAAGAGTTAGGAGCAACGTTAGGTTATGGTATGGTTAATACTTTGGCGACACCTCAAGCAGTTATATACAAAATAACTGGTAGAACAACAACGAATGCGGACGGGACAACTCACCCTACCGACCCCGATTTAAAAGTGCCTACGGATTTAAATTTGGACGACGTTAAATTCCCTAACTATGAGATAGAGGTTGATAGTAATTCTTTACTTGCTGACGAATTGCCTAAGAAGACTCTAATTGGTTATTTCTTAATTATGAGTGATATTATCGATAAACACGAATTTATAGGTAGTGCTAATGGCGGACAACCCCTTAAGTGTATCGGTATATTATCAAAGAATTACTCGGGTGAAGATTTTTACTACTCATTTCAAAGTCCAGTAGAATTTCACGTTAAACAAGATAGGACGATAACCTCAATTAAGACTACAATAGTTGAACCTAACCTAAATGACCCACCCGGACTTGACTTTAACTCGTCTATTATTTACTCGATAGTAAGACAGCAGAGTTTGCCCGAACCCGACGTCCCACCGTTAGCAGTTCAACAAGCATTAGACTATGCTACTATGGAGAAAATGACCTCTCAACTCGGCGTAGATATGAAGTTATTTAATCCCCTATCAGCAGTAGGTCAAATGGGTATAGGTAATAGCGGAGGTGGTAGTCTTAACTCATTACGGCAAAATTTGGTGAGTGCTGTATTAAATCCAAGTCCAAATCAAGCAAGTATAATAGGGGCAACCGAGAGTGCTATGACGTCAGTTGTAAGTAGAATGCCCTTACACGAAAGAGGCAGAGCGATACTTAATGCTGGTATGGGCGACCCAAGTGAAGCGTTAAGACCAAGTCCCGCTCAAGCAAGTATGGAGGGATTAGGCATAGCACAACCTACCGCATTAACCCCAACGAGGGGATTAAGTGAAGAGCAATTAGTTCAAGAGCATTTAGGTATGATACAGAATAGTATAGAACCTATGACTCCAGTAGGCAAGAAGGGTAGTGGTGGTCCAGCGGATAGTGCTATGGGTAGTTCAATAGGCGACGACGACCCTTACCAATTACTCGGTGGAGGTAGTGTCCCATTTGACCCAGTCCAAGACGACGACGATATGAAGAGTTATCGGTCTTCTCTTACTAAGGATAACGAGTTATACTCACAAATAGACCAAAGTGAGTTAGGTTCAACGCCACAACAGAATTTTATAGCGAGTGCTGGAGGGGGCAAGGCGGGATTACCAAGCATAGGATTACCCGAATACTTTGCTAAATATATGAGCGTCGCCAACGATTCGCAAAGGCAATTCTATCGAAATGAAGCAGACCAATATGGGTTTTCAGTCGATAACCCTAACGTGTGGCGATTAGGACTGTTAAGGACTTGGGACAAAGGACTCGGTGGAGGGATTGATAAAATGATTGGGGCAAAATTAAATATAGAAGGGACGACTAAAATATCTATGGCGAAGAATAGATACGAAGCATTAGATAGACCAGCACAAAAAGAGCAGAGGGGCAAAGAGTTAGAAATGGTTAAACAGCGAGGCGAAGACCCTACCTCGTTAGTCATACCGCAACCCGAATTCGGGCAAGAGGGATTAGTAGGTAGAGTGAGTAGGTCGCAACCGTTAGACACAAGGACAAGACCCGACCAAAAACACTTACGAGCGACTGACTGGAGCGGTCAAAATCCTTATGACCTAAGGACTTGGTCTCAAGGCAACCTACAAGCATACCAAGGGGATTTACACCACGGCATTAAGTTAAGTGATAGAACACCCGATAATAAATTAAATGAGAGAGGACTTCAACTCTTAAGTAAAGAGTCCTCACGCAGAAGAGCAGAGGGTAAGAGAGCATTACAAATGACGGGTTCGGGAGATTATAAAAAAGCAAGTGAAAGACCAACGGGATATGACCCATTAAATAAGCACAAATCACCTCATATATCGATAGGGATAACTACTATGAGACGAAAAGGCACAGCAGATATTAAGGGTAAAAAGTCAAGACCAATCAAGAGTGATAGGGATATCAGTTGGAGCGACGGATACCTCAAGGGACACGCTCTCAAGGGTGGATATAGTGCTAACGAGTTTTACTCACACGAGAACGCTATTAAAGAGTATCGAAAACACGCTAAGGGTAAGGTTAGCGGTATAACTAAATATAACAAGAAGGGACAAACTGTCTATAGTCTTAGGGCGGGACACGACTTAATCAAGAAAGCACCCAAGGGTGAAAAGTCTTATACGTTTAAAGACCAACCCGACACTCAACCTCAAATTAAACAAGTAGAGCAAATGAAACCGATACCCGAAGCAGAGGGGGGTGGTGGTGGAGCAAAGGATTAATCCCAGTTAAGGATATAGAATGAATTGTGAGTCTCTTGCGAGTGGTCTAATTTAGCACACGCTTCCTTCTCTTTGAGTAAATTACCACCATATTCTTTACGAATATCCATAGCATAAACCTTTCGAATAGAAGTTGTAGTTAATTCTAACTCTTTGTGCTTCCATATACGCTTAAAGACTTGACTGTAATGACTTGAACTTATATTCTCACTACCGTCCCAACTTGAAGCAGAGTTGGTGAAGTGGTTAGAATGGACCAAAGGTATAACGTCTTGTAAGTGTTCGCCATATATATTTTTAAGGACTTGGATATACTTATTGATAGCGGTATTAACTTGCCCCTTTAAAAATACTTCTTTAGGTTCGTGTCCCATTTCGGGGTTTCTTACCTTATTATTACGGATAACCATTACCTTAACGTTTCGTCCCTTTAACCAAATGAAGTTAGTGTCCTTGTGTTCTTCTAAGGGCAACCACTCTTTAGTGATAAGCATACCAGCACACTCGTTTCTAAGGACTTGGTCTATATGAAGACTACCTAAGAGATAGAGTAAGGCACTCTCTATATCCTTGCTATCACTCTTTCTAATTTTGTTGTAATGATATGATAACGATTTGTTTAGCATATCCATACTTAATTCTTTGAGGGCAACCTCATTTTCTTTGGGTTCTTGTTTCTCTTGCTTACCAGCGTTAGACGCCTTAAGTATATCGAATGCCTTTCGATAATCAGCGTAGGTTGTATTTTTTTCAAAATCCGTTTGCTCTAAGTGTAAGACCGCAAATGCCTTGGTGATAGAGCAAAGCAGACTAATATAGTTTTTCTTGGTCGAATCCTTCCAAGGGTAATTTTCAATTTCTTTAAGTCTTTCTTGCGTATCCATTAAGCACATAGGCATAACACCAGCATTTAAGGTCATTTTAAGTTTCTTCTCCTTGTTAGTCCCAAGCATATAGTAGTATCGACTAATCATACGTTTATAGGTCTTCAAGGTAGATTCCTTCATTTTGGGGTTAAACTCTTTAAGCATATCGGCAGTTGATTTAATATGATTTTCGAAATTGGGATTACTCATTCTATAATAATATAGAATATTTTAACTTTAAATAAAAATTAAATATATATAATACAACAAATAATTAGGCACAGAAGCACACCTTCTCATTACACGTCTCACCGCAACTACTATCGCTCTCGTGGTCTGTCTCTATACCGCTATCCTCGCTCTCTGTATCTGTATCGATAACGATATCGTCTTCGTCATAATCTTCACACTCATTAACGTCAAGTATATCACCAAGTCTTACCATTATCACACACCCACACTCTAACCTTAACTCTATCTCAGTATCCATTTCCATTTCAATCTGTTCGCTTAAATCACACATATACCTATAGAATAGAAAAAAGTTTTATTGTTTATAATTGTTAAGATAGAAGATAATTTTTTTTTGTGTTGTGATATGAAGTTTTTTATTTTTCTGTGGTTTTTTTTTTTGAGAGAACTGAGAGAGGGGGCATATCACAAGAATTAGGCGTGGGTAGGGTCATAGTCGTAAGTCTCTCGGTGGGCGAACATAACCGTAAGGATTTTTTGGAGCATTTCGTGAGCGTAAGTGCCTTTGACGCTATCGGCAAGTTCGGTAGGCACGTTGCGACAAGCGTCGTGTGCTTCGTCTTGACCCTTGGACGCCTTGATTGCCTTACAGATACGAGTTGCTTGGTGCTTGAGGCAACGCTTAGTTGTTCGGTGCTTGTCGAAAGTTGCCTTGCTGTATGAACCACCACACTTACACTTCTGCTTACCACCAATCACGAATCGGTAGTTGTGGTATCCGTCAGCGGTCTTGACTGGTTGCTTGAAAATAGGGCAGTTGTATTCGTCGGTCTCGAGAATGGTTTGAGATTGAACGGTTTGTTGAGTAGAAGACATTTTGATTGTTGAGATTTGTTGAGGTGTTGGTGTTGGTATTATGCTGAGTTGATAATTGAAATATCGGCAAATCGTTTTTGTTTTGGATATACGTAAGGGGCAGAAGTTTCTTGAGGGTATTGAGTTGGTGTTGTTTGGTGGTGGTGTTGTTGTTGGTATTATACTAACTGATATATTGAAAAAACACCAAATCGTTTTTTTTTTCGTTATAGGTAAGGGGCAGACGTTTAGGACTTAGAGAATAAAAAA
>TARA_R110000796_G_scaffold47543_2_pt1 | contig 16421 bp, 5 predicted proteins | sample TARA_R110000796 | Tara Oceans TARA_R110000796 (sample SAMEA4397815) | marine metagenome | biome: Polar Biome; feature: [SRF] surface water layer (ENVO:00010504); material: water (ENVO:00002006), including particulate matter (ENVO:01000060) such as... | depth 5 m
TGCTCAAGTTCAACTAGAAATATTTGAAAAATACTTTGATGATTTAAATCAGCAATTACGTGTTCCACAAGCTAATGTAGACTATTCTGATAGACAAATGAATCTTGACGAGAAGATGTCTATATTTAAAGAAATAGATACCGCAACCTATAAGACTGATAGCTTTCAGCTTCCAGCACCATTCTCAGGAACTTCTTCCTCAGTACAACAATTCACAGCAACAAACCCTGGTTTAACATATACGTTAACTGGAGCTACTTTAGCATTATCAAATGTAGGAGCTATATCAAACGTATTTGTAAACAATGTTGAATTAGCTTCAACTGGTTATTCTATTAGTGGAGCTACATTAACATTAGTTAATCAGCCTGCGGCTGGTCAATTAATAGATGTAAATCTTTACCCAAAATTATTCTATAGATTAGGTGAACCTTTTTATAGTATAGGTGCTTTACCTACTCATGAGTTACAAAGAGTTACTAGAAGTGAATTATATCATTTGTTAAGCTCAAGTTTAACACAACCTACAGTTCACGATCCTATATATCTATATGAAAAGAATTTACTATATGTTTATCCAACCTCGATAAATAGTGGTGTTACGGTTTCTTATATTAGAAAACCTATACCTCCAATATGGAGTTTTGAATTAAATAATAATACATATCAGTTTCAAGCTAAAAGTTCTGTAAACTTTGAATTACATCCTTCAGAGCAAACAGAATTAATATTAAAAATATTATTATATGCTGGAGTTGAAATAAGAGATCCAGAGATAATACAAGTTGCTGCATCTCAAATACAGCAAGAAGAAATAAATCAAAAAAGTTAACACATGTCTATACCTAATGGTGGTTTAATAACCGAAACTAACAGACAATATTACGCTGGAGCTCAGCAGCAATACTATGCTACAGGTGGTATCAATCTTACTATGACTAGTACTTTTGATACTAATTTAGTTTTTGGCAGTTCAGATCCTATTAGCGGTCAATACATATTAAACAATTTTGATATGTTTACTTCTGCTAATGGAACCACGTGGACATTATTAGAACCTACATCACCAGTAGCATCTACTACAGCAACTAATACTGCTGCTTTAGTGGCGGTTGGCGCAGCTGTAAACTTACCTATAACAGTTGCAAACGCAAACGTATTAATAGGTATGATAGTTGTAGATGCTGTAACAAATGCTGTTTATGGAACTGTTACAACTGTAACAAATACAACTAATTTTGTATGTAACATAACTACTCAAATACCTGTATCTACTAGTTTAAGATTTCAGTTTGCTTTTCCTTATTCTATGATTGGTAATATAGTTACTGTTAGAGCAAGTTTACCTAACGGTACGTATTTAAAAATACAGTTAAGAGAAACAACATTAGCAAAAACTAGAGGAAGTTATGAATACACAAGGCTTAAAGATGTTATAGATAATTTTTTAATTGCCTATGTTGGTGCTGGCAAACTTATACAAAGCGTAAAACGAACTGATGTTATATTTCATGCTAAACGTGGATTACAAGAATTTAGTTATGACACTTTAAAAAGTGTTAGATCTCAAGAGCTTACAGTTCCACCTAGTTTAAGTTTAATAATTCCTCAAGATTATGTAAACTATGTAAGGTTTTCTTATATAGATAAAAGAGGAGTTCAGCATACTATATTTCCAGCTAATGATTTAACAACTAGACCTTATGCCTCACCTGCTCAAGATAACTTAGGTACACCAGTTCAGGATAATGTTGATAATAATGTTGATGGTACATCACAGACAAATGCAGCTTGGAATGCTAACAATCCTAAAAATATAAGTGGTGCTTGGGTTCAAACCTATGAAGAAGGCGGGATATTTGCTGAAACTTTTTATGATGGTGCCTTAGGTCAAAGATATGGTTTAAACCCGGAAACAAGTCAAAGAAACGGTTGGTTTGCAATAAATGAAGCTAATGGAACATTTGATTTTACTAGTGAATTAAAAAATCAATTAATTGTTATAGAATACATATCTGATGGCAATGCTTATGATTTAGACTTAAGAATACCTAAGATGGCAGAGGATGCTTTATATTCACATATATCACATGCTATATTAGCTTCTGCAGCTCAAACACCTGAGTATCTTGTGCAAAGATATAAAAGAGAAAGAAGTGCTAAATTAAGAAATGCTAAAATAAGATTATCTAATATAAAGCTTGATCAAATAGTGCAGGTTATGAGAGGAAAATCTAAATGGATTAAATACTAAACATGGCGGAAATCAAGAATAGTTTTCTAAAATCCAAGATGAATAAAGATCTTGATGATAGGTTAATACCTAATGGTGAGTATAGAGATGCTCAAAATATTGCCGTGGGTAAATCTGAAGATGATGACATAGGAGCTTTAGAAAACATGAAAGGTAATGCGCTTGTTAATTCTGCAACTGATTATGGTCCAACCGATGCAGGGTTAGAAATAATTGGTCATTTTGAAGACATAAACAATAGTAGAATATTTTTGTTTTATACTGATTATGACAATGGTAATCCATATGTTTCTGGTTTTTCACCTACAAATGCGCCATCAACAGCTAAATGTTATATATACATTTATGGAGATGGAGTTTTTACTAAGCTAGTTGAAGGATCTTTTTTAAACTTTTCTAAAAGTAATCCTGTGTCAGGTATTAATTTAGTTGAAAACTTATTATTCTGGACAGATAATAGAAATCAACCCAGAAAAATTAATGTTAAATACGCTCAAGATTTTTCTAATTATTATTTTTTAGAAAATCAAATATCAGTAGCAAAATATAATCCATATGAACCATTAACTTTACTTAAAAAAGTTGAGGTTACAGGTGTTGCTAGTGTAACAAGTGCTATTGTTGTAACTGGCTTTACTTCAGCACAAACAGATAAAATTACCTTAGGCATGAGTTTAATTAGCTCTAGTTCTTTAGGTGCACAAAAAATATTAGCAACAGACTATTTATATGTTGTAAGTAAGACTACAAATACAGTAACTTTAAATGCTATTCCATCAAGTGTAATATTAACTACAGATAACTTAACATTTTTAGAAACTACCATGACGGGTAAAGATATTACCTATGATTTTAATGATGGTTTAGATTGGCCAGGTGATCCTGATTATTTAGAAAGTTTATTTGTAAGATTTAGTTATAGATTTCAATTTGATGATTTGGAGTATTCCATAATGGCACCATTTACTCAACCAGCTTTTATACCTCTTCAAAAAGGATTTTTTATTAATGGAGATGAAGATGCAGCTTATAGAAGTACTATATTAAAATTTATGCAAAACGGTGTTCAAAATGTTGAACTAATAATACCGTTACCAGATATAGAGTCTAAACTAGGAAATGAACCTTTAGATACATATAAAATTATTGGAATAGATATATTATATAAAGAAGCTGAAGCTAGAACGATTAAAGTTTTAGAAACTATTACATTAGATACTGCAGGTGTAGATAACTTTAAAGTATATCAATATCAATCAAGAAAACCTTATAAAACATTACCAGAAAGACAAACAGTAAGGGTTTATGACAAAGTACCAGTAAGAGCTTTAAGTCAAGAGGTTAGTGGTAATAGGATTATGTATGGTAATTTTCAAAGCCAACATACTCCACCTATAAACTTAAATTATAACGTAGGTGCAAACGCAAAAAACGCTACTGTATTTACAAATTGGGCTGAATATCCTAATAGCACTTTAAAACAAAATAGAAATTATCAAGTAGGTTTTGTATTATCTGACAAATGGGGAAGACAATCTTCTGTTATTTTATCCTCAGTAGATACGGGAACTGTTAGTGGTGGAACATTTTTAGGTGGATCTACTTTTTATCATCCATACAAGTCTACCACACAAAACTTAAAATCTTGGTTTGGTGATGCTTTAAAAGTTGTGGTTAATGATATTATACCTAATAATTTTAATTACATAAATGGTACGCCTGGTCTTTATGCTTCTGCAATAGGTAATGGATTTAACACAACTGGTGTGGCAACAGTGATTACAACATCGGCTCCTTTTACATTAACATTTACGCTAGCTGCAAATCAAATTAACGTTCCATCTATTGGCTCTTATTTAAGAGGTGAATATGTAGATTTTGTAAAAGTAACCAACGTAGACGCTACAGGAGCTCCTGTCTATATAGTAACTACAGATGGAGAAGTAAACAATAATATATATTCAAGTAATATAAATGATCCTGATGTAAAATTTGCTTATACTTTACCTAATCCTTTAGGTTGGTATTCTTATAAAGTTGTTGTAAAACAACAAGAGCAAGAGTATTATAATGTTTATTTACCCGGTTATTTAAATGATTATCCAACACAAGCAACAGCAACATTTCCAACTAATGAAGTAAATAAAACGGGTCATACTGTTTTATTAAATGACAATATAAATAAAGTTCCTAGAGATTTAAACGAGACCTCGAATCAACAAAAGCAATTTAGAAGTTCTGTTCAATTATTTAACAGAGTAAATAACACTGTTGCTTCAAATTTACAGTTTTTCCCTATAGCTATATCAGGCACGCAAATATTACCTTTAGGCATGACTGCCGATACAATTGCTACGGCTGGTGAGTTACACATGGCTTTTGATGAAATAACTTCTGATGATAATTTCTATCAACTTGATACTAATCCTTTTATAGCTAGATTAGCAACTTTAAATGTAGGAACAACAAACGTAGGTATAACTGCAGCAACTATGGTGCCTCAATTATCTGTTGCTGAAACAGAACCTACAGAAAGTTTATTACAATTATTTTACGAAACATCTACCGCTGGATTAATAGCTGATTTAAATGCAGATGTAAACACTGGATTTGATGGAGTTGCTGGACTGTCTGCGTTATCTTACTCTCAGACAGAAGCAATGTCAATAGGAGATTATGTTACTGCTGTTTGGTATCCTCAAAACAATCAAGGTAGTAATTTTGCCAACACTGGGTTTGCTTCTGGTTATCCTATTATGACTGTTACAAATGGTTTGAGTCAAACCATAACAAGTAAGTTTACTCTTGAAACTTCTGGAACTGGTTATAGAATTAAATTAGCTGCTGAAGATTTTGTTTTTGGAACAAACGGTTCTACAAAAGAAGTTTATACATTTAATTTTCAATGGAAAACAACAGCAGGAGATGAAAGTTCAACAAACAGTATAGTAAGCTTAACAAATAGTGATCCTGAGTTTGCTGTTGGAACAACTCTTCCTGATATTGTAGTTGCTGTGGATAGTGGAAATACTAGTGGTGATCCTATAATTACAAGAAATGCATTTAATGGATCTAAAAGTGACAATGCTGATGGAGTGTTTTACACTATAGTCGCTGGAAATACTAGCAACTTTTTTGCTATTACTTCAGGTGGTGGTGTTATAACTAAATCAGCGTCAACACCCATTGGAGTATACACATTAAGTTTAAAAGTACAAGACGCAACACTAGTTGGTGGAGCTGCTCAAACAGGTAGTAAGTCTATAACCAAATCACAACAAATAACAGTAGGTGCTGATCCTATTAATCCTGAAGCTAAATCAGGCTGTACAACTGTTGCTAGCCCAGGTCTTGCTGGAATGTTCTTTTCTAGCTTTCCAACTCCACCAACCGCTAAGACAGCAGTATGGTATGTAGCTGCTAATGCTTTAACAGCTTCAGATTTACCAGTAACTCCTTCTGCGCCAATTACAGGAACTTTTGCATCAAATTATTTACATAGACTCGGTACTGGAGCTTTAACTATTGGTACAATTGTTTTCCAATGCGTTTTACAACAAAGGTTTAGTGTTCAACCAACAGGCTTTAGCTTTACAACAGGTGGAGGCCAATGGAAAATATGGCATAGATCTAGTTCAATAGCAGCTTGGTCACAAATAGCAGATTTTAATAATGACAATATGGGTGCTCCTGGTGCGGTAGCAAGTTTATTAAATAATACAATTAATACTATAAAATATGCTGAAGGTGCTTTTGCTTTTAATCAAACTGGTGAATATGCGATTGCTCTTATAGATGCTGAAACAACTCAAGCTTCTGATAATGCTGATGCTTTATGTGCTTATGTAAATTCTAATGATTTATATTACAGTGATTGTGTGGTTGAAAACGGAATTAATGTAGTTGATACTAATACGCCTAAACGCTACGAGTATGATGTAAGCGGTACTTTATCTAGTTTTACTTGTCCAACCTCTGGAAACACAGCGCGATATTCACCAATACCTTACGCAAACTATGTAGATGCTTTTTATACTAATTCTACTTTAACAAACATATATAAACCATCTAGCGCAGAGTATTATAGTTTTCATACAGATTTCTCTGAACCATTTACTACACTTGGAGGATCTGCTAAATTTGGTACTGATGGCTTAAAAATGTCACCTAACTTAATTAGTGACCCTTGTAATGATCAGTATTTTAGAGCTTGTCAAGGTAATAGTCAAACTTGTGCACATCCTTTTACTGGAGCAGTAGGGTGGTAATAATATATAAAAATAAGTGATAATAAATTATGGGAGCAACTCTTGAATTAAAATTTTTTAACTCATACTGGCTGAAGAAATTAAAAACAATAAATGCAGTTGTTGGTGGGCAAAGAGTTTATGCTTCTAATGTTGGAACAACTTTTGTTATTACGGTTACTGCAGACGCAACCGTGATGAACGTAGGTCAATCTGTTACTTTTTCATATGTAGATGGTAGTGGTAATGACGTTGACTATATAGGTTATATTGTTTCTATAGTAAGTACTACATCTTTTATCGCTAATGTAGCACCTAGTCCTGCTATAACAGGAACTCCTACAATAACATTTGGTTCTATCAGTAATTTTGATAACATACCTAGAGCTTATGCTAATACAAATGCTGAAGATTGGTTTATAGAAGAGTCAAGAATAAGAGGTGGTTATAATAATCTTTCTACTGACATCGGAGTTAAAGCTCACATTGTAGAAGATAATCCTAATAACCAAAACAGATTTAGTAGTTTAATATACTCTGGAGTATTTAATTCTAGAACAGGTGTTAATCAAACAAATGAATTTTCTGTAGGTGAAGATATAACTAGAAGTTTAGATCCTGCAAAAGGTTCTATACAAAAGTTATTTGCAGAAGATACAAACTTAATTATATTTCAAGAAGATAAAGTAAGTAGAGCTTTAATAGATAAAGATGCTATATATTCTGCAGAAGGTGGAGCTATAACAACAGCTGGCTCTAGAGTAATAGGGCAAGTTATACCTTATGCTGGTGAATATGGTATATCAAAAGATCCATTTAGCTTTGCTGTCTATGGATTTAGAAAATATTTTACAGACAGAAAAAGAGCTTGTGTTCTTAGGTTGTCAACTTCTGGTGAAATGATAGAAATATCATCTTATGGTATGAGTGATTATTTTAGAGATAAACTAACTCAAAATGGTATTACTAAAATTAGAGGTGGTTGGGACATGCATACTAAGAATTACATATTATCTATACAAACCGCAAGCTCTGGCAGTACAATTAACTTTGATGAAAGTGTACAGGGTTGGACAAGCTTTATAAGCTTTGACCCAACTTGGATGTTTAGTTTAGCTGCAACATTCTTTTCAACTAATGCTGGAAAAATGTATGAACATCATGTTGGAGAATATGGAAAATTTTATACTAATAACGTTGCAGATTCTAATGTTACAGTAATATTAAATCAAAGTCCTTCTACTGTTAAAGTATTTAAAACAATAAATTATGAAGGTGGTGGTGATTGGAAAGTTTCTAGTTTAGTTGCTAGTTCAGGTGATATAGCTTTAGTACCTATAAATAGATATGTATTTGCGCAAACACCCACTGATTTATCTGCACAATTATTTCAAAATAGTTTTAAGAAAAAAGAACAAAAATATTTTGCTAACATTCTAAACAATTCTTCTGCAGCTAATGGAGAGGTTGTTTTTGGAGCAAGTATGACTGGAGTAAAAGGTTTTTACAATGAAGTTGTCTTTACGCTAGACAATGGTGTTAATGGAGCCAACAATCAAAAAAGAGAATTATTTGCGGTATCGAGTGATACAGTAGAATCATCATACTAAATTATTATGGAAGAAATTTTAAATATATTATACAACTTTTTATTCGCTGTACCTGAAGGCATGCAGATAGGTATTGCACCTTTAGTTGCTGGAGCATTGATAAGCGGCGTAGGTAAAGTAATTGGTGGACTTTTTGGAGCTGGTAGAGCTAGAAGAGCCGCTAGAGCAGCCGCTGCTGAAAAAAAAAGATTAAAAGGTGAGTTAAAAAGTTTAGAAAAAAATAGACAAGCCATTATAAATCCATATTCAAACACTAAAGATCTTAGTAGTTTAGCTAAAGATTTAACAGGTAAGCTAAGTAATCCATATGCTAATTTAAGCGTTTCTACCGCTGGTGCCGCTATGCAAGCTGAAGAGGCTGATATTGCATTAGCGAACACCTTAGACACCTTAAGAGCAACAGGAGGAAGTGCTGGTGGAGCTACAGCTTTAGCACAAGCCGCATTACAAAGTAAAAAAGGTGTTGCTGCTAGCATAGAAGCTCAAGAAGCTGCTAACGAAAAATCAAGAGCTCAAGGAGAACAAACGTTACAAAACGCAGAAGTTAGAGAGCAAACAAGATTACAAAATGTAGGTATACAAGAAGGTAGAAGAACTCAACAAGCTGATGCGCAAGGAAGATCATTTGCATTTAATGCTCAAGAGAAAAGAGAAGGTGGTAAAATTGATTACACTAGAAGACAAATAACAGGTGCTCAAAAAAGGCAAACAACTGCTTACAATCAACAAACAAAAGCTATGACTGGAGCAATAGGTGGATTAACTAGTTTAGCTTCTATGGGAGCGGTTGGAGCAGTTGATGGGTTTGGTGATACGGGAGCTCTTAATAAATCTTTAGGAGGTTAAAAAAAACATTATGGCAATAAAAGAAAAATTAATAGAAAATCAAAGACTAAACAACGAAATAAAATTTACTATTTCCGAAGAACAATCTAGACTTTCTTACGAATTAGGTTATAGTGATAGCAAGGTTAAACCTATTGATTATGCTACATTGTTTACTCCTTTTATAGAAGAGTTTGCTTCCATACAATTAAGATTACAAAATGGAGTTTCAAAAAATCCAGTTGAAGATAGAAAATATTCAGATAAAATTCTTGCAAGTGTAGAAAATATAAAAGTTAGTTTAGAAAATTTAATGGGTAATACAGAGGTTTGGCCTGATATGGTTCAAATGGCTGGTTTAATGGGTGGAGTTGATTTGATGGGTACACCAGTAGGTAGATTTTTATGCTTAAGTATTTTAAATGGAGACCTTGGTGGAACTATTGAAATAGTTGCTGTAGACGGAGACATTGACAAACTGGCTTGGGAAATATACGAAAAAGATGGTAAGTTTGTAGAAAGAATTTTTTTAAATAAATTAAATGATCTTTCAGAAGCTCAAGACATGTTTGTTAGTATACCGGATACTAGAGCGGGTAACGAAAGTTTTAAACTAGGTAGTCCAGAAATATTTGAACAAAAAGAATTAGGCGGAGACTCTAGTAATGTAGCTTTAACAGGTGGAGTAACTGAAACATTTAGAAAAGTAAAAAAAGACGGTAAACCAGATTTATTTGAAAAACCTATAAAAGGTAATTTATTTCAAGTATTTCAAGGTATAGACAAAGAGGCTATAGGAGCAAGTCTTGCTTTTAATACCGAAATGGACAAGATCACAACCGGTTTACTTGAACAATTTCAAAGCTTTGATCAGGTTATAGCTTTTAACAATAACATATTAGCCAAAGTAACTGATTATTATTTAAAACCTGCAGCAGCTTTGAAAGATGGTCAACAGAAGAAATTTCAAGAAGATTATAAAAAATGGTTTTTAGAAACAGAAATTGCAGATGAAATGCCTATCGGCCCACCTCAAAGAAAAACTAAAGAACCTAAAAAAGAAGAAGTAGTTGAAGAAACTGTAGTTGAAGAACAAGTATCTTAAATCTTATATATGAATAAAATTTACAGTTCAGATTTTAATTATGATCCTTTAGAAAACGCAGAAGAATTAAAAAAAAGAAATGCGTTAAATCAAGAGAAAGAAAACACTGTAGAAGAAGAAGCTAACATAGACTCTGATCTATGGAAAACTGATCCTGAGGCATATGTAAAGTCACAGAAAGATAAAATAACATCTAGCAATAGTAACACACCTCCTGACTGGCAAACAGATTCTGAAGCCTACGTTAAATGGGTTAAAGACAACCCTGGTGCAGGTGTTGTAGAAGATTCTGAAGAAGTTTCTATAAGTGGTACAGATATATTAAACTTTACACAACCTGGATTAGGTCAAGCTGTAAATACACCTCAACAGGAATCTTTACCACCTATAAATTTAGAAAAGTTTGAAGAAGGAAACTACACTGTTGATCCTAAAAAGTTTGCTATACAAGAACTAGGTCTTAGTCAAGAAGATGCAGACAATTGGGCTAAATTACAAGAGGGTATAGATCAAGGAAGTATAACGCCAGATCAAGAAACTGAAATACAATCAAAAGCAGATTTATTATTTCCACCTGAAGGAGGAATATCTAATTTAAATCCAGAAGGTTTAAAAACTCAAGAAAACACTGATGCTGAAGGTAATTTAATAGGAATAGCATTAAAAAATGCTCCTGGCGCTGCAGGTTTATTTAGTAATACTGCAGGAAATATTGCAGCATGGGGTAAAGAAAAAATAGAAAAAATCAGAACAGCAATTGGAGGAGAAGAATCTTATATAAGTAATGAAACTCAAAAAAACATAGACAATCAAATAGATTTTAAAAATCAAGCAGAAGAGTCTCTTAAATTACAAATAAAAAATGGAGACATAGAAAACTATAGCCCTGAAGATATAGTAAAAGAAGCTAAAAAACTTTATACAACAAGTTTAGAACAAGCTCAAACCGAGAAAAATATAACAGAATTTTCAAAAAGTCTTTCTTTAACTAAAACAATAGTAAGAGATGGGAAAGAAAGAGAAATAGAAAAAGGTTTATTAGATACATCAAGAGATCAAGAAGCAATTGATTTAAAAGAAATTGCCGATGTATGGGATAGTTCTTTAGATGAAAAATCTAAACAATTAATTACTGAAACAAAAGCTCTTCAAATAAAAATAGAAACAGTAAACACTCAATTAGAAAATGCATTTAAAAATGCTGAAAAAAATCCTCCAAAAACCAAAGAAGAATACTTAGCTTTAAAATCAACTGTAGAAAGTTTAAACAAAACAAGAAATCAATACTTATCTTTAGGAGAAAAATATGCAAAACAATATGATTTTGTTGTTAATAATTCAGAAGAAGTAAAAGAATTTGGCGGATTAATAGGTAGAAATTACAACGGAATAGCTAGAGTCGGAGCTCTTGTAACATCTTCAACTGTTAGTTTAGGACTAGGTGTTGAAGAATATGCAAACAGTATTGCAATGAATTTAAAACCTGCAGCTCTTTTCAAAAATATTGTATTACCAGCGGCTAAATGGGCTGGTGTAGATTCAATGACACAAAATGCTGTGGTTATTAATGCTGCGTTAGAGGCTATGCCTCCATTACCTTCTGGTGGTTTTTTAAGTATTGCGCAGTCAGAAGAGTATCAGAAACAAAGAGAAAAAGTAATTAGTGTTGCGGATAGTTTTAGTACTAAGCTTACTAATAGCGTTGGTAAGCAGATGAATTATGCTGACATAAAAGATGCTAGTGATTGGGGATCTTGGGCATTAGATTTTGCAGCAACTCAAGGTCCACAGTTAGGTTTAATGGTTGCTCTTCCAGGGGTTGCATTACCTTTATTAGGTATGTCATCTGGAGGATCTAAGATTAGAGACATGAGATTGACCAATAAATTAGGTAGCACTAATTACACTGAAATGGAAATAATGGGAGCAGGAACTGTTACCGCTATAGGTGAAGTTGTTTCTGAAAGACTTTCTATGGGTCAATTAAAAAGATTGAAAATAAAAAACATGCCTATAAATAGGCTTAAAACATCTTTTACTAGTAGATTAAAAAATAATGTTTTTAATATAAACAAGTTAAAAGCTGTAGGTTACGATGTTAACGAAGAAGGTGTTGGCGAAATGTTTGCTAAATTTTCTGAAAACTTAGCTGACAAATACATAGCTGGTAAAGATGTAAATCTTTATGACGGAATGGAAGAAGCTTATGTTGGAGGTATATTTATGAGTGGAGTAATGATGAGAGCACCTACAATAGGTAATGCTATATTGGCTCCATTTAAAACTAAAAGTTTAAATTTAAAATTTGATCAAAATGCTTTAAATATATCTAATCTATCTAATCAACTAGGTAAAAACATAACGCCTAAAAATAGAGACTTAATTACTAACAAAATTCAAGATCTAGCTTATGCTAATGCTGAAATAAGAGTTGATCAAGCTATGGCAACTGATTATTTAGCTCAACCTCAAAAAAACGAATTAATAAAAATTTATCAACAAGAAATTACAAATAAAAAAGATATAGAAAGTATATCTAATGATAAAAATATAGATGATGCTGCAAAGTCTGAGATTATAACTGGTTTAGAAATAGAAAACAACAACTTAGCTCAACAAAGAGAAGCTATAATGGAACCTGCTATTAAGGCTAATTACGAACAGACTACAGAAAATGTTAAAAATATAGCTCAAGATATAGACGGTGTTAGTGTAACAGAAATAGATGATGTAAATCAAGAAAATATAAATAGGCAAAAAAGAAATAATGAAAAATTATCTTTAGCTGAAGCAAATGGGCAAAGTGCTGATTCTGTAAAGGTAGAAAAAATGATTGATGCTGATCTTCCAGGATCATTTAATCCGGATACAGGAGAAATAATAATAAACAAAGCCGCTGCTTTAAAAAATAAACAAGTAAATGTAGCTGCTCATGAACTACTTCACGGTATAATGGGCCAAACTTTTAAAGGTAATCCTACTGCTCAAAAAGCTTTTGGTGAAAGTGTTATATCTGAACTAAGTAAATATAAAAATATTGGAGGAGCTAAGTTTGCTAGTAGACTAGGTCAATATCAAAAAGCTGTTGAAAGTGGAGACATCACTGAAGCAGACGCTTATGAAGAGTCTATGAATTTATTAAGTGATGCTATAGCTACCAAAGACATTAATCTTCCTGAAACATTTTTACAAAAAATAGGTAAACTAATTACAGGTGCCGCTAGTAAATTAGGTTGGAAAACATCGTTTAATAATGGTAGTGATGTAGTTGGTTTTATTAAAAACTTTAATAAACAAGTTGCTGAAGGAGAGTTAAGTGATAAAACGTTAAATGTTGCAAAAGAAGGCGCTACAGGTAAATTAACTAAACCAGCGGCTAAAACAGCTAAAACAAGTAATAAAGCAAGTCTTCCTACTGTTAAAGGTGTGGATGCAACCAAAGTTAAAGATATGGTTGGTAAAGTAGCTAACAGAGCTGTGGCCAAATATTACAGAGGTATACCTAAAAATATAAGAGAAAAAGCTGGGTTAGATAGAACAACTTATTTAGATAGTGCTAAAACAGAACTTGCTCAAATAGCTCAAAAATACGATCCAACTAAAAAAGATAAAGATGGAAATCAAGTATCTTTTGAAAGATACATGGCAAACACAGGTATGCAAAGATTAAATGCTTTAGCTACGAAGCTTGGTGTTGAATCTTCTGAACAAGGTGTAACACAAAGTTTAGATAGTCCTCAAGCTCAGCAAATCGCTGATACAACTACTGAAATTGAAACAGATACTTCAGAAAATCAAAGAACTTTAAATCCAGAGTCAATACTACCTAAAAGTAAAGCTACAAATGATTTTTTAAAAGATACAAAAACAGAATTAGAAAAACTATCTACAGCAGAATTAAGTAATATAAGATACAATACTTCACAGTCTGTAGCTAAAGATGCTTTTGCTGCAATATTCAATGTACCTGTTAATAAAATATTTAATAAAGCAGATAACTTTAAAAAAGGAGAAGCTGCTTCATTGCAAAGGTTTATATTACAAAATGCTGCTAAACTTTCAAGATTATTGCCAGAAGGTAATGCTCCTGTTAGAGAGGTTTCTGCAAAAAAAGGCGGTAAAAAAGTAAAAAGAGGTGGTGAAGGAGTTGCTTTACCTAGGAAACTGCAAGACACTTTTTATTCTCAATTAAAAACACCTGAAGGTAAACCTAGAAAAATAGACAGTGAAAGTGGTAAACAAAGTATACAATATAGAAAAAGACCTGATATTAGCCAAACACAATTTTTAGAAGCTTTTGGTATTAAAAACGGTAAAGTAGATCCTAACTTTACACCTAGAAGTGGTGAAGCTCAGGCTATAAAAGGTATAATGGAAATAGCTGCTAGAAATGTAACCAACTTAGCTGCAAGACAAGAAATAGATACTAGAAATATTACTGAAACAGAAGCAATTACTGCTAAACAAAAAATGGGTGAGGGTAGATCAAGATTAATGTTTAGCTTTGCCGAAATTTCTGCATCGGGAAAACAATTAAGAGATTCTTTAAATTTATTTGGTGAAGTAGGTGATTTAACCGTAGGTCAAAACTTAATAGATTTTATAAACAGTAAAAACGGTACTAATTTTAAAGCTTTACCAAGAAAACAATTTGCAATTAAAGGAAAAAACGGTAAAACAAAAAAAGTTGGTCGATATGTATTAACGCCTCAGCAAAAAATAGCCAGAAGAGATTTTGTAAGAGGATTAGCTGAGTCTGGAAATTTTCCAAAATCGTTTTTTAATTCAGTAAATTTTTCTTCAACTGGTTTAAAATATAGTTCAAGTTTATACAGTAGTGTTGCTGAGTTAAATGCTGATTTAGAAGGTGTAGTTTTTAAAGACGTGCCAAATAAAAGAGCTACAAGAACTAAATACAATAAATTAACACCCTCAGGATTTGAAAAACTTTCTAATACTCAAAATTTTAAAGATAATGAGGCGCGTAAAATGCCTTATTTAAAACAAATAACAAAAGGTATAGAAAGTGATTTAAAAAATAATCCAGAAAATATTGTTTTTTGGACAGCTGTAATGAGAGACACTCAAGATGGTTCTAGTAGTTTTTTAAGAGCTTTAGCTCCAATTAGCTTTTACAGTAAAGTTAATGGGCCTTTGAGAGAGGAGCACAGTATGCCAGCTAGTAGTGTAGGTAATTTTTTATTAACAAGTGCTGCCCTAGGTCAAGTAGATACTAATTTTGATTTTGTAAATAAAAATTATTTTCAAGGAGGTTTACTTATAGTAGATGATAATAAATTAAAAAGTCCTTATTTTAATTACGTTTCTAGTATGCCAGCTGCTTTTTATACTATGAAAAACATTACTACATGGGCAAGATATAATAATCCTAATGTTGCTAGCGTAGACGGAGGTATAAATTTTGCAAACTATCAAATGATTGGTAAAGCAAACACAGTGTTACAAGAAATAGCTGAGCAAGGTATGGATATAGCTGTTGCAAATATTAAAGTGGAAAATGTTAAAGAAAAAGGTAAAGAGGCCGTAAAAAATGATCCTAACCTTAAACCGTCGTTGCCAGATCCTACTCAATTAGATACCGATATAAATAACATGATTCAGGATACTAAAGGCATAGATGCTAGAAAAAGATTTTCTGATATAGTTGCTAAAAGACGTGGTTCAGGTTTTAAAGGAGCAAGGTTAATTGCTGCTGGAGCACAAGATTTTGGTGGTTTAATGTATGATTTGTATGGTAAAGGTAAATTAGGTGAAAAACAACAAAAGTGGGTTAAAGAAAATTTAGTTTCTCCATACTCAAAAGGTGTTGCAAATATAGATAACTATAGGCAAACTTTAAAAAACGATTATTCATCTTTGTTAAAAAAGTTTCCTGAAGTAAGAAAAAAACTAGGCAAACTAGTTCCTGGTACAGATTTTACGCATGATCAAGCTCTGAGAGTAAACTTATGGACAAAAGGAGGTTTTGAAATACCTGGTATATCTAAACGTGATGCTAAAAAACTAAATGATTTTATAGCTAAAAGTCCTGAGTTAAATCTATTTAATGATTCTGCTTTATTGATAAGTAAACAAGACAAATGGGTTGAGCCTAGTCCACATTGGGATGTTGAAAGTTTAATATCTGATTTAAACAATTTAACTAATAAAGTTGGTAGAAAACAATACCTAGCTGAATTTATTAAAAACAAGGATGTTATATTTTCTAAAGAAAATTTAAATAAAATGGAAGTTGCTTTAGGTACTAATTGGAGAGAGGCTATGGAAGACTCTTTATATCGTATGGAAAACGGTACTAACAGACCTTCTGGAACAAATAAATTAACTAATCAATTTAACAACTGGGTTAACAATTCTAT
>TARA_R110000796_G_scaffold8393_4_pt1 | contig 16377 bp, 22 predicted proteins | sample TARA_R110000796 | Tara Oceans TARA_R110000796 (sample SAMEA4397815) | marine metagenome | biome: Polar Biome; feature: [SRF] surface water layer (ENVO:00010504); material: water (ENVO:00002006), including particulate matter (ENVO:01000060) such as... | depth 5 m
TCAATTAGCGCTTCAGGAACTACTGTTACGTTTACTTCCAGCAGATTCGGTTCTGCGCCAAATGTGATGGTCACACAAGCAAACGCTGGTGGCGGGGCAAGCAAAGTGCCAAACGTAGACAACATTTCTGCATCGTCTTGCAGAGTCTTCTTGCTCAACACTTCGAATGCTTTTGTAGCAGGCGACGCTTCGCTGCTAGTGACCTTGGAGGTTTAGTTATGAATACATACGTTGTTACTTGCCGAACTGAAGAATGCCCGAACGAAGACGTTGAAATAGAAGTAATAAAATCTGCCGACGGTGACGTTCTGTGCGGGCCGTGTAAAGAACCTATTACTGATATAAAATTAACGCAGACTCATGAGGATCGCATTGCTGAGTTAGACTCAGCAGGAAACTAGCCTTAAGGATTTGTGATGATCGAAGTAACCGCAGAAGAAGTAGTTCAAGCATTCAAGGACCGTTACCCGACGGAGTTTGAGTTGTGTGTGCTGCTTATCCAAAACATCAAGATGCAGCAACAGTTGGCTGTTGATCCCGACAACGAGGACGAAGAGTCTGAGTAGTGGGACAATCTTTGCCATGAAGTAGGAGCTTTATATGGCGTTTTCCCCAAGTTATCAAGACATTGGTTCTGCCGTTTTCGGCGGGATTGGTTCTCCTTCAGCGGGGAAGGTGCAGGATGCATCTTCTCAGGTGCAGAAGAACCTTATTGGCAGGCAGTACGGGCGTGACAAAATGTTGCGTCAGAACACCCGTAACCGTATTGATTTGAGCCGTAATGAAGACCAGGCGTTTCGGGCGTTGCCTGGCATGTATAACCAGCGTGGGATGATTGATAGCGGTTCGTTTGTTCGGGGTGGTCGTGAGACTGCTGCGAATGTGTATCGAGCGAAGAACCGTATGGATGAGGATTATACACAGTCGATTATGGATTCTTGGTTGCAAGATTCGTTGGATATGGGCAATTTGTCTGAGTTGAGGCAGCGTCTTGCTTCTGAGGATTATCAGAATTTGGTGGCTGGTTTGTTCGGCGATCAGATGCGGGGTGCATGATGGCTTTGAAACGGCGTCCCGTACCGTTGCCTGACGGCGGACTGCGTCCCGTACCGATGCCTGACGGCGGATCGGGCGGCGGTCCGACGCCGCGGCCGACGGGTGGACCTGGGTCGTTACGGCCGCAGCCGTTGCCCCCAAAGCCCAGGGTTCCTACTGGCATCGACCAGCTTGGCGGTGCCGAGTGGACCAATTTTCTCCGCAGTAATCCTTTAATACCCAATAATCCTCTATATGCTGACGCCGATCTTTCTGATTTCGGAAATTTTGTTGGTGGCGGGTTGGGTGAGGGTAACGCTCCACCTCTACCACCTCAACGTCGGGATGGCTGGATGGCGGCAGGTGCCGATGGGCAGCGGGTAGCGACGACGGGGACTGGCGACGGTCTATTCGGCTTCGCCGATCGAACCTTCGATAAGCTCACCGCGCTGAACGAATTCTTGCGTTCGCAGAGAGAGGATCGTCGCGGCAACGATGACGATGGCGGTAGTGGCACTCGTGCCCCTACTTTAAGCATCTATGACCTGATGCGGATGGGTCAGACCGATTTGTTCGGCAGCCAACTGCAAGGCTTCGAAGAGAACCGCGATTTGGTAGACGAGTTGGGCGTTCTTCGTGAAGAGGGTTTGGCTTCCGATGAGCAGTTTGCTGAGGATACGGCTGAGGGTCGCGAAGGTTTCTTAACGGAACTTGATTCTTCTCGTGCCGAATCGGAGGCAACGGCTACTATTTCGCGAGAGTTCCGTAAAGCTCAAGAGCTATCCCGTCAGAAAACACAGTTTGATGATGCGTTGCGGGCTAATGGTGTTGACGTGTCAACTGCTGCTTCGCGATTGGAGATGATAGGTATTGCTCCTGGCGATTTTGCTGCTGATGCCCAGTCTGAGACTACTGCGATGTTGCATTCGCAGAATATGTCTTCTGCGAACTTGTTGAACCAGATGGACATGGTAGCGCAGGCTTCTGCCCAGTTTGCTACTAACGCTAACGATCAGGCTTCTTCTGCTGCCATGTTTGGCATTGGTGAGGATTTGACGTTTGCTATGCAGTCTATTGACCAGATGCGTGGTCAAGGCATGATTGATGATGCTTTGGCGTTGCAGGCTATTTCGGATGCTGAGCGGCAAGCTGGCGAAGCGTACGGCATGGCGATGTCTAACATCAATGTTCAGGCGTTGCAGGCGGCACAAGCTGCTCAGGCTGCGGCTTCTCGGGCTGCTGAGAGTCGTGCGGCTAAGGATCGGAAGCTTACCGCTAATGCGGCATCGCTAGGAATTATAACCGATTTGAAAAATGGCATTATGCCTGACTCCGATGGGTTGTACGCTATGGCGGAGGGTGACTTCGGCGATGAGTACCTTGATTATATGACTGAAACATTAATTGATGCTCCTGCTGGCAATCTTACAATTGACCAGTTCATTGACTTGGGTAAGGCGCAGCTTGCTGCCGAAGCGGCGGGCAACGATCCGCTGGCGGGAATGTTTAACTCGGTGTTGGCGTACTCTGACCCGTTACCTGACGACAGCTTCGATCCAGCGTCGGCCTCGGGGCTGTCTATGTCCGATCTGACGGGTATGATGAACGGGGCCTGGGGATCCCTTGTCGACGGGTATGATTGGGCACGGTTCGGTGCGCGTGATATCTGGGACGAGATCTACGGCAGCGTGACACCATCGATCTACGACAGCGTGACACCATCGATCTACGACAACGTGACACCATAAAGTGGCTATCGACCGAGCCAGCATCGTTAATGCTTTACCGTCTCCTCGGGAGGCGAAAGTACCTGACGTGTCGGGACTTATTAAGAAGCTGGATTATTCCAGCTTCACCCCTGTTAAGGGGTTGAATCCAGCGGCAACGGCCAGTATTCCGTATGCCAACGCTGTTGCTTTCCGCCCGAATCCTTACGCGTATTATGCTAACTCGCAGTCAGGAGATGACAGCGGCGACGGCCTCTTTGATATTCCTGTTCTTGGACAAGCGTTACAGGCCATAGACGTTGGGCGTGCAATGGTGTTTTCCACCATTAAAGAGACATCCGATTTGTTTCAGGGCGGTGAAGCGTCAATATCTGATTGGTATACTCAATCTTTCCACGAACAAGTCTATGGTAGCGATCTTTTGCGGAACTGGGGGGTTGATCTTCCCCCCGCAGCCATGTTTGCGGCTGGTTTTGTATTAGATGTCGCTTGGGATCCGTTGACGTACGCTGCTGGTATTGGCCTTATCGCCAGATCGGCAAAGGTCGCTGACATTGCTCTCGCTGCTGCTGCTGCTTCTAAAGCAGCAAAGGCAAGTAAGGGTGCTGATGCGGCTGAAATAGTCCGAAGTATGGACAACGTGTTTGACATTGTCCGCACACGAGGCCCCGTTGCTGCTTCTGCTGCTGAACCAGCAGCTATGAGGTCGCTTGGGATGCAGCCTGGTATCAGGTTTATTTTGCCTGGAACGGGGAGGATAGGTCGCACGTTTATTGAGCGGCCTTTGGGGACGATTCTGCCGCCTCTGAAGAGGGCGGCTAATCGACGACGTGTGAGGGAGTTAGCCACTGCACCGTGGCGAACGGACGCAGGGTTTGATCTGACAACAGCAGCGAATCAGAAGCTGGTCACGCGACGTATGAGGGGTAAAACGACACCGTCAGGGATTGTTGGGGCTTCTCCTGACGCGGTGCGCGATGCTGCTCGTAAGGCGAAGCGGTTGCCGATATCGTTTGGTCTTCCAACGCAGACCTTGCGGACAGCTTCTGCTAAAACTCTTTCTTTGATGACTTCGCAGGTCGGTAGGGCTGTCACTAGTTCGTCTAGGAATGGGCTTATTGCTGGTCGTGCCGCTACCGAGGTTGAGCAAGGAACGAAGGGGTGGCTGGGGAAGATCAATAGTCAGGCGGCAGTAATCTCTGCGAGACGTGGCGAAAATTCTCTTGCGGCTCTTACGGCGATGAAGGTGGAGCGCCTCGGGAACCAGGGCACTTTGAAGAGTCTGAGGTGGACTAAGGAGACGACATCTGGCTTGGATAATTTGGTTAGACAAGCTCGGAAGGCAAATGTTAGCGGCGCCAGCTTCGATGATTTGATGTTTGATGCGGCGACTACTCCTGATGATCTGTTGTTGTCGGACCCTTTCTTCTCTCAGTGGGTGGTAACATCGAAAGACGGCACAAGGACCGTCGACCCGTTGGTTGACCAAGCGAAGGCTTGGTGGAAGAAGGCTGGTGAGAGCGCTGGCATTCCCCCGCATGAGATAGAAGAGTTCTTGTATGCCGCCCGATTCAGGGACGACATGCCTGCTGGGCAGGGTGGCAGAAATAAGACTGTGCCATTGTTTGGTGACGATGGCGTCCCGTTGACGGGTAACCCGACTCAGTCTCGGCATTTGATGGAGCCTAAGCAAATTGGGGTAAAGCTTCTTGAAATCCGAGAGAATCGGGTGCTTAAGCCGACCCCGAAGAGCAAAGCTTATGCGGCTGACATTGATCGTATTGAGCAGCTTGCGAGGGCGAATCTCGGCTCCCGAATGTCGGTTGCTGATGAGAAGGTGTTGACCGCAGAGTTCGAAGCGGTCATGTACGCAGAGTTGGCTGAGGGTGTCCGTTACGGGGATAACACAACAAACGTGATGACGAACTTGCACGCGGGCGAGGTCATTAAGGATGTTGATGAGGCGGGGATGAATGTGCTGCGCCAGATGCAAGCCATTGTAGATAGGGTTTCTCCGTCGACTCTTTCGAAGGGCCAAGTCAAGAAGAAGGCGTTTACGTTCTCTGATGACGCTTCGATGGTGTTGCCGCGGTACATCAATGTGATGGGTTCTCATATCCGTTCTCAGACGATTCTGGATTTGGCTGTACGAGACGGTTTAATGTTGCCTGGTACGAGGTTTGCTCAGGGGGAGTTGGCGGAGAACATCGTTACCTTGAACGCCAAGCTTGTCAGAAATGCGGAGCAGCTTGATGCGTTGCGTGCTCAGTTGGATGCTGGGAGCGGAGATCCTTCTGAGGTCGCTAACATTTTGGCCGATATTGCTGCTTCTGATGGCATTACTCCCCAGTTTGCTGCGAAGTGGCTGAATAGCACTGACGGCCAGTTGGCTGGGACGGTCGCTGATCTTCAGGTTCAGATTGATTCGTTGGGTCAGGTCTTGCGTGCGGCGTCTGACGGCACTTATTACACTGGTTTGTCGTCTGATGCTCGTGCATTGTTAGATGATGCTGGTTGGCGTGACGCTGTCGAAGGGCCGTTTACGCAGGCTCAAGGTAAGAAGATTCGTGACATGGCTGCTGATGGGGAGCGGCGGTTGGCTGCGTTGGCTGATGCGACGGAGTTCTTTTATCAGTTGCAGTTGACTGCTGGGCGTTTGCAGATGCAACGTAACCAGATTGGTGCGGTGTTGAATCAGTGGGATGTTGGGGCGCAGGCGACTGATGATGCTGTCAAGAGGTTCCGTCCTTCGACCATTCGTACGCAGTTAGAAGAACAGGCTCTTCAGTTAGACGAATTGCGTGAAGAGGTTGCTTACGTTGCTCAGAACATTCGGGGCAATTTGGAGGCGTTTGATCCGACGCTTGTCGCTGGTCGGGGGCTAGCGAAGTTGGGTGATCCTGCTTTGATGCAGGAGGCTCAGGTTGCGTTGAACGAAACTATGCTTGGTTTGTGGGCGGCGGGTGAGGATTTCAGACGGGTCGCTTCGACGTTTATGGATTTGCCTGCTGATGGCCGTGTGGTGCGGGTCGATTGGAAGGGAGGCAACCTTGGTTGGGAGGTTCGTTGGAACTCTCAGCCTCTTGCTGGGTTGGGTGATCGCCGCACATTGCGTACGTTGTTGGGCGAGGACCGTGTTGAGACTATGGGCAAGGTTTTGGCTACGTTTGATGATTCTCCTGCGGGTCGGGCGCAGGCTGCGTTGATAGAGACGATGGAGAATACCCGAATTTTGCAGCAGCGTTTGGGGGATCTGACTCCTGGGGTGCATCTGATGGAGGCTGTTGCTGAGTCGTTGGATGATGCTGATGCGTTGGCTGCGCTTTTGCGGGCTGAGTATAAGAGTGATCTTGATGTTCTTGTTGATTCGTTTTTGGATCAGCGTTTAGGGCTTCGTGATCCCTTTATCGGTCCAGTTGTTGCTGCGGCAGATGGCGTTGCACCCATTGTGCCGCGTGCTCCTCGTACCCCGCCGAAGGTCCGTGAGACAATGGATCAACTATCTCAGAACAAGGCTGCCCTTGAAGGCGAGATTGAGACGATAGTTGCAGACATCCAAAAGATTGCTGAAAATGTTAAAGAGGTAGGGAACCGCAACACGTTGATTCGCAGCGTGTTGAGTAACGGGCCTGACTCGTTGATGCAGCAGCGGAAGCTGCTTGCGGCTGCCGCTAAGAAGGGCGATACGGCTGCTGCGTTGCAGATCGCTGATGACTCTGACGCTGCGTTCAGGGCTGTTGCTAAGGGGCAGGGTAACGCTGCGTTTGTCGACAATTACATGGAGGGTGCTGAAGGGGTAGTGAGGGACATCCTTCACAACTTTGGCATTGAATCTTCGTACGGCAGGGTAGGGAATTTAACGAAGTCGAAGCTTCACGGGAAATCGTTTGTGGCTCCTGTTGATTCTGCTATGACGCCTGAGAAGGTGGCACAGTTGGGTCGGCAGTTCTCTGAAATGTTTGAGGCTGTTGCTCGGACGGCTGACATGAAAGAAATGAGCAATTTCTTGAGGGCTTATGCACGATTCCAGAATTGGTGGAAGGCTGAGGCGGTTGGTACCCCTGGGTTCGTGATGCGTAACATGCTTGGCGCTGCTTGGATGAACAACCAGCTTGCTGGTATGCCTTTGTCTACGATGCCTCGGGTTGTGTTGATCCGAGACAAGGCCCGTCGTCTCGGCCAGGGTGATATAAACGCTGGCTTGAATGTCCTGATCGAAAGGGGCGGTTTCAACCTGAAGGCGGGTGTCGTCGCTGGAGGGGTGAGGGTGCCTGTTGACGAATTGGTGACGTTCCAGCAGTGGTACACATCAGGTATTGCTTCTGGTACAGGCGGTCGCGGTATAGATATTACGTCTAAGCTTGATAACGCTGGAGAGTTGATTGAGGGCAAAGGCTTACGGTCTGGTGCCAGGGCAGGAGTATGGAAGCCGTGGCGTTCCGATTTCAAGGGGTTCTCTGCTATTCGCGGCTGGAACACTGATGTTGAGTTTATGGCCCGAGGTTCTCTTGCCCATCACACGATGATGGGCGGCGAGAGTCTCGATATGGCTATGAATCAGGTTTACAAATACCATTTCGATTACACTGATCTGACCGAGTTCGAACGTAGAGCTAAGCAGGTTATCCCGTTCTGGACTTGGCAGCGGCGAGCGTTGCCTGTGTTGATTGAATCTATCGGTCGCAACCCGAAGGCTTGGAACCGCATCTCCAATTTGAAAGCTGAGATGGAATACCTTTCGCCTGCGGAGGGAACGGAACCTGCTTACTTCGGTGAGAACATGGGTATCAGGTTGCCTTTCAACTGGGGCGGGATGAGAGTTTACACGTTGCCTTCGTTGCCGTTCGCTGATCTGGCGAATTGGTCTAAAGGTTTTGACGCTGGCCCGAACGCTGGCATCCAAGATCGTCTTCTGAGCATGACTCGGCCTATCATGGAGTCTGCTATCCCCCATTACAAGTTCCCTATCGAGTCGATGTTGGATGTGCGGACGTTTAATCAGGTTCCGTTCTCTAACGATCTGGAACCTGCACCTAGGTGGGCTGGCATTCCTGCGCTACAACAGCTATTGCAGCTTTCGGGGAATTTGCAGGAAGACGCCAACGGGCGTCTTCTGATGACAGATAAAGCTGCGTACTTTGTCGAACAGTTTGTTCCTGTGTTTGCTAACGCCAGCCGTTTGTGGCCGAACCCTGACCCGAAGTGGCAGACTTCTGCGGACATGAAGCAGATTGCTACTGCTTTGAACTTTGTGCTCGGTCTAGGGTTTAGGGTGAACACGCCGAAAGAACAGCGGAACGAAATGATTAGACAGATGTATAAAGATTCTGCTGAAAAGCGGAGGCAAATAGCGTTGGCAGGGACTTATGGGTAAAACAATAGTTCGCAGAGCGGGTTGGAACGCACGTCCCCCTAAACGGGCGTTCTCTAAACTTCGCGGGGTGGTCGGTGTTGTGCTGCACCATTCGGGGGTTAAGGGCGCTGCGACTGGGCCGTTTACTGTGAAGAGCTTTGAACGGCACCACATCGACAATCGGGGTTGGAACGGCATTGCTTATAACTGGCTTGTTGATGACGATGGCGTCATCTATGAGGGCCGTGGTGGCGGCATTGTTGGTGGCGCTACTCGTGGTTGGAACAGCCGTACCGAGTCGATTTGTTACACGGGTTGGGGTTCTGGAGAGGTTTCGCAGCGTGCGTTGGATTCTATTAAGTGGCTTGTTTCTGATATTCAGGGCCGTTATGGCCGCGGGCTTTGGGTAAAGGGTCATAGGGATTTGGCTGCAACGTCGTGCCCTGGCACGTCGTTGTATCTTTGGTTGCAGGGTGGCATGTCGGTGGAGGCTGATGCTTCTCCTGAGCAGGACTGGGCTGGCATCATAGCGTATGTGGCGGGCCTGGGAGCGGCTGTAGCGCTTCGTCCGCTGTCGAGGCGGCGTAGGTCTAGGGGGCCTGCTGTGCGGCTCGTACAGACGAAGCTGAACGGTCTGGGGCATGACGCTGGGCCTGTGGACGGCGTCTATGGCAGGCTTACCGCTTCTGCCGTACGCTCGTACCAACAGCAGAGCGGTTTGAAAGCCGACGGTGTCGTCGGCAAGAGCACTTGGACGAGGATGTTCCTGTAACGGGACGTTTCAATCTTTCTATAGGAGGTATTTGTTATGCCAGCAGAAGGAGGGGCTTACGCCCCTGATGAACAAAATCAGGATTCTTATTCTGAGTCGAACATGCACGCTGTAGGAAAGGAAGCTGCCGCTAACGCGAAGATGCTTCGTTCCACAAATTTGGGCAATGCCATCACTGGCGGCCGCCCTTTCGGGAAGTAACTATGCCGTACAAGTCTAAGAAGGCCACAAAGAAGCCGATGAAGCCGATGAAGGCGACAGCGCGCCCTCCTGCACGGAAGACACCAAGGCGGCGCAAGTGAGTATCAGCAAATCTTGGGGAACGTCTGACTGGTCTGATACGGTCGAACGTGCGGTCTACACGGCTGCGGAGGCTTTCCTTGCTGTCTTTGTTGTTACAGATCTATCTACAACTGAAACGGCTGCGAGCGCTGCTGTTGCTGCGCTTATCTCGGTGGTCAAAACCGTTATTGTTCAGCGTCGTGTCGCCCTCGGCTAGACTTGACGTGCCTGAAGATTCTGAGCGGTTCGAAACGATCTGGGAAGATTGGTTGGACGGCACGGGCCTTGATCTTGAAGGAGAGATCGAGGAAAGCTTGGAGAACTCCAAGTTTTTGATGGACATGGATGATGGTACTCACGCCCAGTGGAGGGGCGACCATCTCGGTGTTCTCATCATGCTACGCAGGGAAGACGTGGAGAAGCTTGTTGAAGCTAACCACGGGCAAATGAACGGCGGGTCGGTAGAGGACTGGTTAGCTCTTTCTTCGTGGACGATGGCGTTCACAGATTTCTTAGAGCAATGCTTGTTTCTGGAAGAACCCGACTAACGCTCTAAGTAGTCGATGACTACTGGGTGACGGAGCAGTTCGTTCTTAATCTTTTGCGCTATGTCGTCGCGTCTACGAGCGAACGTGGTTTTTGGTGTGCCTACTGCCAAGGCTACGAGCCGCATCGACAAGCCCACGTCTACCAGCATGTGGTAGATCCACTGTTCGGTGGCGGTCAGCGATTCCCAGGCTTCTTCGACAGCTTCGATAAGTCCTGCTTGAACTATTTCAAATTTCTCTACGCTCTCAACAATTTCTTGGTAAGGCGAAATCATTAGCGCTTCGATCTCTGTATGCGGTTTATAACGCAGAGTGTCAGAACGGTCGGGAGCGAAAGCCCACGGCGGTTGAGATGCCTCGTCTTCACCTATGTTGTATAGCGGTGCTAACGGTGGAAGGTTCAGATTTTGAAGCGCTTTAAATATTCGTGCGCCTTCAGAAGCATCTAGTTCTTCATCCATCTACCCATTCTAGTAGCTTTGAAGAAATATTAAGGTATTTCTTTCCTTCGTGGAATGAACCAAGCGAAACTTCGTTCTTATTTATGACTGTCATAAGATCGCGGTATCTTATTTGAGCATGGGCCTGGCGGGTAGAAGACCAGATCCATAGCCAAACGTCCATGCCTGAGCAGTCCCACCATTGCAACGCTGCCATCTTTTCTAGTTTGAACTTGAGCGGCTTGGACCCCATGCCCATGACTTCTACGAGCCGTGGCGGGTCGGACTGGATGTAGTCGGGGGCTGCTCGGATGGTGTGGCTTATCTGGTAGAACTTCGATACGTCGGGTCGGTTAAACCCGAAACGTATCCAGTTGGTGTTGAGTCGTTCGAAGTTTGATTCGGCTTCGTCTCCCATTGATTGGAAACGTTCGCCGTACGAACCAGCATGGAAGGGGGCGGTCATTGTTTGCGCCCCGAAACTTTGTGTATCTGTTTGTCATCGTTGTAGGCCACCCCGTTGAGAGCGTCGCTTACCGATTTGATGTAGTTGTCTACGTCGCCTCGGAGCTTGCTGGGTTCAGTGTCGAGCATCTCTGTGACACACACGGTGATGCGTTTAGGGGAGAACGTGAGGGCCAGCGACACTGGACCTTCGAACAGTGGCCCTTTGTAGTAGCCCTTTACAAGTTCTTCGAACGTCCGTGTTTTGGTGCTCGTGTAGGCGTAGCCGCCTTTCATCGAGAACCGTGGTCGTTCTTTCGCTTTTGGTTTGTGCGGTATAGAGAATTTGTACTGCTTGCCTTTAGATGGCATTCAGAGGCTCCTTAGTGCCGATTCGACCATGCGTTCGATCTGCAAGGGACCGTCTTCACGGTCTTTGAACTTCCCTACCCGTTCATCGAGTTGGGTTACCCAATGGATTGTAGCCTCAACAGAGTAGTCGCGTTCAAGTAACGACGCAGCGAAGCGGTACAAGGTGCTACTGCGGTCTTCGCTGAACGGGTTCTCCCAAATGGATTTGGCACGTCCTGTGAAGTCGTCGCTGTCATTTGTGCCGCTATACGAGAACGCTGCTTTGACTGGTTCGGTCTTTATGTAGAGGGCGTGGAGCCGTTCAAAGTGTTCAGGGGCGCAGCGTGTTGCCCACGCAGTGTCTGTGAACTCTTCCCAGGTGAGGTCGCCCATCTGTTGCCGCCCCGTGTTGCGGGTCGCAGCGTAGGGGAGCCTGAGGCAGTTGCCGATCTTGCCTGGGCCTAGCTTTACCTGTTTGGGGTAGACCTCTTTGATGGGGGTTTCTATGAGTCGGCAAGCGCCGATCATGCAGTTGCGTGCCATCGCTGCTTGCAGCGGCCGCTCTAGGTACACCCAAACGTGGAAGCCTTTGGACCGTGATGGTTCTTTCCATGAATGGATGGATAGTTCCTCTAGTAGCGCTACGAGGTTGTCGGCGTGTGGTTCTGAGATGTCTCCTTCGTCTAGGTCGACGGCTATCCAGTTGACCCAGAACAGTCCGTTGCGTTCTATCAGTGGGTACACACCGAGGGCTTCGTCGCCGTACAAGTGCTGCTCTATCAGAAGTTCGTATTCTTCGCCCGCAGCTAGAACCGTTTCTTCGTTTGTCAGCATGGGCCTTACCCCATCAGCTACGTCGGCAACGAAACCCCCTGCGTGCAGGGAAGCGAATTGTTCTACTCGATCCATCGTTCATCGCCTGGGATGTCTGACTCGTAGTACGAGCGAACCAGCCCGCATGTCGGGTCCATGAAGTAGTCGATCGGTGGCGATGTGATTTGGCAAGGTGGACGTTTGTTTTTGCATAGGTCGAGGCTGATCGACACAGAATGAACGCGCCGTTCTTTGTCGGTTAGTTTCGGGTCGTCTCGCTTGCGAAACACGTTGAGTTGCAGGATGGCGTATTCGTCTGCGTTGAATTTGCCGTCGTCCATCCCTCGGCTAGAACCTCGGGTGGACCCTTTGCCTGACTGGTGTATCAGCCCGACTGGCAGGTTCTCGTTCTCTGTCCATTCCTTCAGGTTCTTTAGAACCTTAGATACGCCTTCGTAGCCTGACGCTTGAGGTAGCTGCTCTAGAAAGTCGACCATGACAAACTTTGGTTTGGCTTGCCAGTAGTCCTCGCATTCCCTGAGGGCTTGGCTCATGTCTGGGAACTTGAGTGCGTTGGGAAATATTTTGAGTCGATCGAGGTAACGCTCTTTGGCTTCCATAATTTCATTTATGAAAAGAGGATCTTCTTCCTTCAGTGCTTCCTCAACTTCAGCCAGGTTGCGTTGGTAGAGCAGAGCGTAGAGCTTCGCTACTACCAGCACTTCTGGTTCGTCGGGGGTGAAGATCACCCCGTGGAAGCCTGGGTCTTGTCGGAGGTTATGTGCCAGGCTGGAAAGCAGCACAGCGGATTTGCCGCTGTGCGCTCTGCCTGTGACGACGAGCACGTCTGACGGCCACACGCCGCGCATCCGCTGGTCGATCTCTTCTAACCCCAGAAAGAAACAGTCTTCTGATCCCTTTGCGTACTGCATCCATCGGTCAACGGCATCCCCTGTAGGGGTGAACCATTTGTATGTCTTCTCTGCCCCCAGAGAGAGATCAACGCCCGCTAGGCGGGCGCTGATCTCATCTTTAGTCAGGGCTGGTTGGCCCTGTTCCATCAGACCTTCTTGTATGCGAAGGCTTGTAGTTCCTGACGGCGGGTCGTCCAGTCCCATTCAACGGCATCGGCTTGGGTTTGCCCGTTGAGAGCATCCCAAACTTTCAGCGGCACATTGCTGTCGCCTTCGTTGATCCACACACCCATGTCACGTTCGACATGAACTCCTGCCATAGCTAACGCATCAGCGGAGATGGAGAAGTTTGGGTAGTTCGTGCCCTTGGCTGTTACGTCAGTGGACCCGTCAACCTTCTCCTTGACCTGATATGCCTTGACCCCGTTGTCCCATTCGGCGGGGTGGAATGCCAGCACGTTAAACGCAAGCTGCTTCTTGTCTGAATCTTTACCGACAGAGAACTCGGTGCGTGGGTACACGCGACCAGTCATCTTCGCTCCCGATGGTGTCGGGGCTGAAGTGGACGACTGAGCTACTGAGCTAGCTGTTGGACCTGTCGGGAAACTCGGGGCCGATACTGCGGCGGGCCTGCTTTGATTAGCAGGACTTTCCCGAACGCTTTTTTCCAACCTCCGCATGACAAGGCCGTCTTGGCCCAAGTCGTACTCGCAGCCCGCCTGCTTTAGCACTTCGCTTTTGATCTGGGCAAACAGATCGTTGGCGATTTGGAAGGGGTCCGATAGTTCATCGAAGTCCTGCTCAATCATCAATGAGTAGTCTGCCGTTTCGTACGGAGCTTCACTTACCTTCTGTGCGAAGGTCACTGTTACTTTATTCATTCCCTTTACCTTTCTGGTTGTTTTACCAAGGGTCTTGGCCGAGGTGTTCGCCTCGGCATCGTCCTGCTTGCCACACTGGACACCATTTCGGTGAGCAGTGCCAGCCTTCCCAGCGTTGCGGCCAGGAATCTGCATTTGAGAGCATTGTAGGCACAATACTCCAGCAAAGATCAACGAACGCAGCTTTCTCTTCTGCGCTGCGGGGGATCTCAATGATTTGTAGCTCACCTTTTGACATGACTGCCAGGTTGAACTGGTCGAGGCCATGCGCCCATGTGTAGGCGTGTGACTGAACATCCCACCGCTTCTTCTCCCAAGCTTGATAATGGCGGCTCGGGTTCTTCCAGTCCCAAATGATGCCTGTCTTATCTATCCAGTCGGCGGTGCCGAGAAGGTTGAGTTTGACGGGGGGATGACCGTCGAACTCTCGGACCCCCATGCTCTTGACGAACATGCGTTCGATGCCGTCGACCTTGGGAAACAAGATCGGGTTTAGTTCGTTGTACCAGCATTCCACATTGGCCCGCACAACGTCTACCATCGGGCCTACATCGGTTCGCCAGACTTCGACCTCGTGGGCGTGGTCGGCTATGTAGCGGTCGGCGGCAAAGAGCATCATGTCTAGCTCAACTTCGCGCCCTGCGAGTTTCTGAGCACCCGCCTGTTCGATGGCGTAGTGAACAGCGTTACCACGCAGCATGTCGCTGGACTCTAGTTGCTGTACAAGTTTCAGCCGCTCCTGACGGGCCTGTTCAGGGCACCGCAGGAAGGTGCCAATCCAAGATTGGCGAAGATTCAGTTCTATCATATTGTCTCCTTTAGACGAGTATAGAGGGGATGGGAAAGGAGAACAAAAACCATCCCCTCCATACCGTTCTTGTAGTACCAGAGCCATCCGCCAACTCTGTACTGGTACTGGGGGGAGGGGGGCTTAGAGGCCCCCCTCCCCCACTGTAACGTTACTGTACCTGGGACGCAACTCTTTCTTGAAGAGGGTGCATCCCAGCTAGTCGTTCGTACGCTGCTTTCTGCGAAACATCCGAGACCCGCTGACGGGAAATGTTCATTTCCCGAGCCAGCCGTGACGCTGTGCCGCGCTCTCCAAAGAACACGACCTCGTGGATCGTTTGACGCTTCTCATAGTGGAGCAGTGCGATCATCTTCTCCATCGTTTCGATGGTCGTAGCGAGGTTCTTGATGCGTTGCACCTTGTCGCCCCAACGGAAAGCGGCAGCCTCATCTCGGGCTTGCTCAAACTCTCGGCAGAGTCCAGGCCATTCCGTTTCGTTCATGCTTTCGATGCAGCCGTTGTAGGGGCTGAAAGGGTTTCCGATGCAGCCGTTGTAGGGGCTGAAAGGTTTTGGTTCATCCATCACGGGTTAATTCTTCTTTCTTTCTGTCTACGAAATGTTCAGCTTCAGAACGGTGAACGAAGCACTCAAGTACCAAGTTTTTATCGCTGAGTACCAAGTGCCGCATAACATACAGCCCTCCTCCGAGGGGAATACATTTGGGTTCTATCTTGTAAATCATAATACTACTCCCTAAAGAATCGCAGTTTGGTAAAGATTGATGTCACATTCTCAGAGTCGGCTAGGTCTTCGACTATCTGGTCGACGGTGTGCTTCTCAAATTCGGCTACCAGATTTTTGTGGGCTTCGATGAACGCCTCAGCGTCGATTTCGGAGAACGACGGGTGGAAGCTGCGTGAGTGGAGCCATTCGATCACGTCGAATGCCTCGTCCAGCATCGCTAGCAGCACCTGCCTGTCTACGGGGACCGTGTCTTCGTTAGGCATCTTTTGCCTCCAGTTTCTCGCATCGTTTGCATCTCGTCCAAGGACTCTCTGCGATGTCTTCGACAACGCGATCGTAGATGGTGGTCTTGGCACCGCACAGTGCTAACCCTGGGCGTCCGTCGGGGAGCAGGTGAACAATGTCTTTGAACCCTGGCCTGCCGTGTTTGCGTAGCCGTACAAGTTCCATCACAGACCTCTACGGACTACAAGGAAGAACCATAGACAAAACGCTATGGCCCATAAGATTCCTAATGTTGTTATGGCGTACATCATTTGAGTTTTCCTTTGAGGACTCGTTTCACCCAGTCGACGGGTAGCTCGTCTGGGTGTATGTCCATTGTTTTGCCTGTTGGGGTGCGTCTGATTGCTTCTTGTTCTGCCCGTATTTGTTGAATTTTGATATCAGCCATCAACATCTCCAGAAGGTAGACCTTCGATTCCTGCAAGGAAGATAATTTTTTCTATCCCTATTCTGGCTAAAACCATCTTCAGGACTGCTTGTGCATAATGAGGGTCTTCGGTGATGTAGTGGGATATTTCGAACAGGTGATCTTCTGCTTTATTTAGGTGTGCCCAGGTTTGGCTAGTTATATCAATAAGCTTTTCGTGTTGTTCGTCTTCTAGCACTCTCTTACTCCCTTGTTGTTAGTGTCCCGCAACTTGCTACGGACTTAGTGTATCGCTCTAATGAACCCATGCGTGTCACGCTTCGTACCTTTCGCCCTGACAAGCACCGCATAGTCTCCCTGTCCGTCAAAGAACCTGAGATCATGCTTGTCGCCGTCGATCGTGCGACGGCCCAGGAAACGCTTAGGCAACGGGTCGTCCTTCTTCACGTCCACAGGGAACACAACGTTGCCACGCTTTTTTATCGTGACCTCGGTGTCTCGTTCGGTCCCTGACGCAACTTGGTATCGGTTGGGGGCCAACCACTCAGTCTTGTACGGCCCCTTGACGTAATCTTGGAAGACTACACCTTCGAAGTGTTCGACTATTTCGGGGGCTGTCTCCCAAATGTT
>TARA_R110000796_G_scaffold68470_3_pt1 | contig 16324 bp, 15 predicted proteins | sample TARA_R110000796 | Tara Oceans TARA_R110000796 (sample SAMEA4397815) | marine metagenome | biome: Polar Biome; feature: [SRF] surface water layer (ENVO:00010504); material: water (ENVO:00002006), including particulate matter (ENVO:01000060) such as... | depth 5 m
CAACAGACCCTGACTATTTTATAGTGAAACCACATCAGTAATGTTACTCTAGCAACGTTGAAATTATAAACAACACTAACAATTCAACTTGTTAACTCTTTATTATTAGAAGGAATATTTACATGGACCCGATTGCACAAGTGCTCAATACAATATTTACCGTTGAAGCATTTTTACTCATTTTTGTTTTAGTACTGCTAAAAAGTAGTGTCAAATTTGTACCACAAAACCGCGCTTGGTTAATAGAACGCTTTGGTAAGTATCAATCAACTAAAGAAGCAGGTCTAAACTTTATCATCCCATTTATTGATCGTATTGCTGCAGATCGCAGTTTAAAAGAACAAGCACAAGACGTGCCTTCACAGTCGGCAATCACTAAAGATAATATTTCGCTTACTGTAGATGGTGTTTTGTATTTCCGTGTGCTTGACCCATATAAAGCAACCTACGGCGTTGATGATTACATATTTGCTGTAACTCAGCTTTCGCAAACAACCATGCGTTCTGAGCTTGGTAAAATGGAATTAGATAAAACTTTTGAAGAGCGTGACGTACTGAACACTAATATTGTAACTTCTATCAACCAAGCGGCAGAGCCTTGGGGCATTCAAGTATTACGTTACGAAATAAAAGATATTGTGCCACCACAATCTGTAATGGAAGCGATGGAAGCACAAATGAAAGCAGAGCGAGTTAAACGCGCACAAATACTTGAATCTGAAGGTGACCGTCAAGCCAATATCAATGTGGCCGAAGGGCGTAAACAAGCACAGGTATTAGGTGCTGAAGGTGAAAAGGCAGAACAAATTTTACGTGCAGAAGGTGAAGCAAAAGCAATTATTGCAGTTGCCGAAGCACAAGCCGAAGCCCTGCGTAAAGTGGGTGAAGCTGCCGATACAGAGCAAGGTCAAAAAGCAATTCAGCTTGATTTAGCAACTAAAGCAATAGCTGCAAAAGAAGCCATTGCCAGAGAGTCATCAATTGTATTGCTTCCTGATAATGCCACCGATGCAAGCTCAATGGTTGCACAAGGTATGGCCATTATTAATAGCTTAAATAAAAAGCATCAAGGCTAATAACTAAATAAAGGAGTCGGTATGGAATTTATTACCCAAAATTTACCACAAACCTTAATGGTACTTGGGGTTCTTGCGCTGATCATAGAAGTAGCCGTATTGGGGCTCTCTACCTTTATATTGTTATTTTTTGGCTTATCGTTATTTATAACCGGGCTGCTCATGAGTATGGGAATATTAGCCGACTCTATGACCACTGCGCTTTGGAGTAATACTCTAATAACAGCTGCAATTTCTATATTGCTTTGGAAGCCCCTAAAGCGGATGCAAAATAATGTTGAGCGTAAACCAGTTAATAGCGACTTTGCAGAGCTGACTTTTGTACTTAACCAAGATGTGACTATTGAAGGGTTAAGTACTCATCAGTATTCTGGCATTAGCTGGCAACTTAAAAGCAAACAGCCCATTAGCGCCGGTACGCAAGTTAAAGTAACTAAAAAAGAAGTTGGTGTAATGTGGGTTCAAAGCATTTAAAAACCTACAGCAATTATATTTTTCTAAACAGTTAAAATAACAATAAACGGGCAATTAAACACTGCCCGTTTATTTTGTTGATTATTTATAATAAATAATCGCCTACCTCCTCCCTCGCACTTTGCTAACTAAGTTGATAGCATTAAAAAATGATGTAAGGAATATATCGTTATGACAAATCAACATAAACACACTTTGGTTGTTGAAGGGGGTGCAATGCGCGGTATTTTTGCAGCCGGTGTACTTGATGAGTTTTTAAAACAAAACTATCAACCATTTGCACGTTATTTTGGCGTATCTGCAGGGGCTACAAATGTAGCCGCCTATTTATGCAAGCAACCAATGCGCAATTACAAAGTGATCACCGACTATTCATGTCGTCCTGAGTTTATTAATCTTGCGCGCTTTATAAAGGGTGGCCATTTATTTGATTTAGACTGGCTATGGCAAGAAACCATTCGTGAAATACGGCTAAACACCGAAGTGTTTGCGCAAAACCCGGCAGACTTTTATATTGTTACTACGGCTATCGAATCGGGTAAAGCCCATTACTTAAAAGCCACCAGCACCGATATGGTCGAGCAATTAAAAGCGTCTTGTGCTATTCCTATTGCGTATCGCGACTATCCAATAATTAATAATATAGCCATGACCGATGGCGGCGTAGCCGACTCTATTCCCGTTATAAAAGCGTATGAAATGGGTGCACGTGAAATAACCGTTATTTTATCTCAGCCTTTGGGTTATCGTAAAAGGCCAAGTAAAGCACCATGGTTAACTAAACAAATATATAAAAACTACCCGGCACTTATTAACACAACCCTCACCAGAGCCGATGTTTATAATCAAAGTATTGATTTTATTAATAACCCACCCGCTGATTGCCGGGTAAATATTATAGCGCCACCAGTTAATTTTAAAGTGGGCCGTACCACTAAAAAGCTTGCAACCCTTAACACTGGCTACCAAATGGGTGTAGACGCCGCAAAAGCATTTTTAGCTTAATTCAAAACTAACTTTGTATTATTTAAAATTACTGCCCTTTATTTTAAATAAACATTAAAACACTTTAGATATTGTTAATAAGCTCTTATCCTATGGCGGAATTTTGATAAGTGAGTTATGTATTGTTTCTCATGAAATATTATGAGCACTAGCAACTCCCATTGTATTTTTTATTAAGTATTTAGGAACACATTGAACGTGGACATTTTTAACGCAATTATTTTAGGTATTATTGAAGGTATTACTGAGTTTTTACCTATTTCGTCAACCGGGCATATTATTGTAGCAGCGCAATGGTTGGGTATAGAAGCAACGGCTACTAATCAAGCATTCGGCGTAATTATTCAATTAGCCGCCATTTTAGCGGTACTAGCCAACTATAAAGATAAGTTCACTCCAAAACATCTTAACTTATGGGTAAAAGTAGCCATCGCATTTATTCCGTTAGGCATTATTGCTTTCATTTTTAGTGACGTAATAAAAGCACTATTTAACGTACCTGTTGTGGGAGTAATGTTTATTGTTGGTGGGGTGATTTTTTTACTGCTAGAGCGCAATTATAAAGAACAAAACTGCACCACTACCGATGTTACTCAAGTGACTTATAAGCAAGCAATATGGATTGGTATAGCCCAAGTATTTGCACTTATTCCTGGTACTAGTCGTGCGGGTAGCTCTATTGTAGGTGCTATGTTGTGTGGCTTAAACCGCAAAGCCAGTGCAGAGTTTTCATTTTTACTTGGCTTACCTGTACTTGCTGCAGCGTCTGGGTATGATTTGCTAAAGCATTATGACTTATTTACTTTTGACGATTTAACCGCCCTTGCTGTAGGCTTTGTTACCTCTTTTATAGTGGCCTATTTTACAATTAAATTATTTATCCGCTTTTTAGAAAACTTTACTTTTGTAAGTTTTGGTATTTACCGCATTGTATTTGGTGTTATTTTATTAACCATAGCTTACGTTTAAAACATATTTAAGAGAGAAAATAATGAACGAAAAAATAAATCAAGAAGCCCTCCACGCACTTAAAATAGCATTTACCTACATGCCTAAAGCAATCGAGGTGACTAAATACGAGTACGGCGAGCGTTATCAAACCGTACTTGATCATATTGAAGCCGTGCGCGAAACACTCCTCATAAACGATGTAGATCCTGAGGAAGTAGGCGGCGATATAAATCCAGAGTACACACCAAATTCAACCTATTAAATAATCATAAATTGCGTTAGCTTATTTACTATTATTTAACTAGTATATTTACTAAGTATTTTTAACTAACACTCTAAAAAGTAAGGATCTATTATGAATAACAAAGTGATTGGTATTGTGCTTATTATTATTGGCGTTGCGTTGGCTATTTGGGGGTATGATGTTTATGAAGCAGCTGGCTCACAAGTTAGCCGCGCGCTAAGTGGCGACACGCCAATAGAAGCATGGGCCGGTATGATCGGTGGAGCTGTGTGTATAATAGTCGGCATTACCAGGGTTAAGTAACATACAGCTTATAAACGCTGCATGTTAAAAAACAAAAATAATCAGTGTTTATTTAACCCCTAAATTAAATATAAAAAAAGCCGCCTTTGGAGAAGGGCGGCTTGGGTGAACAAACAGCTATGGGTGTATTTTTGCTGTTATATCAAGAGACGTTTTTTAACTAACCTGATGCAGATTAACTAAATTAAGCTTGCTCTGTTTCATCGCTGTGGCGAATTAAGTAATCAAACGCACCTAAACTGGCTGTTGCACCACTGCCCATAGCAATTATTATTTGCTTAAATGGCGTATTGGTTGCATCCCCCGCGCCATAAACGCCTGGGAGTGATGTTGCGCCTTTGGCATCAATTAAAATCTCACCAAATTTGCTCAGTTCAAGCTCACTGTCTTTTAGCCATTCTGTATTTGGTACTAAACCAATTTGTACAAATATGCCCGCAAGAGTGAGTTGCTTACTGTCGCCACTTACGCGGTCGGTGTAAGTTAAACCGGTTACTTTTTTGCCATCACCGAGTACTTCGGTTGTTTGTGCACTTTTAATAATAGTAATATTAGCCATACTGCTAGCTTTGCGAATAAGTACTTCGTCGGCACGTAATGTATCGGCAAATTCAAGTACCGTTACATGCTCTACAATATTGGCTAAATCAATCGCGGCTTCTATACCTGAATTACCGCCACCAATTACCGCAACCGGTTTGCCTTTAAATAAGGGCCCATCGCAATGTGGGCAATATGCCACACCGTGGCCACGATATTGTTGCTCGCCAGTCACGTTCATTTCGCGCCAGCGTGCGCCTGTTGCCAGTACCAGCGACTTAGCACTCAGTACCGCGCCGTTTTCTAGAGTAATTTCGTAACCATTATTATTGCGACTAAGCTTAGCTGCGCGTTGATTATGCATTACATCTACATCGTATTCTTTAACGTGCTCTTCTAGTTGTGCTACCAGTTTTGGCCCTTCGGTGGCTTTAATCGAAATAAAGTTTTCGATTGCTAAAGTATCGGCTACTTGTCCGCCAAACCTATCTGCAACAATACCGGTGTTTAACCCTTTTCGTGCTGAGTAAATAGCAGCCGATGCACCCGCAGGCCCACCACCAATAACTAACACGTCAAACTTTTCTTTTTTACTTAACGACTCAGCTTGGCGCATTGCACCTTTGCTATCTACTTTATTGAGTATGTCGGTTAGGCTTAGTGCACCTTGGCTAAATGGTTCGCCATTTAAATAAACAGCCGGTACAGCTAAAATGTTGCGCTCTTCTACTTCGCCTTGAAATAACGCGCCATCTATCATGGTGGCTTTAATTTTATTATTCGTTGCTGCCATTGTATTTAAAGCCTGCACTACTTGTGGGCAGGTTTGACAACTTAAGCTTATATACACTTCAAAATTAAGCGCTTGGTCGAGCGACTTTATTTGTTCAATGTCCTCGGCTTTTGCTTTACTGGCATGCCCGCCAGTGTGCAATAGCGCTAACACTAAACTAGTGAATTCGTGGCCCATAGGTACACCCGCAAACGTAATATGGGTGTTTTTAATAGGTGAATGTACAACCATTGACGGACGACGCGCGCTTGTGTCTGGGTTGTTTATTACCGTAAATTTATCGCTTAGTGAGGCTAAATCGTTTGCTAAGCTTGCTACTTCTGTTGATTTTTTGCTGTCGTCCAAGGCGATAAGCAGCTCAACAGGTTGAGTAAGCGATTCAAAATGGCTTTTTAATTGATTTTTTATGTTGTTATCTAACATGGCTTAACCCTTTTAGGAAAATTTAAACAGCAAGCCTCCCATGCCAAATAATGCATGTGCTTAAACAAGTATATTGATATAGGAGGCACCAACAAACGGATGTTCGTTGATTTAAGGGCAGTTACCTGCCCTTACTTGGTAAATCGAGTACTTAGATTTTACCAACTAGGTCTAGTGAAGGTGCAAGTGTGTCTTCACCTGGCTGCCAAGATGCAGGGCAAACTTCACCATCGTGCGTTGCAATGTATTGTGCAGCTTGTACTTTACGAACGAGTTCTTTAGCGCTACGGCCAATACCTAAATCGTGAGTTTCGATAATTTTAATTTCGCCTTCTGGGTTCATTACAAATGTTCCGCGAAGTGCTAAGCCTTCTTCTTCGATCATTACGCCAAAGCTACGTGTAATACGCCCTGTTGGGTCGCCAATCATAGGGTAAGTAATTTTACCGATTGTGTCTGACGTGTCGTGCCATGCTTTGTGAGTAAAATGAGTATCGGTAGATACTGAATAAACTTCTACGCCCATTTCTTGTAATTGTGCGTAATAATCTGCCATGTCGCCAAGTTCAGTTGGACATACAAAAGTAAAATCAGCTGGGTAAAAGAAGAAAATAGACCATTTACCAAGTACGTCTTTTTCAGATAATTCTACAAAGTCGCCGTTGTGGTAAGCGGTTGCATTGAATGGTTGTAATTTTGTGTTGATTAATGAAGTGCTCATGGTATTTCCTCATTTATGTTTAATGTATTTAAAAAGTAATCAACGCTATCGTTTTAAACGACCTTCTGCGTTGGCTTGATTAATACTATAAGACTAATGAAGATTTAAATAAAATTGATTGTTTAGATTGATTCAATCAGTTTTTAAGATGATGGTTTGGCAAATTACTTTTATACGCAATTTTTTAAGGTAGCTATTAGTAATACTGTTACAATAGCCGCGCTAAATACTCACCATATAAACGAGGCGTGCTGTTATGGAAAAATTTATTAACCACATACAACTTGGCTACTTGGGCTTGCTCCCATTTTTAGGCTGTGTTGGTTGGCCACTAATGTTTGGCAGTAACAGTGTAAACTTAGAGTTTTTTACTTTTTACAGCATTGCTATTTTAGCCTTTATGGCGGGTAACTTATGGCGCGCTGGTGAGCAAAGTTACAGTAATGCTATAAAAGCAGTTATTGTAGTTATACCTGTACCGTTTTTATCATTTTTACCAGTTGAATGGGCGCTTGCGTGGTTAGCGGTAAGCTTTTGGTTGGTGCTTATTTTTGAAAAAGCCTCACCGCAATGGCAAAGTTACCATAAAGATTATCAAAAAATGCGTTTTGTACTTACCTCTGTCGTGTTTGTATGCCATATATTTACTATTGGTATGAGCATTTACCCTAACTAATTTAAACTATTGCGCTTAAGGGCACACCATGATTGACCAATTGCGCCAGCAACTTAATACGCTTGGCGAAAACTACGTAGAAAAAAAAGCGGTATTTAAAATTAAAGTTATTCCATTTTTTTGTGCCATTAGTATAAAAAAAGATCATAAAAGTGAAGGCCGTCTGAGCTTTTATTCTAATCAACTCATTGAAATACTTATGGTGGTATTATTTGTTTTGTTTGGCTTATCTATTTACGACATAGACGCTGGCTTTACCCATGGCCCTATTCATATTATGTTCGCAATTTTAATTACCTTTAACCTTATACTTAAGCAAGTGGCCATTGAAGGGTTAAAAACACGTTTAGCCATGCTGCGTTTATATGAGCAACAAGCGCTAAATAATAACGCCGACGTTATCATTGCAAATAGCGATAAAAATACTAAATAACCTGATCTCAAGCAGCTACTTTCAGCGCTAACTGCGTTGAATTTACTTGCAATAGGCCAGCTATTGACGCGTAAATTCGCCTTGTTTTCACTGAAAACCTCTGGCTAGAGAAAGTAAAATTAAATATAAATATGATTCAATACGTTAGTAAATCTCTTAACCAGAGTCCAGGTTAAATAACTTATGTACCTAAATCCCAAATGGAAAATACTCACTGTGGGCGATGGCGATTTATCGTTTTCTAACGCGCTGCATCAGCACCTAAAGCCGAGCTTATTGGTTGCCTCTACGTTTGATGACGCAGCCACTATTGAGCATAAATACCAAGACAATGCACTAAGCACTTTAAAAACCAATAAAGTAACCGTACTTAATAGCTTTGATGTTACAAAACCCCATTGCTGGCAAAACCTAAACGTTAACTTACATAGCTTTGATGTGGTTATTTTTCAATTTCCGCTTGTTCCTGCCTTTGTGGGCCGCGAAGCGTTTGAAAACAATACTCAACAAACCAGTATGAACGTATTTAATCGTGCTTTACTGCACCAATTTATAAAATACGCTAACGAGTATGCACTTAACCCCAATGGCCCAATGCTGTGCTATATCACTTCAAAAGACGTAAAGCCTTATCGGGAGTGGAATATAGAAGGCAGTTTAAATGCATATTTAAACGCTGAGTATTTAGGGCAAATGCCGTTTGATATTAGCCGCTTTGCTGGTTATAAAATTCGCAATGTTGACCGTGATAAACACGTAAAAGACACCAGCGGTATTACCTATGTATTTAGCCCAAAACAGCATAGCGAGTTAAGCTGCCATCTTACTTTGCCGCATTATTTAACCCCAAATCACTGCCCACTTTGTCGTGTTGGCCCTTATATGGCAACCGAGGACGAAAACAAACACTTAAATGCCAAAAAGCATCAGCAAATGCTGCGCCTAGAACACGACTGGCAACAATGGCTTAATGCCTTTTATGCTTAACGCTTAATTTAAGGATTAGCCTGCTTAATTAAATCGGCCGCTTTTTCAGCAATAGCAATAACCGCAGCATTGGTGTTACCGGTTATTATGCTGGGCATAATTGAGGCGTCTACTACACGTAGCCCTTGTATAGCGTAAACTCGCAGCTCATTGTCAACCACTGCAAGTGGATCATTACCCATTTTACAGGTGCCTACCGGATGGTATTCGGTATCGGCCGTTTGACGAATAAATTCAATCAATTGCTCATCGTTATTTATATCAAGCGGGTAAACCATGTCACCACGAATAGCATCAAATGCACTGCTTTGCATTATTTGTAATGTTTTTTTAAGGCCCTGTAACATCACTTTTATATCGTCGGGATGGCTTAAATAATTAGGATCGATTAGCGGCGCGCTGCGCGGATCACTATCGGCTAACTTAACAGCACCGCGGCTTTTAGGGCGCATAATACTACTATGAATACTGTAACCATGGCCAATGTGTAATTTTCGGCTGTGATCATCCACTAAACCCAGCACAAACTCTAGCTGTACGTCAGGCGCTGGGGAGTCATCAAATAACTTAATAAATGCATGCGACTCTGCAAAGTTAGTAGTTAAGCACCCTTGGCGCTTACTAAACCAATCTATACAGCCTTTTAACACTCTAGCTGCCCCTGGAATACTCAAGCCAAACGTGCCTTTACTGGTTTTTGCTCTATACAATGGCACCACTGTAAGGTGGTCGTGTAAGTTAGCCCCCACCCCTTCTAATGGTACTATCACCTTAATATTATGTGCGTGTAAATGCTTGCTGGGGCCAACTCCTGAAAGCATTAATAGTTGCGGCGAATTAATTGCCCCGGCACTGAGGATCACTTCGTTATTGGCGTATAAATTAACCACCTGTTTATTACGTTCAATTTGTACACCTTGCGCCATATTATTGTTTATTATTACTTTATTTACATGGCTATTGGTTAATACGGTTAAGTTTGCACGTTTTAAATGAGGAGTTAAGTACGCTTTAGCTGCGCTGCAACGCTCTCCATTATGTTGCGTAACCTGTGAAAGCCTAGCACCTTGCTGCTCGGTTGCATTTATATCGTTATTTAAACTCACCCCTTGCTCAACGCAGGCATTTAAAAAACATTGATTTACTGGGCTTGGCTCATTCAATTCTTGTACGTGAAGTGGCCCTTGTGTGCCATGTAACTCACTATTGGTAAATGTTTTATTGTTTTCGGCTTTTATAAAGTAGGGTAATAAACTGTCATAATCCCAGCCACTATTGCCATTGGCCGCCCACTGATCGTAATCGTATTTATTGCCTCTAATATACACCATGGCATTAATAGAGCTTGAGCCACCCAATACCTTACCTCGTGGCATAAAACCACAGCGATTATTCAGCTCTTTTTGCGCTACTGTATTGTAATGCCAGCTATTAATACCATAAGGCACACTTGCAGCAACCCCTGCAGGCATTTGTACAAAAGCAGTATTATCGCTAGAGCCTGCTTCAATTAAGCACACACTTACATTGGCATTTTCTGATAGCCGCGAGGCAATAACACACCCTGCACTGCCCGCGCCTACTACAATGTAGTCAAATGTTGTATTCATAGCATGCCTTTTATAATTTTCACAAATTGCCCATAACCATAATACTGCATAGATAAAAACATAAAAACTTGATATTTTTAGACACTCAACAGCAAAGGTTAACTATGAGCAGCTTAATAAGAGCCACGTCTTTACAAGGTATTGATACGCTAATTTTAGAATTTGGCGCAAATGTAGCTGCCATTATGCAAGCGTGTAATATTAACGTTGATTTTACTCAGCTCGAAAACCAATATGTAAGCTATCGTTGCTATGCAGCATTATTAGAATACTGCGCACAACAATTTAATTGCCCCAGCTTTGGCTTAAAGCTCGCCAGCCGACAAAGTTTTGATATTTTGGGTTATATTTCTATTGCCGCTAAAAGCGGTACCTATTTAAGTGATGCACTCGATTGGGTGGTTAAATACTTACATTTGCACAGCCCTGCTCTTCGGCTTACGGCTCATCCATTAGAGGACGATAAAAGCTTATTTTTATCGTTCGAAATTAACCTCAACCCGCTACCTAACATTAACCAAGTTACCGAACTAACGATTGGCTTAGCAATGGGAGCGATTAAAAAGCTTAGTAATAACCAATGCAAACCTATCACGGTTTTTTTACCACAAAAGCTCACCACTAGTAAGTATGCTTATAACAGCTATTTTGACTGTAAAGTAATAGAGCACCGTAACAGCGCGGGTATTGTGATTGCGAAACAAGACTTAAGCATAGCACTTGAACAAGGGGAGCTGATAAACGTAGAGGCTGCACGAAACTTTTTAGCTAAAAATAGTCAATACAACAGCCCATTACCCATTCAAGTAAGCGCGTTAATGCGCCCCATGCTGCCTATTTATCAGTGCTCTAATCACACGATTGCTGCGGCGCTTAATATGCATCCACGTACTTTGCATCGCAAACTAGCTAAGCATAATACCAGCTTTGTAAAACTCAAAGATGCCACGCGCCGTGCACTTGCACAGCACTACCTAACACAAGGGCAACTTACTATATCAACCATATCAGAATTATTGGGTTATCAAGAACAAGCCACATTAAGCACCAGTGTTAAACGCTGGTTTGGCTGTTCTCCTCGCGCATTTAGAACAAATAATTGTTAAACTGCGTATCACTTTTTATGAATTTATAGAGTTGAGTATGAATTTTGTTATTGTCGGTACTAATTTTATTAGCGATACCTTATTAAAAGCAGCCAACACCTTAATCGATTTTAATTTATATGGTGTGTGTTCGCGCGCAACAACGAGCGGCGAAGCCTTTTTAGCTAAACACCCAAAAAATACTCAAGCAAAAATTTTTACTTCAATAGAGCAAGTTTGCCAAGACGAGCACGTAGATGCCGTTTATATTGCCGCACCAAATAGCTTACATCAGTTATATGCAGTGCAATGCTTAGCAGCAGGTAAACATGTACTGGGAGAAAAACCAGCAGCGGCCAATAGTGCCGAACTAGCCGCTATTATAGCAACCGCTAAAAAGCATCAATGCTTATACATGGAAGCCATGATGACCACGCATTTACCCAACTTTGCACTGTTGCAACAGGCCATGCTAAAAATTGGTACGCCGCGTAAGTTTATTGGACAATATAGTCAATATTCGTCGCGCTACGATAAATATAAAAATGGCGAGCGCCCAAATACCTTTTTACCTCAGTTTGCTAATGGTGCTTTGGTTGATTTAGGCATTTATCCGCTGTATTTATTAATAGCACTGTGGGGCGCACCAAATAGTGTACACGCAAGTGGTGTACTCCTTGATACAGGTGTAGATGGCGCAGGCGATGTACTCTTAAATTATCACGATAAACAAGCGGTGATCAGCTACTCAAAAATATCGCAAGGCGATAATATTACCGAAATACAAGGCGAACTTGGCCGCATTCGGATTGAAGCAGTGTCGCAACTTAAAAAAGTAGAGTTTATTGCTAACAACGGTGAACGTGAACTACTTTCGCAGCCTTTTGACGAGCATTTTATGAAATATGAAGTTGATCATTTTATGCAAATGGTGACACAAAAAGCGCCGCAATCGGATATTAATACACACCAGCTTAGTGTTGAAGTAATGCATGTACTTGATACCGCTCGCGCGCAATTAGGTGTTGTATACCCAAACGATAAAGCGTTTGAGACAAATTAAACCTTTGCTATAGTGCCTATTAGCCGCTTTATAATATGAGTGTTAGTTTAATAGCTAACGCTCATACGTTTTTAACTACTTTTTAGCTTGTGAAGCAACGAGCTTAACAGTCGCAACAACATATGTTTTCTTTAACAATAACAAAGCGTAAGTTGCTTAATATGTTGTTTATCGAATAAGTTTACCTCGAGTATCAAAAACAGGTAGAATGCGCCAAATTTAATAGTGATATACAAGGAAAATAATGCATTCATCTACGAAAGAACTCTTACTCGCTGTTTTTTGTATATTGCTCGCTATGGTAACTATCCAATCTGGTGCGTCGCTTGCCAAGCAACTCTTCCCTATTGTAGGCCCTGAAGGGACTACTGCACTGCGTTTAGGTTTTTCTGCCACTATTTTATGCCTGATTTTTAAACCGTGGAAACACTTACCTGCCGCAGGCCAACGATTTCCTATTTTAATTTACGGCCTGAGCCTCGGCGGTATGAACATTTTGTTTTATTACGCCATAGAGCGTATTCCACTGGGTATTGGCGTTGCACTTGAATTTACCGGCCCATTAGCAGTTGCATTATTTTCATCGCGCCGTAAGCGTGATCTATTTTGGGTAGGCTGTGCTATTGCGGGCATTTTATTATTACTGCCTGATATGAAAGGCCAAGAAAGCCTAGATCCGGTTGGCGTTATATTGGCGCTTGCCGCTGGTGCATGTTGGGCAGGTTATATTCTTTTTGGTAAAAAAACCGGTAATCAAGGCTCTGGTGGTGCAACTGTGGCTATGGGTATGACTATTTCGGCCATTGTACTTGTGCCCTATGGCGGAATTTTGCAAGCCTCTTCATTCAGTTGGGATATTATTCCGTTAGGTATTGCTATTGCAGTACTCTCAAGCGCCCTGCCGTATACCCTAGAAATGATCACTTTGCGTAATATGTCGTCGCAAGGCTTTAGTATTATGATGAGTTTAGAGCCCGCAATTGCAGCATTAGCCGGATTACTCATATTAGGCGAACTATTGTCTATTTGGCAGTGGCTGGCAATATTACTGGTAATTATTGCCTCTGTTGGCAGTTCAACTTCAAAACCACAAAGCAGCAGTTAAACTATCCTCATTAAGCGATTAGGGCGTATTAACCTTAGGGATTAAAATTCGTTCAATTTAGAGGCAATTTAATCCCGGCGCGAAGTTTGTTATCTAATGGGCTCAATAACTGCCCCGGCTTTATTTTACTGGCTTACATCCATGCAGGAAAAGTTACTTCCCCCTAGATAGAAGCCTTCGGGCAGCACATATTTGGCATTTATGCGTCGTTATCGCCTGCTTCTGGGGAATAACCACATTACATAGGCTCTGCCTAGCCTAAAAAACAAACGCACTGCTGTAAATTCAACCTCAAAAGATAAATACGCCCTACCCCCTAGTGACTTTAATTTTTTAATGAAAACGGCCATATTTTTTGTCTCATTTCTGCTTGTTACTTTAACCCTCAGCTTGCATTTAAATGCATAACGGTTTTGCTCATCCGTGTAATGTCACTCGCTACTCACATCTTGTTATAAAATTTTACTACTGTTTAGCTTTTAACAACTAAGCAGCAAGAGCTTACTGAATGCTTTTTAAGCAAGTAATTGTTGCTAGTGGTTATTTATTAATCTAAATAAACTTGGGTATGATATTTATTCTATAAAAGTGAATTATAATTCATATTTTTATTCCCAGATGTATTCCACCCTGATAAACTAAAACCCTTACTTACTCATTATAACTAATTGCACTAGGATCACTTTTTATGTTTAAACCAAGCCTGTTAACCTTGGCTATTTCAAGCACACTTTCAAGTGTGGTTTTATTCTCTAATACCGCTTCAGCTCAAGAACAAGTGGTTACAAAAAACAAATCACTTGAAGTTATAGAGGTTACGGCAACACGACGCAGCGGCTCTGTACAAGCAGCACCACTTAATATAACCGCGCTTGACGCTGATGTAATGAAAGATCAAAACATTAGTGAACTTGCCGATGTAGCACGCTGGGTTCCTGGTTTAACAATTACTGACCAAGGTGGCCGCGAAGGCTCACCTATTATTGTACGTGGTTTAAATACTAACTCATCGGGTCCAGCGTCAGATGGCGGCACCGTAGCAACATATATTAATGAAATTCCGGTAAGCGTTGATATGCGCCTCGTTGATATTGAGCGCGTAGAAGTACTTATTGGGCCACAAGGTACATTATATGGCGCAGGTACATTAGGCGGCGCCATTCGTTACATGCTAAAAGCGCCAGAGCTTGATTATACCTCAGGCGAAATTTACGGTGATGTTTTTCAAACCCAAGAAAGTGACTCAGTAGGCGGTGAAGGCGGCTTTATTTTCAACTTACCAATTATTGAAGATACGCTTGCCATACGTACTAGCTTAAACCTATATAAAGATCCGGGTTTTGTAGATTACAATTATGTTGTTCGTGAGCCGGGAGTATCGCTTAGCGATCCTGATTGGAGCAATACTGATGCCGTTAACAACAACCTTAAACAAGTAAAAGATGCCAACGGCGAAACCACCACTACAGGGCGTATATCAGTTCGTTATAAAGCGAGTGAGTCTTTTGAAGGTACGCTTAACTATTTTTATCAAAAACAGGACAGCGAAGGTCGTTCAATTGTTCATAGCAACAGCTTAAATGCAAACAATGGCTTAAGCGATATAATTGGTAAGTACGAGTCAGCGTATCGTTACGAAGAGCCACGCGTGAAAGAAGATCAATTACTTAGCCTAGAACTCAAAGCAGACTTAGGCTTTGCAGAGTTAGTATCGGCTACCGGTATATCAAGCTTTGAAGCCGAAGGTCAACGCGACCAAACCGATTTACTGATCCGTCTTGATTATGGCTACGAAGAATTTCCAGCATTTTCAACATTTACCCGCGAAATTGATGAAGTGGATACTTTTACCCAAGAGCTGCGTTTAGTATCACAAAGTGATAGCGATTTGAGTTGGATAGTAGGTGGTTTTTATAATAAAAAAGACACAGATGCATCAAGCAGAGAATTTACACCAGGCTTTGATCAGTTTGCGGTTGATAACTTTGGCGCAACTCAACTTAGACCTGATGCACTAGAGTACCTAGAAATAACGAGCAGCAAAGTAACAGAGTCAGCTCTTTTTGGTGAAGTGGGTTATCAAATAACCGACAAACTAGATATAACGCTTGGTGTGCGTTTTTACGAATACGATGTAAAGTCTAAAGCTGCTTTTGACTTTCCGCTGGACGACACTTTGAAAGGTGAGAGAGGCCCTAACGATATCGCTATTAACTTTGAAGAAAATGCAGCAAGTGATAACGGTAATTTATTAAAATTTAACGCTAAGTATCAATTTAATGACACCGTAATGGGCTATGTAACGGTAAGTGAAGGCTTTAGAATTGGTGGTTCAAATGGCTTGGTTCCGTGCCCTGATCTACTTCCTGAGGATCAACAAACAGGCTGTGGTAAACCAGATGAAATGCTATTTGATGCCGATATAACGACCAATTACGAGCTTGGCTTTAAAAGTACATGGTTTAGAAGTCAGTTACACTTTAACGCTGCACTCTTTAACGTAGATTGGGACAATGCACAAATTACTGGGGCAACCGCAGTGGGGCAACTGCCTTACCTTTCAAACGCTGGCAGTGCTAACGCAAAAGGCATTGAAATTGCTACTCGCGCTATTTTATCAGACTCATTTAGCGCCTATGCAACATACGCTTACACTAAAGCGGAGCTAACATCAGATGCACCATTTTTATTTAACGCCGACGGTACTGATGGCGCTGCAGATGGCGATCGTTTACCTGGTTCACCAGAGCATCAGTTTTCATTAGGTATTAATTACCAAACTGACGTGTTTAACGACAAAACATTAGATATAAACTACGGCTTAACTGCGCAAAG
>TARA_R110000796_G_scaffold175045_1_pt1 | contig 16305 bp, 26 predicted proteins | sample TARA_R110000796 | Tara Oceans TARA_R110000796 (sample SAMEA4397815) | marine metagenome | biome: Polar Biome; feature: [SRF] surface water layer (ENVO:00010504); material: water (ENVO:00002006), including particulate matter (ENVO:01000060) such as... | depth 5 m
TAGTGTCATCATACTTCTGCCCATAATAAGTGTAACATCATCATCCGACGGCACATATGTATCTGGGAACCAAACACGATTACAATGGATATACTTGCGTGTGATAGAATTTATATAGTCACGCTGTTTATATTTTCTGTGACATATAATAACAACTCGTGCAGGGTAACCAGCATTGTTTAGCATATCACAATATTCGTAACTGTAATATAGTAACCCGTCTACTGGCTTACTTGTAACTACAATATTGATCATTATATAATATTTATAAACCACTACTTACTGTATATGTGTTCCTGGCTATATAAGTATTAGTATGAGTTTAGAATTATATAATCACCTAACCGTATACGGATCAGTATATGATACTAATTATTTCTTACCACAATCGGAGAATTTTGTTGCTTGGACAGAAGAGAATTTTGATTATGTACATTATAATCCAAGAAAAGATATCAAAAGATATGGCCTAAGTATTACAAGTCTTGATGGAGGAACAAGTGGTGTTCCGGATCTTGATAGTTTAAAAGACTACAATAGAGAAAACAATACTCAACTAACTGAATGTGACTTTAAAACAGTTACTCCTGTATACGAATATCCTGACTTAAAAACAATACTAGATCCTATCCGTCCTTATCTTTTTAGAAGTCATATATTAAGATTAGATAGTGGCGGATTTTTTCCTCCTCACCGTGACTTTGGTGGCTTAGTTATAGATAGTTTTAGATTGATTATACCTTTACAAAATACCAATGTTCCGGAGTTTACATTTATAGTAGATGGCAAAATACAACATTGGGTAAACGGTAGAGTTTATTTTGTTGATACAGCCAAGATGCACTACTTGTTTAATTCAGGGTTTAAGCCAACCTATTTCATTGTACTAAATGTAGAGCTAAACAAAGATACTCTTAACTATGTTACAAAAGAACTGTATCACGGTTAAGTTTTAATTTCTCCTATAGCATTTTCGTCTTTGGTCCAAACACTAATTGCTATGCGTGTACTATCAACACCTACAACATTGTGAAACTTTTCTACATTAATGTTATGCCAGACATGTGTAGGAAACACTACTCTATCAATTTCTTTTATATTGTCATCATACCAAACTGTACTAACAGTGCCGCCTGACTTGATAATATAATTGTAACAACTTGTTCTACCATAGTCTTTGTGTACAGGTAATTCATCTGTAATTAATTGAAAGGCGATGTTTACATCATTATCAAAATACGGTGTTAAAAAATCTTCAAGTTCTTGAGTAGCTGTATGTAGTGAATACTTTGTTGCGTTAACTCCGTTAAATTTATTAGGAATCTTTCTTATTTCTTCTTCGGCAAGATTAATAAGCTCATCTGGAATCTGTGGTATCTGTGAACAATAACTATACAACATTAGTACTATAAGAAAAATTTTCAAAGTCTTCTTCAAACATATTCAAAATTAATTTCTCCCTTTCTTCGTTATAGTAATCTAAGTAATTATACTTAGGATTAACCATTTCTTTTTGATCTATTTTAAATCCTAACTTATCTTCTAATTTAGAATATCCGTCTTCGTATTTAAAAACATTTGATACTATGCTATTATTACCTGTTAGAAATTTAGTTTGTGTAGTAGTAGGTATCTTATTCTTTTTTGAATATAAGTCTTCAAAGGTTAAGTCAGTAAGTTTATCTTTAAATGCATACATGTTCTTTAAAAATACATAAAGACTTACAGCTCTAACAAATGGATTTCTTACAACAGAAAATACCCACTTGTTTTCTATTAATGGTTCCCAATGACTGTATGGGTAGTGCATAACTTCACGCCAGTCAACACCGTTTATTTCGTTACTAAACATATCTTCAGGCATATATTTGGCATCAGGGCAGTTAAGTTTTATACTTTTCTTTATACTCATGCCTGATGTTTTTGGAATATGTACGAACGCAATATCTTTTGTATATATCATATTAATAATCTTTTATAAATTCTTTAAACTCTTTTAAAGATGATCTTTTCATAGATTCGGTTCTTACAGATAACAAAATACGAGGGCCGTCGGCGATCTCAAAATTCTCAGCAACAACATTATGGGGTATGCTAGTATTAAAAAGTGTTGGACTATCTAGAGCCATTTCATCAAGGGTTCCAATAATTGATTCTTCAGGAAAGACTATTGCGGCCGCATTATGAGCGGCATAAGTTAATCCATCTGAATCTTTCTTCCATATAAGATCGCTTGTTAAACTACGGTCGACATCATACCAAACATTTTTACTATGCTTGTTACAATTAATTATAGGAATATTTAATGCTAAGGTATAACCCCAGTCTTCGTGAATCCCTGTTTTAGAATTTGGAAACGTAATAAAGAATCGTGTAACGTTAATCTTACTATTAAAGAAATTTTCACACCATTCATAGAATTCTGGTAGAGCACTTTTTAAGTCAAACAGTGGTAAATTCCAAGATTTTTCGTAATCTTTTTTCACTAATAATTTTTGCACGTCTGGATGATTTAATATAATTTCGTTGTTGTAATGTTGTATATCTATTTTTTTATAAAATTTTGTCATTTTATTCCCTTTCAATAAACCAATTTTGATCCCAAGTAACTCTTTTTAGTTTTCTTTTACCTACAAACGCATCTCGATAATGTATCGTACTCCAATTGTCATAAACAACTATGTCGCCCAAATTCCAAGTATGTGTATATGTTGTTTCGTCACTCATCATCTTATCAATTACATTATTTCTAATCCATTGTTTATAATCTGTGCCTTCTTCAAGACCTTCTATCCACTGTGTAAACAATTCATCGGCTACTAATCCGTAATCATTGTGTATTGGATGCCATTGTATTGCCGGCCTTCTAACATAACAATCCCAAGGTGTTTTGTAAGGAGCCTTGCATAACGCAGTAGCAGATTTTAAGAATTCTCTTATAGAATTATTAATTAAATGCAATCCTTGAACAGTATCAATAAATTTTGTACCAGCCGGCGCTCCTTCTAGCTCAACAGCATATAAAATTCTATTAGGTAATAGTTGTGAAGGGAAGTGTGTAAGATCAACGTGCCAGCTAATAACACCAGACTTTAACAACCCATCTTCGCTTACGGTTTCAACAAAATTATCTTCGTGTCCGCTAACTACACTTTGTTGTAGTCCGCTATATTTTTCTTTTGAATTATCCCAGACTTGTCCAAATATACTACAGAAATCTTTTAGTTGTGTATTGTTTAACGATTGGTCTTTAAAGATTACTACTTTTTGTTTAGCAAACAAATTGTATACTTCTGTTTTTTCTAATGGAGTTAAGTCAGCACAATCTACGTCAGACACTTCACTAACCCACTTATCTTTAATATTAGTAATTTTCAATCTTAATCCTTTTTACTTTGTTTGCCATTGTTCCCAGAAGTCATAATTAATATTTCTAAACTTAGTATAGGCAACAGTTTGCCACGCTTTTGAATTGTTATAGCTAGGAGTAACTAAACATAGATTGTTGCTTAGTTCCCATGTTTGGCTAGACTTATTGCTTACTTCATTTATAAACTTAGTAAACTGTCTTTTGGTTTTTTCTCTAGTAATAATAGCAGTATCAAAGTTTAATCTTCGACACATTTCTAGTTGCTGTTCAATCATAGCAAGTGTTGTTGGCCTTACCCATTCTTTTAGGTTTGGTCTATTAGTAACACGATTAATCTGAGGATCATGATAGTATCTATTAAGTATTCTTATGCACTGATGCGGATACATATCTCTAGTATATCCTGTACTAAATCCTGCAATATTATTGTTTTGTTTTATTACTGTAACAAAAGGAAAATCAAAAAAATTAAGATCTGTATAATTTTCTAGTAACTCGTGTTTATCGTTATTTTTTATAGAACATATATATTCATTTAGTTCTATTGTAGCGTCAGGATATAAACTAGGTACAAATGTTTCTACTTTACCAGGCCGTGTGTCATAGTTGCCTAATTGAGCAGAATTACTAAGGATCTCATTCATGAGAAAAACCATTTTTGTATGTTAGTTGCTATAAGTTTATGACTTAGAAGCCCTGGATGCGGGTGTGGTTTATCTAAAGCATCGTCAATTTGAAAATCTTCTTGCCAATTAAAAGTTTTTAAATTAATATCTTTTAAATTAAAATCCTCAAAGTAGTCACCATTTTCTGAGTGGTATTGAGATTCTGAAAGTATGTGATAACTTTTTATGCCTCGATCTTTAAGATAGGAATGTACAAAATTTATTCTAATTAAATTTTCAAACAGCGAATCCCATTCTTCAAAATAATCTTTATAATACGTCTTTACTAAATTTAAAAATTTATCTTTTTGAAATCCGTCCATATCACGATTTTTCCAAAATGGTCTAGGCATTGATTTTGTAAGCATTGATGGTACCATATATAATAAATTCTTATAACTGTGTGATGTTGAATCTTTAAATATAGTATGTCTATTAAAATTTGGCCACAGGACTACAACTATATTATTACTACTATATTTGTAATCTATAATTGTCTTAGCTACTTGTTTACAACCTAAACCAGGCAAACTTTTATTAGTTACTGATTTAGATTTTAAAAGCCCACCTAGTATACTTGGCCATGCATGTTCGCTAGGGTTAGTAATATGTATGCCGCCGTCATTAGTATTAAGACAATCAGGAAGACCAGTGCCGTATGTAAGACTACATCCAAATGTAATTAAATTGTAGTCTTTTACATCATGTTCAAGATAACTGTTCGAATCCAACATCATGTACTCCCATGTGAAAAACTATCCTTGTTTTTGTTGGTCCTTTAACACCGTGTGACTTTCTAGTGTTCAATACAGTTAACGTGTCATATACTACTGACTCTACTTCGCCGTTGTCTTCAACGTATAATTGACCAGTGTTTTCTGTAACAGGAATTAAAAACGAGCATTTACTTGCGGCATCTATGTGTGCCGGTAGTTCACCGCCTTCTAATACTTTAAAAAAGTTACAACGAAAGTCTTTTGGCCTTATGCCAAATTCATTCCATATTTGTTTAATTAATTTTAACAAAGGTCTATCAAAGTTTTTTATTTCTTGTACAAAGAACTTGTTCATTTCTTTGCCACCGGTAACCTCACTGACGTATTCTGAATAAAGCTGATTGCTATCTTGCCATTCACCAGTAAAATAACTATCCCAAAATGACGGGTCTAGTGTATAATCAGTTTCAATAAAACAGTCTTTACGCCATTTTTTAATCATCTAAGTCTTCCTGTCCATTAACAGAGATAATAATATGAGACCTTGGAGTTTTACCTTTGTTCCAGGCACTATGTTTTAATCCATTGTTTAAGAAATAAACTGATCCAGGTTCCATAGTTTGATATATCTTTTCACCGTCTCTTTCACAAAAGAAACCACAATCTTCATTTGTAGTAATTGGAATATGAAACCGTATTGAATAGTCAGTATTGTAATCGATATGCGGAGCAACATAAGCACCAGGCTCCATAATAGCAATTCTAGCTCTAGTAGTTTCGCCTTTAAACGACTTTATTACTTCTTCAAGATATGTGCCCTTAACCCAATCTTTAATTTTGTTGTAATGTCTTTCATCTAGTCTTGACTTTGGTATTTTCTTTTCGTATACTCTATCTGCTTCATCTGGATTATACTGTGTTAGTGCAATTTGTTTATACGGTGAGTTATTAACTTGAAACTTTCCGTTATCATCTTTTTCAATATATTCATCAAATGGTTTTACATAATTTCTAAAATCCCAAGCCATTCTCTTTCCACCTAAGCCTTGTCTTAAGTCAGACTCTTCAACATCGTTATCCTGTAGGAATGTGTATGCTTCTTCAATAGTATCAAATTTAAGACCAAATGCTTTTTGCAGACACCCACACTTGCCACCAACTAAATCACCATATCCATCTTTTTCTTTTAAATCGTCTTTTTGTACTGGCATGTTTCGTACGTCTTCAATTATACGATCTACATCAAAGGTCATGTTTAATTTTTTAAATGCTGGCAGTTGATCTCTTTTTTTCATTTTCTGTTCCTTTTATATATTTATAGTGGCTGTGTCCAATGCCTTAGACCAGAAGTCTTTGTTCTTTTTACCATGTACTACTAAGTGTACTCTTTCTTCATCTGAATTGTTTTCTACATAGTGTTCATAATGTACATTTAACACTACACTTACACCCGGCTTATAAGGTACTTCTTTCTCATTTAAAATAAACTTACTGCCTTCAGGATAAGTTAGACTTATATTTAAAGGGTCTAACCAATTGTGTTCAGGGACATCAATATGTTTTGAGATGTACCCACCTGGTTTAATTACTAAAAATCTAATGTCATCTATACGTGCATAAGGTAATGAGTTAACCCACTTAATAGTTCCATAGCATTTTTCGCCTATATCTGTAAGAAAAGGTTTTACTCCCGGTTGACGATATTCCCAATGACTTTTTGTTTTATCTGAACCATAACCATAAAGAGTTACAGCATACCAATCTTTGTGATCGTACTCTGGGCGTTGTATGTTTAAATTATCTTTTACTTGGTTGTATTCTCGTAGTATTGGTCCAACAGGTACATCAAAATTCATTTGTACATATTCGACATCACTATCTCTACTGTATGTTGTTGCTGTGGTCATGGTGCTCTTTATGCTTTCCTTCTAGTGGTGCTATTAGGTTAATCCATAAATTATTTACAGGGCCTTGTAAATTGTGCCCAAATAAATTCAATATTCCAAAGCCGAGATAGGATAACACTACTAGCATTGTATTAACTATAACAGCATTCCAGCCAAAAGTCAAGAAAGAAATTACCCAATGAGCAATAAAAATATAAGTTCCGTACTTGTGAAAGAACATAACTCTCGGATTGCGTATTAAGTCTACAAGGAATTTACGTGGAATACTATCTACAGTCCACAAACTAAACAGTATTACATACCAAGGATAGTTTTTTGAACTGTGTGGATCTTTAGATGTATCAGCATATGCATGATGCATACGATGCACACCTGACCAAGTGATGGCGCTTCTTCCGCCACATAATAATCCTATGTATAATAATACAATTTCTACTAGTGAATTTGAAGCATAGGATTTATGAGCAAAGTACCTATGATAGCCATAAGTTATACCTACGAGTGCTAACACCCAGTATATAATATATCCATAGATTACTATCATTGCTTGTACTCCTTACAAACATATTTATTTTACATTTAAGGAGTATTAGACTAAATTGACCCAAGAACCGTTTTCATAGCCTTGGAATTTATTATCTGTTGAATTGTAAATAACCATGCCGTTTGCCGCTGTAAGAGCATTACGTTCAGTAGTTGTTAATGAACCAAACTGTACAAAGCCGTCAATTTTAGCATTACCGGTCATTTCTAATTGTTGGGTTGGAGTTGTTTTACCAAGGCCTAACTTATTGCCTTTCCAAACCATGTATACTGCTTCAGTACCAAACGCACCAGATGCAGATTGACCAAAGTATATTGAATCTTCTCTACCAAAAATTAAACCAGTTGTTGTTGTGCCGCCTGTATCGGATCTACCAAAAGATATAGTACCATATTGTACAGATGTATCACCTGACAAGTCTGTAGCAGATTGACGTTTTAAATTAATTCTACTAGTATTTTCTAAACTTGTTATACCAAGTTGTACTTCAGATTCTGTCGCCGCTGATATCACAGTACTACCAGTAATATTTCCTGAGAATGTTTTGTTTATTCCGTCTAATAGTACAGTACTATCATCGCCGAATACACTACCGTTTACGTCACCGTCTAAAGCACCAACTACGTTTCCAAAGTGTGTACCTGTTGTATTACCAACTACGGAACCTGTAACTGAACCAACTACATCGCCAGTTAAGTTACCAACTACGTTAGTTGCTGTTACTGAGCTTGTTACTACTGGTCCTACAATTCTTCCGTTTATAGCATCAACTAGGAGCGTTGAATCATCACCATAAATGTTACCACGTATGTCAATTGCTGGGTTATCTGTTGCAGACCATTGTGTACCATTGTATACAAGTATCTGATCGTTGTTTGCGGCCAACGCTTGTACGTTACCTAAATCTTCTAAATTTTGTGTTGATACAGATACTGGAGTTCCGCCTGTTGTAGCGCCATCTCCTACAAATACCTCTTTGCTGTCTGTTGTGTAAACAAGTTCACCTTCAGCTGGTACATATCCAGGACTGGATTGTAATGCCGTTTTGGTGCCTCGTTTGATTCGTAAAGTACCCATCTAATGCTCCTAATTCATTGTTACATGTATTTATATCAAAACAACGATAACCCTACTTTCTCTTTTTAGTAGGATTCTTTAAAAAAGCTCTTGTTTGCTTTTGTATATCGCGTTTTACCTTTGTAGTATTCAACCTAAAGTCCACATGTACAATATCATCGCCGTATTCGTTAAATAAATCGGCGATAGTATCGTCTAGATTAGCACCAGTGCTACGTTTAGCATTGCAATCTATTTCCCATATTTTACCTTTTTTGAACTCAATACGTATTGAATGTAAGTAATTTATAGGTATAGTTTGTATGTCTATATCTTTAAAAACTTCAGGCCAATGTTTGATTACATCATCAGGTAGTGGCTTTGGCACTAGACTTCTTCTTTGTAGTAGGAACAAGATCTTCTGCTTGTGCTCTTAGTACCTTTGCTTCTTTGTATAGTCTGTCTGCATCGCTACGATATTTTGCGGCTAAGTCAGCGTCAGTTAATACACCGTTGTCAGGTGCTTGTAAGTTAGCGGCTTTTGCTTCAGCTACTACTGCCGGGTCTGTAGTTTTTGGCATATTACTAACACTACCAGCTTCGGTAATACTTTCACCTGATTTTAGTGCATTAGGATCTTTCATTGCTAAGTCTGCAATAGTAACACCTCTTTGATCAGCGATGATTTTATTTAATTCATCAAGACCAATTGAAGTTGCAGTGTTTGGTGTCATTTCAATTTCACTCATAGGTAACGTTTGTAGTCTACCTGTGCTGTGAAATCTTGCTAACATATTTGCGCCATCTTGTAGTGTTGTACGAGCCATAACTTCAGCAAATTCAAATGCTGTTTGAGATGAGTTACTTTCAACAGTCTTGATCAACACATCGTGATCTTCGTCTCTAAGTGTAGCAGTATCAACTACTAAAGCATTCACTGGTGGATTTTCACCTGGAATAACTCTATATGCTACTACAACTTTACGTTGATTTTTCTTTAGTCTGCCTACGTGTTTAATTTCGGCCATTACTTGTCTCCTTTTGGAGCTTCTGCTGGAGCAGTTCCTTTTTCGCTGGCTTTTGCTTCGTCTTCAGCTTTTTGAACTGTCTGCAAGAAAGCATCTAGTTTGTTAAATGTTTTACCAACGGCTTCCATTTCGCTAGCTTTAAACGCTCCTCTTTGCGATGCAACATCAATAATTGATCTAATTACACCAAGGTCTTGTACAGTTAGTTCAACTGGACCAGTTGATACACCTGCTTGTGGTGCTTCACCTGCTGGTGCCGCTTGAGCTTCTGTTGTTTTATTTTCTTCTGACATATTGTTTACTCCTTATGTATTATATATGCACTTAATATTTATTTGTACTTCAAAAGTGGACACGCTAAAACGAAATATGAAAGTTCTTTAGGATCTTCAAATCCTGCTCTAAGAACTGATTCAATCTTATTCTCTCTAGTTAGTCCTACTACTTTCTTTAGATAGTACCTTTTTTTGAGGTTACTTTCAATCCACTTAGAAATAGCGGTTTCGATGTTGTAGGTATGTGGCAAATCAATCGTAGCAAGATGCGAAGGTTCATATGATAGCCTTCTTATTTCAAAGTAGTCTTGAGCTGAAACTTTATTCTTTACGATCAACGTGCTTCCTCGTAGTGGGCAGTTACACCAAATGGTGCTTTAGTATTCTTATCATGATGACCATGTATAATGAATACAGTTTCACAATAGTCTTCGTCTCCCCAACTGCCAAATGGGTAACCATCTGTAAACATAATAAACTTTTTAGGTTGAATATTTTCTTCTTTCATATATTCCCAATTAGTCATAAAGTCAGTACCGCCACCGCCTTGGATATCGTAGTCTAATAAATCTTCACCGCCATCTGCACTAAAATCTTGTTCGTTATATACCTTTGTATCGAATGTCCACAACTTAATATTGTAGTCTTTGTACTCGTCCATAATGCCTTTAATTTCACCTAAGAAATCTTTAGCCTGATGATTACCAATCGAACCACTCATATCAAGTCCAATAGCAACATCAATAGTATCCATGAAATTCATTCCTGGAAGTATTGCACCAGTATGCCAACCTTTACGTGAAGGACGACTAAATGTATAATCATTTCTAATTGTAGATTGTATCTGTTGACGTAATAGCTCACGCCAGTTCATTTTAGGTTCTGTAAGTTCTTTAATAATACGTTGTACTTCTGCAGGAGTATTACCTGCACCTGCGGCTTGTGCAGAACTTATCATGTTCTCTTTTATTTCATCACGTATCTTTTTCAATTCGTCTTTTGTATATGTAGGACGACCTTCACCTTCGCCACCGTCTTTACTATTGCTTTTATTACCGCCTTTACCTTCAGGCTGTTTTTCCCAATCAATATGTTCATCAAGCAAGTCGCCAAGTGCTTCTAAATATTCTTGGCCTTTTTCTTCTGCCTTTTGAAACAAGTCATCATATACTGCTTCACTCATCCAACCGTCGTATTTAAAGTCCTGATAGCATTGTACAATTTTAACCATTTCACCAATACGGTCACGTACTAGTGTATTGTTTACGATGTAATCACATGCGATATTGTGTAGTACTGGAATACGATCTTCTCTACGTGTCATATGATCGAAAACACAATGTAAAATCTCGTGTGCAATTACAAATTCTATTTCCTTATTGCTCATAGCATTAAAGAATTGTGTATTATAATATAAATGTTTACCGTCTGTAGCGGCAGTAGGACACCAGTCATCACAATTTTTAACAATGAGTCTAGTTGCCATATTACCAAAGAATGGGTGTCTAAGAAGCAAACCAACACGAGCAACAATAATTCTATCAGCTACGTCTATTCGCATCTCAGTAAGTTCTTGTTCTGTAATATCTGGATTAGGTTGAAAACCTTTAGTATCTATGCCCATAATTTGTACTCCTTCAGTGCCTTATTGTTCTTACAGTATACTATATTTAATGTCATAAGTCAACCATAATTGGTAAAATATTGGGCAAGGTCTTACCAGCATAAGCCGTTGCCTTGCCCAATATCACCGTGCCTATTAGGCACTCTGTGCGGCTTGAATATACTTACCAAAACGCTCATGGAACTCATCAAAACACTCTACTTCATCTGGATCGATTGGAAGTGAGTATTGTGTAAGAGCAAGTTTGATACCCATAACTACTAGTTCAGTATCAAAGTTATCCATTGCAAACCTTAAGAAGTTATTAACTTTCGTATCAAACTTCTTATCGTTTTTATCGCAAGCATCTTTAAGTTCATAGCAAAGTGAAACAGTCAAGGAATACATGGCACTGATTTCTTTAGTTTCACAATCCTTAACCTTACCTTCAAGTATGTCAGTAGGGTTAGGAAGTTTTGAAGCAACCTTACGATGCGCCATGAACTTAACGGCAAGTCCTTCGCCGACAGAACCACTTACCAAATCGGTAGTGGTGTTCTCATCATCATCGTCTTCGATAAGCTCGGAAACAAATGACCAAGAACGAGGTGTAGCAAATGAACGACTTGGGCTTCTTGGATCAAAGTCATACAAGTCCTTCTTGCTAAATGTCAAGTAACCAACAACATCTTGGTGTATGTCGTTGTCTATAGCCCACTGGAACCAGTCATCAAAATCAACTGCTAGTTCTAAGTGAACAAATCTGTTTGCTAACGGAGCAGGCATTCTATAAGTAACACCTTTGTCAGCATCTCTATTACCGGCCGCAACAATTAAAACATTGTCTGGTAATTTGTATGCTCCAATACGTCTATTAAGAATAAGTTGGTAAGCGGCCGCTTGTACTGCTGGCGCCGCAGAATTCATTTCGTCTAAGAACAAAACGATATAATCGAATTGTTTAGCAAACTCTTCTGTAGGAAGTTCTTGTGGCGGTGCCCAAGCCATATTATTTTCTGTTGCATTGTAATATGGAATACCTTTAATATCTGTAGGATCCCATAATGATAAACGAATATCAATTAAATGCGAATTTTTAAGTTGTTTAGTAATTTGCCCTACGATATCAGACTTACCAATACCTGGAGGCCCCCAAAGAAACAAAGGACGTTTCTTTTTAAATGCTCGCATAATGCTCTTTTTTGCGCCATTGGGCGAGACAGTACGTAGTGTAGTAGTTTCCATTTTGTATTCCTCTTCTAAGTTTAACAGTGCCATATGCTTATTTCTAAGTATGTATATATTATACGATCATTAACTCTGAAAGTCAACCACTTTTGGATACTTTTTACAGTTTATTTTTTATGTACCATTTAATAGAACCTATGCGACAGACGCTTTAAACATATGATTTTAGCGTCTAAATGGCTCTTAAACTGCGTTTAACGGTTTTCTGGGGTGTTTGTATGTACTAGGATATAAGACTGTTATAAGAGCATTTAATGACGTTCTATTCGTGCCGTTTCATAGCTTTTGTAAGTCCGTACTTGCGTAGATCTCCGCTAAACAAGTGTAGTTCCATACTCTTTTTTTCGTCTGTAACCCATATACTATAACTAGTTAGGTAGTACGGGCATGTAATAAATTGATCCAAGAATATGTAAGTTTGAGTTGTAAATTTAAAATCTCTAGGAAAAGGAATCTCGTACATTTGGATATCTAAGTTTGTACCTAAAAAGTCAAAACCGTCTTCTGTAAGTCTTAGTCCGCCTGTTGATTTGCCTCGAGTGTTCTGCCACCAATCAGACATATACTGTTTTATATTAGCATCACTTAGTGCAGTGTCAGATTGCTTTAAAAAAACTTTAGTGTATGTTTCTTTCCAGTTCATTCATCTGTAACCAGTTCGCCTGAAGTAAGTTTATATACAGCGAAATCGTTATTTCTAAAAAGGTCGTTTAATTTTTTTGCTAGATTGTGTGCATGTCCTGGATTTGAAAAAGATACCTTTTTGTACTTAGGCCCAGGATAATTTGTGATTGCGTTTGATGTTTTTAGATTGAATGGAGCGCCTTTATAAAAAACAGCCCAAATAGCGTCTGCTTGCAAAACTTGTTCACACTTATATGATGCTTTGTCAACATTCTCTAAAATTATCGTTGGTTTTGGTCTACTCATATGCGTATCCTCTTTAATTAACTACGCATATATTTATCTTTTTTTAGTAGAAAACTACTACTTTATTAAACAGATTGACTGCTAATTGCTGTAAGTAGGTCTTTAAGTTCTTCTTCGCTAATACACAATACACTTTGTATTTTTCTTGGCTGTGTATATTCTTGTAATAATTTTTCTACTAGTATTGGATAGTGTTGAGGGTCAGTAATACTACCTACACACACATCTTCAGAATCAAATGTAGGCTCAGTAAACACATAAAAGTCAGGTTGATTAAAAAATAATACTAGTATAAACCACTTCACTTCCAGTCACCACCACCGTCCATAGTAACTGTTACAGGTTCATCATCTGCACTAGATTTATTATCAATAATAAGTTTTTCTAGTCTTCCTTGATGGTTTGCCATAACAGTTCCTAAAGCATATACAAGTGCTTTAGCTTGAGTCATTGGAATTTTAATTTCTTTTTGATTAGTAGATTCAGCAGTTTTTACAACTTGTATAAACTGTTGAATTGGTATAGTATTAATTGGTTCGTTTGTTTGCATCAGATAGTTCCTGTCTCATTGTAAACTCAGTTTTGAAAGGTCCTCTATAATCATACTTTTCAAGTGTAACTAGTTTTGGACAAAAACTTCTTACCCAACCTTTATCAAAGTGAATTATATAATAGCCTGCCGCATATAAGCTCTTAGACTTTTTACTCTTTGTAAAGAGTGGTAGTTTCTTTTGTACATTATACATTATGTTGTATGGTGTACTAGACGTCGAAAAACCGTGTATTTCTTTAACAGTATCACTACCATCCGAAATACTTGCTTTATCAAAACTTAGTCCGCCAATAAAACTATTAAATGATTTAATATCAGTAAAATAGTCTGTTCCTGATGAACAACTATACATGTATCTTTTATCTTCTTGTTTTGATAGTGTACCAATACGTTCACCATCTTTTTCTACAATCCAAAATTTGTTCTTTAGGATTGGTTTTGCCTTTATTGTCATTCTTGCCTCCATGTTATGAATACCTCGCATTGAGTGGCTCAGCATATAACTGAACATTGTCTGCAATCCGTTGCATATCGTGTTTAGCACAAAATTTCATTAGACGTAATCCTACTTGTGTAACTTCTTTTGTAACCATGTTGTCTTCAATTACATCGTTAATAATACTTCTAATGTTGCCGGGTTGTGCAGTTAAATCACAAAGGACAACGTTACGTTGATAGTCATCAAGTACTCGATGTTCTACACCTTCGTGATCAGTCCAGCGTTGTAGCATCATGTTATTCCAGTTAAAGCCTTTGTTGTCTTTGTCTTCAAATGCTTCAATAAGACCAACTTTGTTTTTAGTGCCCTTAGTTCTAACACCAGGGAATGCACTAAACACATTGTCACTAGTGTCGCCTCGCATACACTTTTCAAACAACATGAATTCAGGATGAGGAGCAGGTTTTGCTTCTTTAGTTTTTTTATCAATAACAGGTTGCCTTTTCTTGTCGTCAAAGTAACCTTCGTGTGTAATAATTGTATTGCTAACACCGTTGTACTGTTTACAGTTAGGTGCAATCAATTGTGCAAAGTCACCATCAGTACTAATAATAACATGATCATCATTAGGATGTGCTTGTACCCAGCCAGCAATAAGATCATCTGCTTCTAATTGCGGATGTTGCATTACAGTACAGTTAGTCTTTGTAGTTACAAAGTCTTTAAACTCATCAAACATCTCCCAAAACACAGTCTCTTCTTCTTGTTGCGACTCTGTTAATGCGGCACGAGCAACACTACGATTACGTTTGTAAGGCTCGTAATAGTCTTTACGCCAACTACGTCCTTCTAAACAAAACACAACATGACTGCCTTTAAAGTCAGTCCATGCTTTTTTAACACCACCTAATGTAATATGAAAAGCCATACCTACTTTAGTATCAACATCACCACGTACTACGTGCCGAGCTCTAAAGAAAGTATTTGCTGTGTCTACTAGAATATAAGTTGCCATTAGTTTACCTTTTTGTAATTTGTAATAGTATTATAACACCAGATCTGGCTTTTGTCAAGCATTATTTTACTTCTGTTTTACCATTATCATCTGCTTTACTGGTACTGATATACCCCATACCTCGAGTAGTTTCTTGACCATCTTCTTCTAACATCTGTGTAGCGATAGTTCTAAACCATGCATCAATAATCTGTTCTTGTGACTCGCCAATGTAACCAGCATCGATAAGTTCTTCGATAAATTCATTGTTCCAATCGAGCTCAAAGAATCCGTTCTTAATGTTATCTGGATTAACTTGTGTATCTAGTACTGCTACCCAAGGTTTCTTATCTTTAGTTGCTTGTGCTTTTTCTTTTTCAAGAATAGCTCTACGTTGTTCTTCTGGAGAAAGGATTAATGCCTTCTCCGCATCAGTTTTCATACCTAATGTTTTTTTAATTTTATCCATTGCTTTCATATATTACCATCCTGCCTTTCTTATTCTATCTTCGTTAATAGGAGCCTTCATAGCTTTCTCAAGTTGTTCATTTGTTTCTTGCTTAATTGCATGTAATGCATCAAGTTCCCCAAGCATTTCCGAAGAGTGATATGTGTAGTCTTGGGGTAAATCGCCATCCTCTTTCCATACACGCTTCTGCAACTTCTTTGACGTTAAGGACATACTCTTCCGAGCGTCCTCCCAACGGCATAAGATATACCGGACACTCGATCCCGGCGCTCCTATACTCTTGAACAGCTCGAGTAACTTCGTCAAAATCGTCTTGAGTAGCGACAACAAACTTAAGATAAATGTCACTACCGTTAACAAGCTGATACTCACGAGCCACGTCAGGTTTAATAGCAGTATCCCAAGGTTCTCCGCTAACACTAAGTTTAGGGGAACATGACCACGTAACTGTAATCCTGTCATTGTCTGTGAGATAATTGAAAAGATCTTGATGTAGATGTTGTGTAGT
>TARA_R110000796_G_scaffold106618_1_pt1 | contig 16270 bp, 20 predicted proteins | sample TARA_R110000796 | Tara Oceans TARA_R110000796 (sample SAMEA4397815) | marine metagenome | biome: Polar Biome; feature: [SRF] surface water layer (ENVO:00010504); material: water (ENVO:00002006), including particulate matter (ENVO:01000060) such as... | depth 5 m
ATCAAAAAAATATAATAATTTTGTAGAAAGCGTATGGGGGGGAAAAGTTTTTAACCCAAACTCTGTAAATGTAGAAGAACTACCAAAAATTTCTTTTATAACCTCTGTTTACAAGGGTGGTGACTTTATTGAAGGGTTTATAGAGGATATTACCAACCAAACCATTTTTAAAGATAAGTGTGAACTAGTTTTGGTAGATTGTAATTCCCCAGACAACGAAGAAGAACTTGTGAAACCATGGTTGAATAAATACCCAGATAATATTAAATATATCAAGTTAGATAACGACCCCGGTATTTATGCTGCTTGGAACATGGCTATCAAGGAGAGCACAGGAGAATTTATTTCAAATGCTAATTTAGATGATAGAAAATCTCCTGAGTTTGCTGAAAAACTAAGTAAATATCTCCATGCTCATCCTGAGATTGATTGTGTTTACACACAGAATTTATTAACCAAAGAACCTCATGAGACTTTCAAGAATAACACGTCAAATGGTCAGTTCTATCCTGCTGAAGAATTTAGCACTGAGGCAATGCTTCGTGGCAATCCACCACACTGTATGCCTGTTTGGAGAAAATCCCTACATGAAGAAAACGGCTGGTTTGACGAGACCTACAGGTCAGCATCAGATTGGGACTTTTGGTTACGTTGTGCCTTTGCAGGCTCAGTTTACAAGAAATTGAATGAGCCGTTGGGACTTTACTATTTTAATCCAAATGGTATTAGTACCAGTAAAGAAAACAACACATCAAAACAAAAAGAAGAACGAGAAGTCTTCAAAAAATACATGACCAAGTTTAGTGAAAATGCCACATGAAACTTTGTACAGTAACAAACGAAAAATATATAAAAAGTTGTATTAATTTATTAAAAAGTTATGGTGAGAACTCTTTTGGAGAGATGGCTTGCGTATACTTTTTTGGAACTGATGTACAAAATTTACAAGAAATAAAGCAACATGTCGATTATCAGGTAAAGTTAATTGAGATTCCTGAAGTGTGCCCTCATGCTCATATTCCCAGCGCATTTTTTTATAAAGTTTATGCCATCCGAGACGCCTTACACAATTATGGTTCAATTATTTATTCTGATTCAACAAACTGTTTCATAAAGAAGTTTATAAACTATGATGAGGTGATGACTGATGGAAGATTGTTATTGCCATACGCATCACCTCGTCTAGCAAATAAATTTTGGAGTACAAAACAAAGTTTAGAAAAAATGGAAGCTATAGGTGCTTCATTCATGCCCCAGTACTGGGCCGGGTTTCAAGTGTACAGAAACACAAATTTTAACTTAAAATTTGTGGATGAAATGTATGAATATGGATTAGATCCTGATATATGCCTACCAACCACGCAAATAAAAAGACCAGATGGGCCTGATCAACCCTGTATAGAACATCGCCAAGATCAGACAATTCTATCCACATTAATACATAAGCACTATATTCACGAAACCTATGATCCAATAAAACAACAAATGTTTGGAGATTGGCAGACGTTTAAAGATTTTGATTCAAACTATCAAATACAGCAAGAAATGATTGTTTTATCTGCCAGAGAATCTAAATTTGGAAGATATAGGTTTTTGAATACATGAATGTTTTATTGTCTTGTGATACTAATCCTTACTATTACGACTTTTGGCCATATGTAAAAGAAGTGTGGCAAGAAAGGATTGGAATAAATCCTAAATTAGTATTTATTAATGATTCTAAACAAACTCACAAGTTTGTTGATGGTATTATGTATGTAAAAAAATTGGATAATTATCCAATATATTTACAAGCCCAGTTGGCAAGAATTTATTATACGCAGTTTTTTGAAGAAGAGATCTGTTTATTATCAGATATTGACATGTTCCCAGTATCAAAGAAATTTTTTGATAAACAAAAAATTAAAGAAAACTGTGATTATAATACTTTTTTTCACTTAAACCCAGAGGTCAGAGAGTTTGGACAATTACCTTTATGTTACTATTGTGGCTATGGAAAAACCTATAAAAAGCTGTTAAAAGACTTGTCTTGGAAGGAGTTTTTAAAAAAAATTATTTCTTTAAATTTCGACGTAACTAAATCTAATTTTACATTGCCTAATCATTTAAAAAACAACAATCTTTGGTTTAGTGATGAGATATATATGTTTACTGAAATCAAAAAAAATAATTTAAAAATTAAAAAAAATAATGAAACTGCAATGGGAAGAAGGGTTGATCGAGAAGAGATTAAAAAAATAAACTATTTAAACTTTTTTAACGATAAAATTGTTGACATTCACATGCCACGCCCACCTCACAACTATAAAGATTACATTGATAAAATATTTTATGGTCTAGTTTGATGGAAAATTTTTTAGAACACCAAATACGACTTGACGAGTACATAACTGGCAATCGATTGATACAAGCCTGTGAGGGTTCAAAAGCTGTTTTTTGTAAAACTGATTATTTAAAAGATTTTTTTCAAAACGATATTCAAACTTTTGTTACGCACAATAGCGATTACCCAATAGATAAACAAAGATATGCCACAGGCTCCAAGTGCGCTAAATGGTACGCTCAAAATAAAGATGTTGAAAAAGACAATCTTTTTTCACTGCCTATCGGGCTAGAGAACATGAAATTGCATGTTTCACCCTTATCAAAAGATGGCAAGTACTCCTCCGAGGTCGATAGAGCTTTTGAAAAAGCGATCTTAATTGACAAATTAAATTCTCTAATGTTGGATAAAAATAATTTTGCGTATATGAATTTTAACATCAACACATACGCTTCCGAGCGAGGAAAGGTGTGGAACAAATTTAAAGAAGAACAATGGGTCACCACCGCAAACAATGTAACCCTTTATAAATTCTATTATGATTTGGCGACCCACAAGTTTGCTTTTTCACCACGAGGAAATGGTATTGATTGCCATCGAACATGGGAAGCACTTTACTTGAGAACAGTGCCCATAGTAAAAGAAAGCATACACATGAATGATTTTAGAGATCTCCCAATCTATTTTATTAAAAACTGGGATGAAGTATGTTACAATAGATTGAAAAGTTTTTATGAAGAAAGAATTGTTCAAGAAGATTTTAGTTTAGAAAAGATGAAAATAAGCTATTGGAACGATCAATTTAAAAGTTAGTTAAGGGGGTATAAAATGAGCAAATTGTATGTTATTTCTACTGGTAGAAATGCCAACAAATTTGTAAATAATTGTATACTAAGTGTACAGAATCAAACATACACATGTGAAAAGCATATTGTTATAGATGATGTTAGCGACGATAATACAATCAGCCATTTATCAAAACATATTAGTTTGCCAAACATTGAGGTTAAACTAAATAAAGAGAGAAATTATAGATTAAGGAACATATATGATAATGCTGTTAACAAGGATCCCGAGGATATTATTTGTATCGTTGATAGTGATGATTGGCTCACAGACAACACAGCTTTACAAAAGATCGTAGACACATACAATAGTGATGATAAGATAGAGTATGTGCACAGCCAATATATTATAGACGGTGCGGGATTAGGCTGTAGCAAGCCAATTCCAAATAAAGACTGGGATCCCTATGGATCTGGATGGATTACTAGTCATATTTCAACCTTTAAGGCAAAAGCCTTACAATCAATTCCAATTAACAACTTTTTAGATTGGAATGGTGAATGGTTTAAAATAGCTACAGATCACGCATTAACATTACCAATATTGTATAGACTACACCGTCGCGACGGCGATTACTCAGCAGTAAAATTTATTAATGAACCCCTATACACACACCTTTTTCATGGAAACCCATCAAAGCCAAGGTTCGGAACGCCTCAATCGGAGCAAAGGTCGCTTTTAGCGGTAAAATGTTCAAACTTTATTAAACAGAGAGGATACCTACAGTGAAGTTATTTAAGCAAGAAACATATAGAGAATATAAGAGCGCAAGAATTTATAGACATGAAACATATGAAGACTATAAAAATGCTCAAGAAATTTGTGCCACTAATGGCGAAAAAAACATCTGGATTAGTAACAAAGAGATTGACTTGTTAACAAACCACATGGTCTCTAATATAGGAGGCATGGACTTTGGTTTGTGTCATGGAGTGAGAAATGGATATGAAGTTAACAAACTTTATGACAAGCTGATTGAAACTAAAAAAGTCTCAAAGGATTTTAAACTAGTCGGAACAGAAATTTCTAAATTTGCTTCGAAGTATAAAAATGTTATTCAGTGGGATTTTCACGAAATTAAAGACGAGTGGGTTAAAAAAGCAGATTTTATCTATTCAAACTCAATTGATCATTCTTACAATCCTAGACTTGCTTTAAGTCAGTGGTTTAAATGCCTCAAACCAAATGTTGGTAATCTATATTTACATTGGTCAGGTCCATCTCAATTGTCCGATGACCCCACCCCAGCAGATATGTTTCAAGCTGGACTAGAAGATTTCAAAAAAATAATTTTATCAATTGACAACACACACATAAAAGAGGTGTTTGATATACCTTACTCATCTTTTCCGGGGGATTCCAACACAGTACACGGACTAAAGGTAATAGTAGCTGGGATAAAAGCATGAATATTAATTTAATTTTGTATGACGCAGCCCCATTTTGCGAGCCGTTTGAAAAAATTAAAGATGAGTTTCATTATTTTAAACAAATTTCTAATTGCTTTACGACCACCTCAATTGTCTCAATGTTAACTGGAAAGATGCCATCAGACTTAGAATCTGGTGGCATTGGCTATGAAACGGAAAGTAAATATAAAAAAAATGGAAAAATTTGTTGGCCATGGGAGAACAAACTTTTATTTTCAATATTGCAAGAAAGGGGGTGGAATGTCAACATTTACACCGATAATCAATTTTTTGGAGATGTTATTTCACAAAGATTTAAGATAAATTATGAAAATATTGACTCTGAAGAGACAATAAAAAAAATACAAGAACAAAAAATTGGCAATAATATAAACTTTATTTTATATAATACCTATCATGACGCAATTGGTGGAAAAATTACACACGAGGAAGCAAAACAAAAAATTAATAATTCTTTAGAACTTTGGAATTTCAATCAAGAAGATACTATTTTTTGGATTTTTGCGGACCATGGCGATTTTACTAAAATAACAGAAAAAATAAGCCCTGTTGGATATATGACTTGGGCTATTCTAAAAGATAATACAAAAAATCCAATTTTTCCAAAAACAAAATTAATATCAATAAGAGACTTTTTTCCTACAATTCTAGAAAAATTAAAAATTTCTATTGATGATGATATAATCAAAGAAGAAACAAGATCAGTAACAAAAAACTTTGACAAAGAAAGAATATATTTTGTGGAAGATGGGCGATCTCATGTAGATGCTTATGGCTCTTCGGCCACGGCAGCAATTACCATAGAGGGTCTGTCTGACACGGGAGAAATATTAAACATGAGTCAAATTAATTGTTATAAATACAAAAAAAGTGAAGCTGTAGTTGAAAATTATACACAGCTAAAAATTTTGAAGAAAATCTTAAAAGAAAGATTTTCTTGGCTTTATAACGGAGAAAAATATTGAAACACTTAGTAACATCTGGCTGTAGTTTTTCTGAAACGTGGCCAGAAAATCCAATTGAAGGTCAAACATGGGCAGACTATTTAGCACCAATGCTTTCAAGAAAATTGCACAATGTGGCGATGACCGGCGCTGGTAATCATATCATATCCTCCGCTGTAATTAAAAAAGTTAAAGAATTATTAGATAACAATACTAGAGCAGAAGATATTTATGTAGTTGTGCAGTGGTCGGGCATCTATAGATTTGACCGAATAGTTCCAAAAAAAATTAGTCTTGGTGCCCAAAGACAAGTTTCTGTAGAAAATCGATCCACAGGTAAAAAAAGATTTATTGCTCCTGAAAGCGACAATGAGTGGATAATGTGCGCCGCAGCCCGAAATGAGAGCATTTGGCCATATTTATTCAGTTTTATGTCAAAAGAGCAGGCTTTCATGGAAACAGTTGAGAATATACTAAGAGTGCAGTGGTTTTTAAAAAGCAACTCAATTAAATATAAAATGTTTAATGCTTGGGACATATTCACAGATGGTCTTCCAAAACATTTAGGCGCAAACTATACTTGTGATTTGGTCCTTAATCACGGCAATCAGTTTAGTGAAAATGGCGATTATACAAATATTAATCATACAATATTAAAAGAAAATTGCAAGTGGGTTGGATACTTGTTTGATTACATTGATTCGCAAAATTTTTGGACCTATAATAATGAAAAAATAAAGTATGGAGGCATGACACAGTGGGTTTTAGCAAATGTCCCAAAACAACACTGGTATCGTAAGAAAGATGACCAACATCCTCCAAATTATGCCGCACAACAATTTGCACAAAAGGTTTTACGCAAGATTATTGAAAAGGATGAATAAAAATATGAAAACAATTAAAGAGTTATTAAACAATAAAAGTAGAGTAAATTTAATTTGTGGAGCTAGCAATGCAATGATAGCAAAATTAGCAGAGAATGCGGGGTTTGATGGGGTATGGTTATCCAGTTTTGAGATGCACGCATGGAATAGACTACCAGATGCCTCAATTTTAAATGTTGCTGATTATGCTGATGCAATTAATAAGATATCAGATAGAATCAACATACCTATTCTTGTTGATTCTGATGAAGGTGGACCTAGTGCAATTAATACGATACGGATGGCAAGAGAGTATTCAAAAGCAGGTGCATGGGGAATGTGTATTGAGGACAACCCCTCTCCAAAGAGATGCTCTTTTTATGGAATGAAAAAAGAAATGGAAGAGATTCCAAAGATGGTTGGCAAGATCCGAGCAGCTATTGAAAAAAATAATAAAGAGGGGTTTGCTGTTATTGCTAGAACAGAGTCTCTCATTCAGGGTCGCGGAATTGACACCGCGATGGAGAGAGCTAGAGCATATACAGATGCGGGTTGTGATGGATTCCTGATACACAATAAAAACAAGACACCAGAACAGGTTATAGAGTTTTGTAATAGGTACCACAAAGAGGGTTTAACAACCCCGCTGGTTATTGTACCAACAACATATAACCAAATGACAGTTGAGCAGATGAGAGATTGCGGTGTTAGTCTTGCGATCTATGCAAATTATTCAGTACGAGCAACAGTTTCAGTCTTAGAAAGAATGTTTGCAGAGGTTGTTGACAGCGGAACATTATCGGCTGGTAATCAGTACGCAGTACCAATGACAAAAATATTTGATTTAATCGCAGTAGACGAACTTCAGGAGAATCAAAAACGATATGGATCATGATTTGTTCGACAAGCTTGTTAAGGAAGGTTATAACTTTTTTACGGGTGTCCCTGACAGCGCTTTAAAAAATTTCCAAAATGATATAGTCAAGTCGGGGGTTGATCACATCCCCGCTGTTCATGAGTCTCAAGCAATAGCGATAGCTTTTGGTGCTCAATTGGCAGGTAAGAAGCCTTGCGTATATTTGCAAAATTCTGGACTAGGAAACGCCATTAATCCTATCACTAGTTTGTGTACGCCGTTCAATATCAGCCCACTTTTAGTTATTGGCCATAGACATACACTGTCGCAGCACAAAATTATGGGTGAAATTGATGAAAGATTGTTGGAATTAATTGGGTATAAAAATTATTTGATAATTGTTGGTGAAAATAATGTTAAGTAGAGAACAGGCGATCAAACATGTGTTTAATAAACATGGTGAATCAGCAATATATGTAACAAACACCGGATATCTGTCAAGAGCAATTTATGATTTATATCCAGAGAATAAAAACATCTTGTATATGCAAGGCAGTATGGGACTATCTCCTGCTATCGCTCTTGGGATTGCTAAATCAACTTCAAGACAGGTGGTCGCCTTCGTAGGCGATGCATCTTTGCTTATGCACTTGGGCATAACTCACACCATAAGAGATCAAAAAATGAATAATTTATTTGTATATGTGGTGGATAATGGCTGTCATGAATCTGTTGGCGGGTATGAATGTTCCCCTTTGGAAGAAAAGTACGCTGGGATAACAGATATTTTAAAAATTACTAATGATGGCAAAAAACCAAGAGTTGGTACATCATGGGAAAAAAACATTAAAGACGTTGTAGGATTTATTAATGAAAAAATATTGTTAAACCCCGGTCCAACTAATACATTAAGTTGCGTCAAAGAGGCTCAAACTTTTAACTCTGATATATGTCATCGGACTGATGACTTTAGTGCGTTATTAAAAGAAACTAAACAAAATTTACTAACGAGATTTAGTAAAAATGCCAATTTAAACGAGTGGAATATAACAATTTTTGGAGGTTCTGGCACTGCTGCCATGGAGGCTCTTGTATCCACCCTTATAAATCAAACCTCGGTAATTATTGCAGGAAAATACGGTCAACGTTCGTCTGAAATGATGGATTTGTACAATATACAAACAGAAAAAATATTTTGTAATAATATTGAAGAACTAAAAATAAATAAACAATATAAAACTGTATATTTTGTTGAAAATGAGACAACAACTGGAGAAAAGTTTGATTTAAAAAATATGAGTAGGCTGTATCCAAATTGTAAATTTTTTATTGACGCAACTTCTGCTTTTGGAGCCACTGATTATAAAAAATATTTAAACAAGATTAACGCTTTATCGTTCTGTTCAAATAAATGTTTGCAGTCTACCCCCGGTCTGGGAATCGTAATATGGAGAAAAGATTTAAAAACATATAACAAAAATTATTATTTAAATTTGAATAAATATGTTAATAAAATGCCTTTTACACTACCGGTTCAATCAATTGCAGCCTTAAATAAATCACTAAAAAGCTCTATAATGTCTCAAGAGACATACGACCAACGTAAAAATAAACTAATAAGTGATTTTATGGCTATTGGAATTGAATGTGTCAATAAAAAACCATCTAATTCTGTTATTGGTTTCACTCATCCATGTAGAGATTATAATAGCTTAAAGAATTTTTTAAAAAGTAGAAATATTGTTATTTATGATGGTATAGACGGTATAAAAAATAGCTTTAGAGTCGCAACCATGAGTGTATTATTTGAACGTGAGTATGATTATATATTGAGGTGTTTTAATGATTCGTGTGTACGTTGATATGGTCGCTGATTTATTTCATGTTGGGCATTTAAACATTATTAAAGAGGCGAGTTCTGCTGGAGATGTTGTAATTGTTGGGGTGCATTCGGACAAAGATGTCGCACAATATAAAAGAACTCCAGTTATAAACCAGAAAGAAAGATGTGAAATGGTTAAGGCATGTAGATATGTAGATGAAGTAATAGAAGGTGCGCCTCTTGTGATTACAGAGGACTTTTTAACCACAAATAAAATAGATTTAGTTATTCATGGTGATGATGTAACTGAAAAAATAAAAAAACAGCATCAGTTTGTTACTCGTAAAAACATGATGAAGTACATACCATACACTAAAGGTGTTTCAACAACTTCAATAATAAACAAGATCATCAAAGAGTATGGTGAAAGATAAATGAGAATAGAGGAAATAAAATCTAAAGTAACATCAGAAGTTTTACACTATGTTATTCGTTATTTAAATGAAAAGTGTGATATTAGCAGAGAGGATGTTATAGAACCAGAAAATTTTTTGCAACTGTCTTTATTAAACTACGATAAAGGTAGAACCTTTATTCCTCACAAACATGTAAGAAAAGAAATCTCTGGAACAACAATTGCTCAAGAATCATGGGTTGTTTTAAGGGGCTCTGTGAAGGCTATATTCTATGATATTGATGATACAGTAATAGCCGAAAGGATATTAGACCGTTTAGACATCAGCATAACTTTAAATGGCGGTCACAATTATGAAATATTAGAGGACAACACTTTAGTATACGAGTTTAAGAGTGGTCCATACTATGGGGTTGCTAAAGATAAAATATCCATTGGAGATGCAAATGTATAAAAAAATTATTAAATTTATTAAAAATAAAATAAACGAAATGAAGATCCGTCGTGAAATGAAGAAGAGATTGAAAGAAATTGAGTCCGAGGATCCTTTTATCTATAAATAAAAAGGTTACAATATGAGAATTTTAGGTGTTAATTGTTTAAATCATGATGCTGCAATTTCAGTGATTGAGGATGGTCAAATAAAATTTGCCGCCCATTCTGAAAGATACAGTCGAAAAAAGAATGATATGTTTCTCAACGATGCTATAGTTGAAGAAGCATTGAGGCACGGTATACCCGATAAAATAGCTTATTATGAAAGACCGTTTGTTAAAAAAGCACGTCAAGCTTATGCTGGGCAGTGGTCGGAAGTTTTTAATACGCAAAATTTACCCGGCAAATATTTAAAAAAGTGGTTTGGCAACCAAAAAATAAATTATATTGATCACCATTTTAGCCATGCAGCAGCCGGCTATTATACCTCACCGTATGATGAGGCAGCGATTGTTGTTTTGGACGGAATTGGAGAATGGGACGTTTTAACTGTTTGGCATGGCAAAGATCGTGACATCAAAAAAGTATTTAGCATTAAGTATCCTAACTCTCTAGGTTTGTTTTATTCAGCAATGACACAACGAATTGGGCTAAAACCTTGTGAAGAAGAGTATATTTTAATGGGTATGTCCGCTTGGGGTGACCCAAAATACACAAAGAATATTAAAGAAGACTTTTTTGATGAAAAATCACTTTTTAAGTTAAAGTATAACCTTCACAAAGGAGTTGGCAGCTATAGGAAGGATGATAATTGGTCAGATTTTGACATCGCAGCCAGCACACAAGAATTAACAGAAATTTTGTTGGAGAGAATATTTTTAAAAGTTAAAAGTCTCCTACCCCAGTGCGAAAATCTGGTTTACATGGGTGGTGTTGCTTTAAATTGTGTTGCAAATTCAAAAATTTTACCATGTGTTTATGACAATGTGTGGATAATGCCAAATCCCGGTGACGCTGGATCTTCACTTGGCGCAGCAGCGGCGCTACATGGAGAGTTTTTACAGTGGTCGGGACCGTTTTTAGGCACTAAAATAGGTCATGAATACCCAGTTCAAGAGGTTTTACAGCATCTTTTAACCAATAAAATAGTCGGGGTTGCAAATGGCAGGGCAGAATTTGGACCTCGGGCGCTAGGAAACAGAAGTTTGTTAGCAGACCCAAGAGGAGACGACATAAAAGATAAAGTAAATGAGATAAAGAAGAGGCAAAAATTTAGACCCTTTGCGCCTGCTATTATGGAAGAGCACGCATCAGAATATTTTGATATGCCAGTAACAAAAATACCATATATGCAATATATAGCCACTTGTAAACAACCAGAAAATTTCCCTGCTATTTGTCACATTGACGGCACAAGCAGAGTGCAGACTGTCTCTAGGGATGATAACCCCGGTTTTTACAGTCTGTTGGAAAGTTTTTACAATAAAACTGGTTGTCCAATATTGTTAAATACAAGTTTGAATATAAAAGGCCAGCCAATTGTGAATAACTTGAAAGACGCACAGGATTTTGAAGCACACTATGGTGTAAAGGTGGTGGTATGAAAATTAATTTAGGCTGCGGAAAAAGAAACTTTGGCAAAGATTGGATTCATATTGATGGTGGCGATTACGAACATCTACATTCAAAAGATATTAGAAAATTGTCATTTGAGGATGGTGTAGCAGGTCTCATTTATGCTTCACATATTATAGAATATTTTGACAGGGAAGAAATAGTGCCGATTCTCAAGGAGTGGCATAGAGTTCTTAAGCCAGACGGTATTTTGCAGCTAGCCGTTCCAGATTTTGCAGTTATGGCAAAATTATACGATAGTGGGAACTACAAGCTGGAGAATTTTTTAGGGCCTCTGTATGGTAGAATGTTGATGGGCAACTCCGTTATTTATCATAGGACAGTTTATGATTTCTATTGCTTGAAAAGGCTTTTACTGGAAGTTGGTTATAAAAACGTAAAAAGGTATGATTGGCGCGAGACTAATCATTCACACTACGACGATCATTCGCAAGCCTATCTGCCGCACATGGATAAAAATAATGGAATTTTGATAAGTTTAAATGTGGAGTGTACTAAATGAGTTTTGACGTTGTAGAGGAGTTTGAACAGGAGATTGCTAGATTTTTTGGTGCACCGTATGCAGTGGCCGTTGATTGTTGTACGCATGGATTGGAATTGTGTTTAAGATTCACAGAGGCTCAAAAAATAAACGTCCCTGCGCATACTTACATATCTGTGCCATTTTTGGCAAAAAAACTGAACATAAAATTTGAATGGAGAAATGAGGAATGGAGTGATTTTTATTATCTGACAGACAAAATTATAGACGCTGCCGTTTTATGGAAAAGGGGCAGTTATATTTCAAATACTTTTATGTGCCTAAGTTTTCAATTTAAAAAACATTTAAGTTTGGGCAGGGGTGGAATAATTTTGTTAGATGATAAAGAATCATATAAAAGTTTAAAAAAAATGTCATATGATGGTAGAATACCTAATATACCATGGAGAGAACAAAATATAACCACCATGGGCTATCATTATTACATGACACCAGAAACTGCTCAATTTGGATTAAACAAACTACAAGAAGCGATCGAGTCGCCTCCACGACAATGGAATATAACAGACTGGCCAGATTTAACAAAAATGAAGGTATTTAAAACATGAAGAAGGCTTTAATAACAGGCATATCAGGGCAAGATGGCAGCTATTTAGCGGAGTATCTCTTATCTTTAGGGTACGAGGTGCATGGCATACTAAGAAGGCATTCTGTAGCCGAGAATCAAGACCAAAGATTACGCGCAATAGAAGATAAAATTATAACTCACTATGGAGACATACTTGATGTACCTTCACTAACAAGGATTATCAGTGAGGTTATGCCAGATGAGATTTATAATCTTGCTGCAATGAGTCATGTTAGAATCAGTTTTGATATGCCATCTTTTACAATCCAAACAAACGCTCTAGGGGTTTTAAATCTTTTAGAAGTGTATAGAACAGTGGTGCCAACTGCTAAATTTTATCAAGCTAGCTCATCTGAAATGTTTGGAAATTCTGTGGATGAAGATGGTGTACAGAGATTAACAACACCAATGAACCCTGTTAGCCCATACGGCTGCGCCAAATTATTAGCTTTTAACCTAGTCAAACATTATAGGAATGCGTATGGGCTTCATGCTTGTAATGGTATTTTATTTAATCATGAATCTCCCCGCCGCAGTTCAAACTTTGTAACCAATAAGATTGTTAAGGCTGCTGTTGAAATTAAGAAAGGAATTAGAGATAAATTAGAACTGGGCAACTTGGACTCGTATCGCGATTGGGGACATTCTAAAGATTATGTAAAAGCAATGCATAAAATTATTAATCATGAAACACCCGATGAATGGATTGTTGCGACAGGAGAAACTTGGTCAGTTAGAGATCTTGCTAAGTATGTTTTTGAAAAATTAGATCTTAATTGGGAAGATTACGTTGTGCAGAATCCAAAATTCATGAGACCTGAAGAATTAAAATACTTAAAGGGCGATTCGGATAGGTCTAGAAAAGTTTTAGGATGGAAGCCAGAGTACACTTTTTACACCATGTTAGATGAGATGATAGAAGAGTGGATGCAAAAAAAATGAAAAAAACATTGGTAACTGGCGGCACTGGAATGATTGGTGTTGCTTTACAAAAAAAACTTGATGCTGTATACATCTCTTCTAGTGATTATGACTTAAGAGACCCAAAACAGTGTTCAGAGATGTACAAAAAATATAAACCAGATCAAGTTGTTCATTTGGCAGCTAAAGTTGGTGGCATAAAAGCTAATAAAGATGGGTTAGCAGATTTTTACTATGATAACATTATGATAAACACAAATGTTTTACACTATGCAAAAGAAAACAACGTTCAAAAAGTGTTATCAATGTTAAGTACCTGTATATACCCTGACAATGCCGCCTATCCTCTTACAGAGGAAAACATACATGATGGCGAGCCTCACGAGTCAAACTTCGCTTACGCGCACGTTAAAAGGATGTTAGACGTGCAGTCGAGAGCTTATCGCAAACAATACGGGTGTAATTTTATTACAGCATCTCCAAACAATTTATTTGGAGAAAACGATAATTTTGATTTAAATGACAGTCATGTCCTTCCAGCTATAATAAGAAAAGTTTATGAAGCAAAAATAAATAACGGTGTTGTTGAATTGTGGGGCGACGGCAGCCCCTTAAGAGAATTCACATATTCTGGAGATTTGGCAGATATTATTGTTTTCTTATTGAACAATTATAATGGAGATAGACCAATTAATATTGGGACAACAGAGGAATATTCAATTAAACAAACTGCTGAATTAATTTGTAAAATTTCTGGCTTTACAGGAGAGGTTCGTTGGCAAAAAAGTCACTACAAAGGGCAAGATAGAAAGCCTTCAAGCATTTCAAAATTGCTTGATCTGGGCTGGAGGAAGGAAAATTTTTCTGATTTTGAACAAAGTTTGATCAAGGTATACACATGGTTTGAGAAAAATTATCCAAACTTAAGAGGCATAAATAAATGATCACTTGTGATATATTAGGCCCCACCAAGGTTAATAGCGGTCTCGGAAACCAAATTTTTTGTATCGCTGCAACACTATCTTTAGCTAAAAATAACAACGACCGCGCAGTATTTCCAGAATTGAATTATCACCCATATAGATTTTATGGTGAAACGATCTTTCATAAGTTGGACAAACATGCTTTTGACAAAAGCTTTGTACAATCTTATTATAAAGAACCTTCTTATAGTAGCACTGTCCATAGTCCAATAAACTATTGTGAGAATTTGTGTATAACAGGCTATTTTCAATCGCATAAATACTTCAAAGGCAGCGAGGATTATATTAGGGATATGATTCAACTTCCAAACCCTATGAGAAAAAAGATTGATGAAGAATATGACTTTATATCAAAAAACAAAACAGTCTCAATCCATTTTAGAAGGGGTGATTACTTACAGTTAAAGCACCATTATCATCAATTGGACGAAAACTATTATATAGAAGCTTTAAAAATCGTTGGGGAATATGATTCAGTGGTAGTTTTCAGTGACGATATTTCTTGGGCTAGGGACAATTGTGGTTTCATAAAAAAACAAACATATTTTATCGATAGCGGTTGTGATGTGACAGATCTTTACTTGATGAGCAAAACAAAACATAATATTATAGCAAATTCTACTTTTTCTTGGTGGGGTGCATTTTTAAATGACAACCCAAATAAAATTGTTGTTGCTCCAAAAGATTGGTTCAAAGACAAAAGTAGGAACACAGAAGATCTAATGCCAAATAATTGGATTAGGATTAAGGAAAATATTAATGGCTAAAATTTTAGTTACTGGTGGCTGTGGATTTATTGGCAGCAATTTGGTTGATGTGTTGGCAAAACAACACGATGTTGTTGTTATAGACAACTTGGACACTGGCAAAAAAGAGAATTGTAATCCCGCTGCAAATTATATTTTTGACGATCTAAGAAATGTTTTTAGTAATTTAAGAAATTTAGATACATCATTAAAAGATGTCCAGATTATTTTTCACTTAGCCGCTTTGGCAAGAATACAACCAAGTTTTGAACGACCTGTTGAGACTATGGATATAAATGTACACGGTACCGTTTTAGTGTGTGAATTCGCACGAAAGATCGGAGCAAAAGTGGTTTATGCTGGATCAAGCTCTTTTTATGCCGGTCCATATTTAAATCCATATGCCTTTTCAAAGTGGCAGGGTGAAGAGGTGTGTAAAATGTATTCTGAGGTCTATGGGCTTTCTACATCTATAGCTAGATTTTTTAATGTATACGGACCCCGACACCTGCGAACTGGACCTTATGCCACAGTTATTGGTATTTTTGAAGCACAGATGACAGCCAATACACCACTGACTATCACTGGAACGGGAGAACAAAGAAGAGACTTTACGAATGTAGCAGACATCTGCGATGGGTTGATTAAAATGTCAGGTGGAACTTGGAAAGGGGAAATATTTAATCTTGGAACTGGTATAAATTATTCTATTAATGAGATGGCAAGCATGTTCAAGGAACAAGTAGAGTATATCCCCCCCCGACCCGGTGAAGCATGGGTTACTTTAGCGGATATAAGCAAAACAAAACAAAAATTAAATTGGAGTCCGACCCATTTGTTAAATGATTACATAAAAAAATGGAAAAAAACGATGAATTAGTTAATATATAATTATTAAATATACATTAAAGGAGAAATAAAATGAAATTATCAGATCAAGCA
>TARA_R110000796_G_scaffold122164_2_pt1 | contig 16259 bp, 27 predicted proteins | sample TARA_R110000796 | Tara Oceans TARA_R110000796 (sample SAMEA4397815) | marine metagenome | biome: Polar Biome; feature: [SRF] surface water layer (ENVO:00010504); material: water (ENVO:00002006), including particulate matter (ENVO:01000060) such as... | depth 5 m
AAGCGTGTAACCGTTGAGAACGACGACAAAGCATCTATGTGGTCTACTCAACACTTGTTTGACTATATCCACTCAGAGATTGGTATCCCAATCGTTCACGATATACATCACCACACATTTTGTGAGGGCGGCTTGACGCAAGAAGAGGCAATGCGGCTCGCTGCGTCAACTTGGGGTGACGTTCGTCCAGTTGTCCACTATTCTCAGTCTCGAAGCACTGAGCACAACGACCCTAAGATCAGGTCACAGGCACATTCAGACTCATACTGGGAATACCCAGAGACCTATGGTCTAGAGGTTGACATCATGTGTGAAGCCAAGCACAAAGAGTTGGCAGTTATGAAGTTGAGAAAACTATTGCTTGAAAAACAAGCTGCTTAACTTGACACTTTATCAATATCATGTTACAATACTACGAAAGGAGTAAGAATGTTTAATAACAATGAAGTGGCGATTGTGGAAACAGTTCGCGACGAAACAGTGGAAAAGATGATCGAATACATTCGATCTGTAAAAGCAATCGAAGACGCAATGGAGCCCTACAAGGAGCAGAAGCGAGAACTTCGTGAGGATTTTAAAGAACAGGGGTGGCTCACAAAAGATGAGATTAGCATGGCTGTCAAGGCGTATCGCATGATGAAGAATGATGTAGATATTCAGCAATTTGTAAATGTCTTTAATTCGATTAAGGGAGTAAAATAAAATGATGATTGAATATGCTCGTGTGCGGGAGAATACAAGACCTCCTGTACGCTCTAATCCGAGTGATGCAGGTCTAGATGTCTTTTATTGTCCAGTTGATACTGCCAATTCGCCACTACAGATTGTACCCGGAGAAAGTAGGATTGTACCCACGGGCTTGCGCTTTGGCGTTCCCCATGGATATATGCTGCAAGTCATGAATCGGTCAGGCGTTGCCGCCAAACGATCACTCGTGGTCGGAGCACATGTGGTTGATTCAGGATATAACGGAGAGGTATTTGTAAATCTTCACAATATCGGGAAAGAGTCTCAAGTTATCGAGGCATACACAAAAATCGCCCAAGTTGTGATGATCCCTATAGTGCCCTTCCGGGCTTTGGAATCACAAGGGAGTGATTTATATAATTGGTACCCCATTACTATTAGTGACCGAGGCGATGGAGCACTCGGTTCAACAGGAGATTAGGATGAATAGAGAACAAAGACGTAAGGCAGAGCGCAGTGCAAGCCCCGAAGAGCAGGAGATGGCAAATAAAGTTGCCTTATTTGGCAAGATGCCCGATGAATGCTTGACTTGTCACGTCCCCTTTGATAAGGAAAACAAAGAAATGGTTATGACGTGGAATGTGGTGGTCCACGGTCCCGAAGAGGTAGTACGCCTCTATTGTCCAGAATGCTGGGACAAAGCTGTTAAGATCACGCAGGAATTCCAGAAGCATCTGGAGCAAAAATATGGAGAGATTGAAGAGTGAAAATGGTGAAACAAACTGTAAAGAGGTGAGAGGATAATATGGCGAACTGGAAAATGAGCGAAGCTCTGAGCTTTGACGACGTGCTGCTAGAGCCACGCTACAGTAATATTAAGAGTCGCAAGGAAACAAACATAACTGTTGAGATGGGGAACGATGCAGTGGTCTCGATGCCGATTGTGACGGCTCCGATGGATACTGTTGTAGGTGTTGATATGGCTGTTGCAGTAGCTAAGGCTGGAGGTCTTCCTATCTTTCATCGATACAACAGCATTGAAGAGCAGACCGATATGCTTGCGCTAGCAAAGCGTAAAACCCACGGAGTTCCCATGATTGGCGCTGCGATAGGGATTACTGGCGATTATTTTGAAAGAGCAATATCCCTGAGCCAGTACGGGGTAGATTTACTTTGTTTAGACGTTGCTCACGGTCACCACACACTAATGGAGGGGGCTATTAAAAGAATTAAAGACAAGTGGGGCGACCAAATCCACCTTATGGCAGGCAATGTAGCAACCTTGGAAGCATTTAATGACCTCTCAGACTGGGGAGCCGACTCTATTCGATGTGGCATCGGTGGCGGTTCTATATGCTCGACTCGCATTCAAACGGGTCACGGAGTGCCCACCTTCCAGACAATCTTAGATGTGGCTCAGACAGACAGAAAAGCCTTGATTATTGCCGATGGCGGCATTAAAAATAGTGGGGACATTGTAAAGTCGTTAGCAGCAGGGGCAGATCTAGTAATGGTGGGTAGTTTGCTAGCAGGTACCGACCAGACACCTTCAGAAAAGGTAAAGGTTGGTGGAAAAGTCTATAAAGCTTATAGGGGAATGGCTAGCAAAGAAGCACAAAAAGACTGGCGTGGCAAGGTTTCTTCAATTGAAGGGGTTGCGTCTATGGTGCCCTACAAGGGTAGCGTGGAAAGCGTTCTAGGCGAACTTGAGGTGGGTATCCGAAGTGGTCTATCATATAGTGGTGCCCGTAGTATTTCAGAATTACAAGCACGAGCCACCTTTATTAAGCAAACGTCAGCAGGACAGATAGAAAGTTCTACACACATTAAGAGGATAGCTTGATGGCAGAGTTAAAGTATGGAAGAGAAGGAAAGAAAATAGTATTTTATGATACAGACAAAAGACATGCCGAGTTAAAGATTCGTCTCAAACACGACCACCTCACTCAAGCAGAATTTTTTCGCACTCTTGTTGGGGGATATTTAGAGAAGGATGAAGACCTCTTATCTTTTCTTCATAAATATATGGAAGAACATGGGGACCAAAGCAAAAGCCATCTAATTAAGAATAAGCAGTTAATTGCTGCGGGAAGGGAGGTTGAAAGCAAGTTTGCCTTAGATGAGGGCGAGATTGAAAATATTTTCGATATTTTGGCAGAAGAACACCCAGAACTTTAGGCAATTAGCAAATGTCGGTACTATTTATAACTGAAACAGCCCTTGTGGTCTTTAGGAGAAAGTTAAACAATGAGCAAATTATTAAAAGAGGCTACTATCCGCCGCTTTATGGCGCTTGCCAACCTGCATCCCTTGAGCGACGGATTCGTCAACGAAGGTGGATACGGCGGCGGCATGGGTGATGAAAGCGAAAGCCACCGAGATTATATGAAAGAAGAAGACGAGCTTGAAGCAACCGAAGACGAACTGGGCGCTGAAGACGAAATGGCTGACATGGAAGGTGATGAGATTGATGGTCTCGAAGCTGACATGGGTGCCGAAGCAGGTGATGTCTCCGAAGAAGACGTAGTGGACATTGTAGCTACCATTGCAGATGCACTTGAAGACAAGTACGGCATTGCAGTTGACGTTGAAGGCGGCGACATGGGTGGCGATGAAATGGATGCTGAAGTTGATATGGAAATGGAAGACGAAGCCGAAGCCGATATGGAACTAGATGCTGAAGGTGGCGAAGAAGAAATGGACGTTGAAATGGTTGACGACGAAGAGGTCGTTGCCGAAGTCCTCAAGAGAGTCAGCGCTCGTTTACGCGAAGCGGTTAAGAAAAGCAAAAGAAGAAGCAAGATTACTCGTAAGTAAAAAAACAAAAATAAGACTTGCCAAAACCACATGAGGGTGTTATAATCTTCATGTGGTTTTCTTTTTGAGGTATTATGACTTATTTAAACTATTTCTTATTTTTCCTTTTGGGAGTTTCGATTGTCAAGGCATTCGACTTTCTGTTTAATGTCGGATGTTCAATACTCATCCTCAAGGGAGCAGAGCTTACTGCGTTAAACATAATTGTAACTTTAGCAGAAGATGTTTCTTTTATGCGAGAGATTAAATATATGAACCTGAAAAGGGCTGGCTCTAAGGAGTCGGAAATTCAGATTGTAAAATTGGTAGACGATCAAACTTTACAAAACTGGAAAGATAGCGTGATAAAAAAGATTATTAACGCTTATCCACATAGTTATAGAGATCGCTTAGCATATCAAGATTGGAAAGGAGCTTTAAGGTATCTGGACTACTTGGCTAAGAATAAAAAACTTGACTTTTAATGTAGAGGGGGTTATGTTATTATGAAACCAGAGGGGGCAGACGTGAAAGCATATGTATGGAAACAAGTTCGAGGTGGCAACACCTATTCTCTTCAAGTAGAGGCAAAGAACGGCGTGAGAATCGTCAATAAAATCAATAAGTTAGCCGAAGAAGCCAGTTGGAACGCAATAGCGACTAGCATGGGCGGGAAGCAAGCATGTCTTATTTTTTGTCGCGACTTCAAAGACGAAACAGAATTAAAGGCTTGGGCGAAAAAGTTCCCCTATGAGGTTATCTACGAGGGTACAAACGGAAAACAACGACGCATAGGATAAGGGAGAAAATATGTCTGATAAAGAAAATATCGAGAAGGCTGAAGAAGAAAATGTGAAGGGTGACGGAGTTGGTAACCCTCTGCTTTTGCTGGGCGATTTACTCGGCGATGCATCAGAAAAGGAGCCGCTTAGAAAGCTTGGAATCATCGGAGACATCGCCGAGGAGCAAACCAGTGAAATAATTTATGGCATGTTATCGCTGCACGACAGCCGGGAAAAGGAAAGTCTTAAAGACCCCAACGACCCAGAGTCTGAGACCGAGAAAGTATCACAGCCATTTGAAATGATCATTTCTACTAACGGTGGTGATGCGAGAGAGATGTTTGCCATTTATGATATGATGCGCCATATTCGCAAAGACTGTGACATTGAGACGCTGGGCATTGGCAAGGTTATGTCGGCTGGAGTTCCACTTTTGGCTGCCGGTACTAAGGGCAAGCGAAGGATCGGAAAGTATTGTCGGATCATGCTCCATAACGTTTCGGCTGGTTCGATAGGCGCAATCCCTCAAATGCAGAATGAGTTAAAAGAAGTTGAGAAGATTCAAAAACAGTACATTGAGATCCTCGCAGCCGAAACCAGTATGACTGAAAAGCAAATCAAGAGACTAATTAATAAGAATGTCAATGTCTATCTATCAGCGGAAGAGGCATTAAAGCTGGGTATCGTCGATGAAATCATTTGAGCAATTGGTGAAAGAATACTATGAGCCTGTCCCCAAGGAGGATACAGGTTCCCTTTTGTTTGAGATGGTGGAAGATGCGCTTGAGCGAACTCAAAGGGTGGACGAGATGGCAACTCTTAGTATTCCTGAATTGAACAAGTATCAGTACAGAGTTGGGGTTTTGCTGGACAAGGTAAAGGGAGGCGATCCGTTTACAATAGCAGGCTCGGGAGACGAAATATTTTTAATGCGCGATCCAGATTTTATAAATGCACTTGAGTTGGTGGTAGCAGAATTTAGGGAGACTGGAGATGCTCGCCAAGCATTTAATAACAATTTTCCAGCGACTGCCATCAACAAGTATGGGACGCCAGTGTTTCCTGTGGATCATGAAAAGAGTCAGAGTTGGGGAGGTGATTTTATTTCTCTCAACAGCTTACAAAAAACTGAGGATTTCGGGGGCGAACAGGCAGGAAAGAGGTTGGCTAAAGAAGCTCATGCGATGGCGCAACTTGGCAATATTATAGGTGAAGAAATTGACAGCAACGACGGAAGCCCCATCACTTTGGTGGTTCCCGACAAGGATGGTGGCGTTGCCCAGAAGTTTGCTGGAGTTGTTGGAGTGGAGGGGGTCGCTGGCGACCCCAAGGCTGATTTTAAGATAGAGCGTGCTGGTGAGCTACCGTCAATCTATATTTCGCACAAAGACGGGGCGACAGTTAAATCTTTCGGGCAGTGGAGTGGAGTTTCGTCCAAAGCGGGTTTAATAATTTCTGAGAACCCAGAAGTGTTAGAGTTTGAGCGCAAGCTCAAGGCTAACATTGGTCGAGCCGACGATGGAAAATATTATATGCCACGCAGAAAGACCTATGTTCATAAAATAACTGACCAGAATCTCAAATATCTGGCGGTCTTTGGACCCGATTACTCAAGAGATGGGGAGGGCGGCATAAACAACGTGGACTATGTGGCTCAAGGCACTTTTAAGTTGATGCCGCACCAAGGAGAGGAGGGAACTTATATTCTTGATGCTACTCACCTTTATGCCCGTGCCACTTTTGAAGGAGATTTTGGTTCTCTCTACGAGCCAGCTTTAATCGCTCGCTATGCGACCGCTCGTAGAAGTTTTGGCATTATTGGGTGTCGTAGCTCTATCTACCCTTACGGTGGAAGAAAAATAGCTTACGAATTCGCAGACGACACTCTCACTCCGCAAACTCCTCTTGAGACGGAGGAGGATTGAAAGAAGAAGTCTATAACCGCTTCAAAGAATACAGCGGTTCCCATTGTTGGCAGTACGAAGTGAAGCAATCTCTATTCCGCGAGGACTTAGAGCGCCTTAACATGAGTAGTTCGATGGTTGCGTCTTTCCAGCCTCGCGACTTTCATATTGATTATGTTGACAAGAGTAATAAAAAGGAGTGTGAGGCTGTCCAGTATTTCATTGAGAAATATGAATGGCTGGGGAAGATGCCCGCTCGCCCTACCCAAAGATTTATTGCTAGGTTTGGAGCGTTTACCGGAGGCGCACTGGTGATGGCAACGCCCAATGCATTTTCTAACTTGCTCGGAAAAGAAAACCGAGATATGGAAAAATTAATTTCCCGTGGGGCTTGTGCGGCGTGGACGCCCAAAGGTCTGAATTCAAGACTAGTAATGGGGTCTGTTCGGTGGATGGTGAAAAACACCGACTTTAGGTTCTTTACAGCTTATTCTGATCCTGAAGCAAAAGAACTGGGAACTATCTATCAGGCTTGTAACTTTTATTATTTAGGGCAGAAATCTGGGACTTCCAAGCAATACTTCGACCCAGAGCACCCAGAGCGAGGCTGGTTCTCGGATCGTAATTTCAGACACAAATCAAAGTATTATATGTACGCTGATAATATCGGGGTTGGACGCGAGCAATTTAAAAAATGGATGAAAAAGTATTCACCAGACTGGACAAAGGTGCCAGAACAGGTTAAGTTAGATATTAAGAGTGAAGAGAAGAGGTATAGGCAAAGTTGCTTGGTCAGGGAGACCAAGCCAAAACACAAATATGCTTATATTCTGGGAGCTACTAAAAAAGAGACAAAATATTTACGTCATCTTTTTGCAGAATTGAATCCACATTTAACGGATTTACCATATCCAAAAGAGAGAGGAAAATAGTGAAGTATTATGATTCGGGAATGGCGCTACGCCAAAAGATTTTGAAGGGCATTGATGTGCTCGCTGATAACGTTGCATCCACATTGGGTCCGCGAGGTCGTAATGTAATATTGCAGGGCGTAGAAGGGTCTCCAGTGATTACCAAAGATGGTGTGACAGTGGCAAACTTTGTCGATCTGGAAGACCCGTTTGAGAACGCTGGAGTGCAAATTATCAAACAAGCCGCTGCTCAGACTAATTCGATGGCTGGAGACGGAACTACAACAGCAACGGTTCTCGCACGAGCAATTTATAAAAATGCCCAGAGTCATATTCAAGTTGGCTGCTCTCCAATTATGCTGAAGCGAGAAATCGATGAGGCTGTGGAGGAGGTAGTAAAGGACTTAGAAAGTTTATCTCGCCCAATTGAGAGTGAAGATGATATCCTTCATATTGCAACCATTTCAGCCAACAATGATGATAAAATTGGCAAACTGGTAGCCCTAGCAATCACCAGCGCAGGCAAGGATGGCTCGATCACAGTAGAAGAGGCTCGATCTATCGAGACTTCTCTAGATCTTGTAGAGGGTTTTCGCTTTGACGGTGGCTATGTTTCTTCCTCATTTATAAACAATGAGCGCCGTGGTGCCGCTGTTTACGATGAGCCGCTTATCATGGTCACCGACGAGAAAATTGAAAACGTACAAGATATTCTACCTGTGCTAGAACAGATTGCTCGTGAAGGACGCCCTTTTGTAATTGTGGGGTCTGAGTTTGAGGGGCAGGGATTAGCGGCTCTTATCATGAACGCCATCCGAGGCTCAATGAAGGTTGTTGCGGTGAAGGCACCTCGCTATGGAGAAGAGAGAAAGAACATTCTTAAAGATCTGGCTTTGTCTGTGGGGGCTGTCTTCGTCTCACGAGAGACGGGAGTACGCCTCAAAGATACCAAACTAGAACACCTTGGTTCATGTCGTAAGATCGACATACTAAAGGGTGGCACTACCGTCATTGGCGGGAAAGGGGACTCCGACGATGTGGTGAGCAAGATGGAATCTTTGCGCGTCGAACTTGGGCAAACCGAATCTCTTTATGAGTGTGAGCGAATCCAAGACAGGATTAGCCGACTCAATAGTGGCGTGGCTATTATTCGTGTCGGCGCTGCAACCGAGGTTGAAATGATTGAAAAAAGACATCGTATCGAGGATGCACTTGAGGCGGTCAAGTCAGCCCAGCAAGAAGGTATCTTGGCAGGCGGAGGAGTCTCTTTGGTCCGCGCATCACAACAGCTAAAATTAAAAACTAATGGGGCGCTTATTGTTAAGGAAGCTATCCTTGAGCCAGTTCGACAAATGGCAAAAAATGCCGGGGATAGCCCCGATGTAGTTGTGGATAAAATCTGCAAAGGGAAAGGCTCTAGAGGTTGGAATTTTACCAAGGGTAAGATGACCGACATGTTTGATGAAGGCGTTGTAGACCCCTTCAAGGTGACAAGATGCGCACTACAGAACGCAGCGTCAGCCGCTTCAACACTGATCACTACAAACTACGCGATCATACAGAAAAAGGGTTGACACCTGATGGCGCGTGGGTTATATTAATAGGGAGAGAAAAAATATGAGAGTAAAATTAATAGGGAGGGAAAAAATATGAGAGTAAACATATCTTACTCAGTTGAACTTGATGATGTCCCTAAGAAGTTGGCAGCGTTTTTAGAAGAAGCTCAGGATCAGATCACTGAAGCTGAAGACTTACTAAATAACGCAATTGGTAGCTTGGGGGCTATGAATTACACGACCGCTCTTGATGGTATTAAATCTTATCGCGAAGCAATGGGCACTATTGATTTCAGACTTGAAGATGTTATGCACATTCTTTCTGGGTACACCAAGACCTTGACAGAACTCGCTCACCCAACCGAGACTGGCGCAGAGGCAAAGCCCTCCGCTGGCGCTCCACCCCCCAGCCCTCAGCAGGTGGAATGGGTGCAACAAGAGCTTCAGAAACTACAGGAGAAAAAAAATGATGTTAAGCCCGAACAAGAAGATGGGTGACCTAATATATGTACCGTCAAATACCCAGCTACATCAAGATGGCGGAGTCATTCGAACAGAAAGTCCTTCACATATGGTGATAGCAAAAATGCATTCACCGACATCGCACGGCTTCTATGGTGTTTTGCACGAGGGGTCAGTGTGGTATGTAAATCGAGGCGATACTTGCGAACCAAAGGAGGGTTAAGATGGTGACCAAACTTGTTGAAATTGCGAAAGTTGGCACAGACATTAGCAGTCGGTCTAATTATATTCTGCGTGAGGTATTTATAAATCCTGATCAGGTCACAATGCTTCGAGAAGATGTTGCGATGAAAAGTTTATTGAACGAGGGAAGACTGCCGGAGGGGATGAATGAACATCAATCTTTCACACGCCTATTTCTAAATACGGGTATGGATATCTTCGTAGTTGGTGCCCCTCACGTTGTGGAATCAAAGTTAAAAACAAAACAAATCTTGAGGGGGTAAGATGCAGGAAATCGAATGTTCTTTTAAGCCGCTAACTGAGTGGTATCTTGTGCACGGGGAAGAGGGCAAGAAGAGGTGCGGTCACTATAGCCGGTCAATGTTGCCGGTTAAAGGCTTCGGAAAGACTATCTGGTCTGTGGTGGCTTATGTTGACGTAGATTATGATACGCTTCGCGCCGAGGGCTTAGCAGATAAAGAGATTATAGAGGGCTGCATAAACTTTCTAAACAAACCACTCACTAAGCGACATCGAAAACCAAGGTACGGCAAACTATCGTTGAACTGGTTTAATATCTTAGAGGATAAGGGCGTAATCTCTACCTGTCTGCTGATAGACCAGTACAACAACAAGAACTTTTGGGGCAAAGGGCAGAGAAGTAAGTGACCAAGCAGATCGAAGACATAGAGCATCTGGAAGCGTATCTTACTGACAAGTATGATGTATTTGTAACTTTTGCCGTCGGCGAGATCAATGCGTGTTCCGAAATAGATAAAATTATAACTATAAACTCACGCCAACATCCAGAAAATCGTCTCTATTCCCTTCTACACGAGGCGGGGCATATCATACTGCACGAGGACTATGAGTATACTAAATTATTCCCAAAAATAATTTATCAACCTTTCAAGAGGAGAGTATCGCAGATAAGTGCCGTTGATGTAGTTCGAAATGAGGTTCTTGCGTGGGAAGTTGGGCACGAACTAGCCGACCGCTTAGGGATAGATATAAACGAAAGCAAGTGGAACAACATGAGAAAGAAATGCCTGTATGAATACTGTAAATGGGCAGCAGGGGAGAAGTAATATGGATTATCACAAGTTAGTTGTGGCATGTTTGTTCTTTTTAATGGGTCAGATTGGCGCATGGTTTGGGTGTAACTCTCAACTGGTGTGGAAGTGGTGGGCTGACAAACCCATCTTCGCCGCCATTGTGTTCGGCATCCCAACAACAATTTTTATTTGGTATGGTACGAAGTATGCATACGGAGCTATGGGAGAACTGTGGGGTCCACGTTTTTTAGGGTTTGGGATGTCTTATATCTCTTTTCCTATTCTAACTTGGTGGCTCTTGAGCGAAAGCATGTTTACGCCCAAGACTTTGGTGTGCGTCTTTCTGTCGTGCCTCATTATGGCAATTCAAATTCTTTGGAAAACCTCTTGACACCTTAGTGAAGGTGTTTATATTTTATAATGACAGGGCGCTCAAAGCCCAAAAGGAGAAACTTAATGTCACTTATTCGCTACAAACCAACAACTCTTTCACAAAGGCAGCAGCCAGCACAACTGGACTCATTCTTTGGCGATTTTATGGACATCTTTGATGTATTGGACCCGATGAAACAACGTACTTCTATAATGGGTCCACGGACAAATATTGAAAATTTAGATAATAAACATGTTATCACCCTTGCAACTCCGGGAGTCTCTCGTGAGGATATCAAGGTAGACTTGGCAGAAGGTCGCCTCACCATTTCCTTTGATCAGGAAAATTCTGAAAATTCCAACTATAGATTTCAGAGTTCTTTCGAAAAATCTTGGTCTTTGGGTGATAATGTCGATGTCGATAGCATCAAGGCTGACTACAGCGACGGGGTTCTCATTGTCGAGGTTCCAAAAGCTGAGAAGGCTACTCCCACTGCACGACGAATTGAAATCAATTAAGTCGTAATTTGTACTATCTTTGGCATCGAAGGCACCCCTTTGGGTGTCTTTCTTGTTTCGGAAACTATTTATGTAGGGAACGGAGAAGACTATGATTTTAGAAGGTTGGAAGAAGTTTAAGGAAACTACTCAACGGCAAAAGCCAAGAGTGTATTATCATGTAACCGGTGCGGGTAATGAAGAGGGCATCAAGGCTCAAGGCATTCATGGCTCGACTAAAGCTGGTGATCGTGACTATGCGTACAGTGGAGAGGATGCGAAAGAGAAAAGAGTTTATCTTTTTTCCTCGCAAGACTCTGCTTTCATGGCTGCGTTTTCTCGTCCTGACTCTGGAATATTTGGTGGCGCACAGCCTCCCTTTATATTTGTAAAGGTTAATATTGCGAAAATAAAACCTGCCCCAGAAGTTCATGACGATTTAGAGTTGCCCGACTTCGATGCGTATTACCTCATTGGTGACGTGCCTCCCCATGCTATCGTCGAGATAGAATCAGAGGCATCAGTAACGGACAAGCTGGAAGATGAAGACAATTATTATGACGACGATGAAGTGTATGACCTTCTTAACGAGGCACCCAAAGATGATGGGCTAAGAGTATTTGAGGTGGAACTTGTTGTCAAAATTAAGAGGCAAGTTAATGACGATACTTTGGCAGATATTCGTTCTATTCCCGGTGTGACAATAGTATCCTCCCTTCGATCTCAAAAGAGTGGAGGGGGGATCATCTCTACCATTAAGGTGAAATTCCACCCATCCAAGGAAGCAATGACGGGGCAGACCTATGTGAAGCAGGTTCTTATTCCTACAATTAATAGTCGAGAGATTCCTAATTGCATTGTAATGAGGTATACTGCACGGAGCCTGAAGCAAATATAATGTATACTAGTTGGCTAAAATTTCTGAATGAAGAGCGCAATCGGTTGCCACAAATTTATTGTGACATGGATGGTGTACTCGTAGACTTTGAAAGGGGTATCGTTGCCCAGATTAACCTCGACCTTCTCGACAGCGACATCCCCGATAGAAAAGCCACAGGGGGTCTTACCCATATGGGCAGAATGCGAAGGGCTTTGACCACTGCTGATCGAGAGTTACAAATTGATGAAACAGATTTGCGGAAGGGAGGAGGAATCAATAGTAAAGCGGTCAGGAACTACATGTATGGCAACTTTGGAAACGATGTTGAATTGTGGGCAAACCTGCCGAAAATGGCTGGTAGCCAAGAATTGTGGGACTTTATATCGCCCCACAGCCCTTATATCCTTACCTCTCCGATGGACGAGGGTTCGCAGGTCGGCAAGAGGGAGTGGCTTGAGAACAATGTCAACCCTCAGCCAGCCAAGGTTTATATGAGCCACGATAAATGGAAGTGGGCAACCACCGATGGAAGACCCAATGTCCTTATCGATGACTGGGACAAGAATTTAATTCCTTGGGCAGAGCACGGGGGCATAGCCATCCGTTGTGCCTTTGGAGATTCAGCTTCGGCGATCTCAGAGCTAAAAGAATTAGGTTTTGAAACGAAGTGAACACTATTTATAAGTATTGGAGAACTATACAATGAAGATCACAACTAAAGAAATTAAACAGATTATTAAAGAAGAGACGGCAAAGGTGCTTGAGGCTTACGAGATGACAGACCTCAGTCCTTCTTATGGAAGCGAAATGACCGACAAAGAGCGTATGATGGACCAGTGGACCACAAATGCGACGAAGAGTTTGTTTGATTCTATATTGACTGGTACAACAGTCAATCTTCCCACAGGCGAGAAAGATAACCTTGACGGCTTCCTTGCTATGCTTGGCAACATGATTGTGACCGGAGGCATCTCCAACATCGAGGCTATGCGGATGATCCGAGGACTTGGCAGTGCTGCTGGAGCCGCTATGTCGAGAGCCAGCGCAGACTTTGTTGATGAGGAATACATCGAAGACAAGAAGTGGGAGAGTGGAGAGTATGACGACCGTCTTGACAGTGACGCACTTGGCGAAAGAAAGCTGACTGGCGCAGAAGAAGACAAGCGAGAAGATGTCGCTAAAGCTATCGAGAAAGATAAACCTAAGATGCCGATGGGTAAGAAGATGGCAATTGCTACTGCTCAGGCTAAGAAGAGCGCGTAATCATGAATAGGGCATTCTTAGAAGACTTAATAAGAGAAGAAGTTCAAGCTATCGCCGAAAGATGTTGGGACGGCTACGAGCGAGTCCCAAACAAGAGGGCGGGCGAGCAAGGCTCTTGCCGCAAGAAAGGCAGCGTGAACGAAGAAGAAATAACCGATGCGGAAGAGGAAGAACTCAAGAAGATTAAGAAAGAACTTGAGGGTGCCTCAAAGATGCACAAAGGGCAGGCAGATAGAATTGGCAAAACCGTTGACGAAGGCGAAATCTGTGATGCTGGGTTGCAGTATGTATTCCGTACAGATCCCGGAGGCAAAGACATCAAGAGAGGCACCGAGGACAAGGACGGCGACGGGGAAAATGAGATCGAAAACTGGTCAGCCCGTGCTGCTCAAATCGCCTCAAAGAAGTGCAAAACCCCAAGTTACGGAACAGGAAAGAGCAAGAAAAACGAAAGCCTTGAAGAAGCCGAAGGTGGTCTAAAGGCTTGGGAAAAAGAAAACTGGGTTCACTCCGATGGAACCCCCTGTGGTAGTGGCGACAAGGATGGTTCCGAAAGTCGATGTAAGCCAAAGTCAAAGTGGAAAACAATGTCCAGCAAAGAAAAGAAAGCCGACGATGCAAAAAAGAAAGCAGGTACTAAAGCGGGAAAACAATATGTCCCTGCGACCAAAAAAGGAAAAGTTACAAAGTCTCATACCAAAAGAGAGAATGTGAATAGAGAAAGGCTCATGGAAATAGTCGTGGAAGAGCTAGACGGCAGCGACTACCACGAGGAAATTGATGCACTGAGCGAAAATGAAGAATACTGCCCACACTGCGCTGATCAGATGGAAGAAGCCAAAAAGAAGAAACCATGTAAGCCGTCCAAGGGCAAGCGGTTTGCCAAAAGAGTAGACGGAAAGTGCCGTTCTTACGGTCAATCAGGTCAGGCAAAAGGTGGCGGGGACCGCATAAGACCCGGAACCAAGAAAGGTGACGCTTATTGTGCTCGCTCTGCGGGAATTAAAAAGTGTAAGAACCCTCCCTGTGCCAACACACTATCCAGAAAGAAATGGAAGTGCCGTGGCAAGAAATCTATGAAGTAAGGGGTAAAAAATGACTTGTTCAAAGCACGACACACTTCTTCAACAGCTAAAAGAGGCTGAAGAGGAAATAGAAAGACTGAAGGATGAGAACGAATCTCTCTGGTTTATGCTTGAAGAGATGAAAGACGCTGACAAAGCCATGATGGAGAACTTGTCAGAAATCATCCTAAAAGGACTAACACCAATCGCAGAGGCTTAGATGAAGAAAGTATATTTGTTTGATATTGATGGCACCCTCACGCCACCTCGTCAAAAAATGGATGAGAGCTTCGCGGAGTTTTTTCTTCCATTCGCCAAGGAGAATATCGTATACTTGGCAACAGGTAGCGACATCGAGAAGGCAAGAGAGCAGGTTGACCAACGTATCTTGATGATGTGTCAGGGCGTTTTCACTTGTTCGGGGAATGAATTTTGGGAGCGAGGAAAGAAAGTCTACAGCAATGAATTTTATCCTAGACCCAAATTAGTAACTTTCCTCGAAAAATGTGTTAAGGATTCCAACTACCATACCAAGACTGGTAACCATCTTGAGTATAGAAATGGCATGTTAAACTTTTCGGTTGTTGGTCGCAACGCAACGCCGGATCAGCGAGCAGCGTATGTAGAGTGGGACGAGAGAAAGAAAGAGCGATGGGCAGTAGCGGTTACACTGCTCGCTCATACAGAAGACTTTGGGAATATAGATGTTTCCATTGGTGGCGAGATTAGTATCGATATTTATCCGAAAGGAAAAGATAAGTCTCAAGCCGTAAGCAAGATACGTCAGCTTCACGGCTTGCCAATCGTTTTTATGGGTGACAGGATGGAGCCAAATGGCAACGACTACCCCGCAGCCAAAGCTCTGAAAGCCGGAGATACCGCCTGCCAAGTTGAAAATTGGAAGATGACGGAACTACTTATTAGACAAGAAATGGAGAATTGATATGGTGGAAGAAGAAGAAAAAGAAGACGACCTAAAGCCAAAACATCCCCCCAAATTAGCGTCACAGGGAATTCGTACATTTACCATTTACCGTGGTCACGACGAGACTGGTGTATCTGGCGAAGGCATTGTCATTGAAGGCATCAAACTGGCGACTGGTCAGGCAGTAGTTCACTGGCTTTACCCGCCACCACGAGGGTCTATCGCTGTTTTCGATTCGATGGCAGACTTCCTCAAGGTTCATATTAAACCACACCCAGAAAACAAAACGATTTTGACATGGGATGATGGTGAAAAAGAAGAATATTAAACTATTTATTGCAGGAGAGCACCCATGAAGTTTACAAAAGGAAAAATTAAGCAACTTATCAAGGAAGAGATTGAGGCTTTGGCTGAAAAGGATGGACCTCACTTCCATGCAAAGCTCGCCAGTTGGCTCAACGACAAATTAGGTCCAGAGTTGGGCGACCTGATTGCAATGGCTGTTGATAAAAGCCCACACCAAGATGAAATTGCTAGATTGAGCGATGAACTAATCATCGCAGAAGGAGAAGAAGGATGAAGATCACAAAGTCACAAATCAAAAAAATTATTCAAGAAGAAATCGCCAATGTTACCGAGGGCAACTTTGAAGAGAGGCACCAGTCACCAAGGCAGGTCTTCTTCGAAGTTATTATCCCCGCGCTTGAAGCGGCTGGCTATACCGGACTCGATGCGATGAAGGTGGCGAGAGATGCCGTCGATGCAGCTTTCGAGGCAGGTGCCGAGATGATGGCACCGCCAGATCCGATGATGCAAGAAGGAAACTATCCAAACTCCCCACATGTTATGGGCATGGAAAAAGAATATGCTATGGCTCTATCA
>TARA_R110000796_G_scaffold15533_2_pt1 | contig 16230 bp, 17 predicted proteins | sample TARA_R110000796 | Tara Oceans TARA_R110000796 (sample SAMEA4397815) | marine metagenome | biome: Polar Biome; feature: [SRF] surface water layer (ENVO:00010504); material: water (ENVO:00002006), including particulate matter (ENVO:01000060) such as... | depth 5 m
ATCACACACTCACCCATCACTGAGAAGTGGTTTCATAATTACTGGCGGTGCTAAGTGCATAGCTGAAAATGGTGAGTTTGTTTTGGAGGGTGGACAAATATTCTACTTAGAATCTGATACAATACATAAGTTTAGAACTGATTTTTCAGATTATTTAAGAATGAAGTTAGTTGCATTTCACCCTGATAGTGATTTTGGTGCTGAGGATGAAAACCACCCTATGATAAACAGAACAATTGTTGAGGGTATTTCTGCAAGTGATATAGATGAAATTAGAACTAAGTAATGGCAACTAGAAAAAAAGAATATTCTGATGTAAATGTTTATGATAAAAGTTTAGATAGGATAAGGTATTTATTTACTTCTTTTGATAATATAGTTGTAAACTTCTCGGCTGGTAAAGATTCAACTGCGGTTTTAAACTTGACTATCAAAATAGCTAAGGAGTTGAATAGAGCCATCACAGTCAATTTCTTTGATGAGGAGGTAATACACCCGCCTACGATTGAATATGCGGAAAGAGTAAGGGCTGACAATAAAGACATAACTTTCAATTGGTGGTGCTTAGAATTTAAACATAGAAACGCTTGCAGTAATGAGGAGCCGTTCTGGTATTGCTGGGACTCAACAAGAAAAGATAAGTGGGTGCGACCTTTGCCAAATAAAGTGATCACTGAACATCCTAAATTTAAAAAGGAAATGAGTTTCCAAGAATTTAGTACCTTACTACCAAATAAGTCAGATGGACTTACTGCAATTTTAACTGGAGTAAGAACTCAGGAAAGTTTCAGAAGAATGAAAGCAATGTCAATGAAAAAAAATGATAATTATATTGCAAGGGATGGACATGTAGCACACGCCCATCCAATTTATGATTGGAGTTCGGAAGATGTATGGCTTGCAGTTGTCAAATTTGACTGGGATTATAATACAACTTATGATGTAATGAATCAAACTAGGATGTTCAATAGTTTTCTAGCTCAAAGAGTTTGCCCGCCTTTTGGTGAGGAGCCGCTCAGGGGACTTTGGTTGTACTCAGAATGTTTCCCTGATATGTGGCATAAAATGCTGAACAGAGTTAAAGGAGTAGCAACTGCATGGCGTTACGCAAATACAGAACTTTACGGGATAGGAAAAAAAGTCAAGCCAGAAAATTTGACTTATCAAAAGTGGTCAGAAGTTATCCTTGAAAGCTATGACAGTATAGATGCTAATGTAGTAAAGAAAAACTTGAATACTATTATCAAAAGACACTATGATAAAACGAATGATATTATTCCTGATGAGGAAGTTCACCCGCTTACTGGGACATCTTGGGCTTTCATTTGCAAGTTAAGTATCAAGGGAGATTTCAAAGCCCGCACTGGTCCGCAATTAGAGGGTGCTGCTATTACTGCTCAACAGAAATTAGGAATTACTTCTTTTAACGAGGCAATTTTCAAATATGGGAAACCAGAATATAAAAATAAAAAATTAAAATTATGAAACAACCACTTGACAAAATAGAATGGATTGATAGGGAAAAACTTTCTGCCAATAATTACAACCCGAACAAAGTAGCGCCCTCTGAATTAAAGTTATTAAAAATATCAATCATTGAAGATGGTTGGACTCAACCTATTGTGATTAATCCAGATAAAACTATTGTAGATGGATACCATAGATGGACAGTGTCAGGACACAAAGAAATTTTTGCTTTGACAAAAGGCAAAGTCCCAGTTGTAACCATAACTCCAAAAAATAAAAGCGACCAACAAATGGCGACCATAAGACACAACCGAGCAAGGGGAACTCATGGCGTTTTAGAGATGAGTAATATAGTTACTGACATGGTGGCTCAGGGCGTTTCTGGAAAAGAAATTGTAAAAAGATTAGGAATGGAAAAAGAGGAAGTAGTGCGGCTATTGTTTCGTGCTGGTATTCCAAAAAGTGAAGTATTTAAAGACAAAGAATTTAGCAAATCGTGGACTCCAAAATAAATGGGAAAGGGAAGAAAAAAAACACCTACAAAAATAAAAGAACTTCAAGGTACTTTGAAAGCAGAAAGAGTTATTGAAAATGAGATGCAAGTTTCATTGGTTAATGTCATCCCTTTTGCTCCAGAATGGCTCACTGAAATTGGACAAGAAGAATGGAATAATGTTTGTTCTGAACTGTTTAATAAAAGGATGTTGCATCAAATTGACTTACGACTTATTGAGGCGTATTGCAATGCTATTTCACTGCATATTGAAACTGAAATAATGCTAAGGGAAAAGGGTAGAATACAAGTGTTTAAAAACCCTGATGGAACTATTAAACACACTCAATCAGTTCCTTATCAGAAAATTGCAAATGATGCACTTGATAGGGCTTTAAAATTAGCAACTCAATTTGGCTTTACTCCTAGCGCTAGGACTTCAATTCAGCAACCTACTTTCGTACAACAAAATAATGAATACAACTTCTTTGAATAATAATAAATATTTCTTTGATGAAAAAGAGGCGGATAGGGCGGTGGCTTTTATTGAAACTATGGTGCGTCATTGCAAGGGCGACAAAGCGGGTGAACTTTTAATTTTAGAGGAGTGGCAAAAAGAAGATATTATAAGACCAATGTTTGGTTGGAAAGATAAAGAAACTGGACTAAGACAATACAGACAAGTGTATTGCTGCATACCTCGTAAAAATGGGAAGTCAACTTTAGGCGCTGCAATTGCTTTGTATATATTATTCGCAGACAATGAAAAAGGTGCTGAGGTTTTCAGTTGTGCTGGCGACAGAAATCAGGCTGGAATTATTTTTAATATAGCTAAGACAATGGTGGAGCTTTCGCCTCAATTATTTCAAAGAGCAAAGCTATTTAGAAACTCAATAATAAATCCAGCAAAAGGAAATACTTATAAAGTTTTAAGTTCAGATGCAAAACTCCAGCACGGTCATAATGCTCACGCTATTTTATTTGATGAATTACACACTCAACCGAATAGAGAATTATGGGATACAATGGTTACATCAACTGGTGCTAGAAGTCAGCCGATTATCATGGCTATAACAACCGCTGGAAGTTCAAAAACTGATGGAAATATTTGCTGGGAAGTACACGATTACGCAATGAAAGTTCGTGATGGTTTAATTGATGACAATAGTTTCTTGCCAATTATTTATGCAGCGGATGAGGAAGATGACATCACCCTTGAATCTACTTGGGAAAAAGCAAACCCATGTTACGGAGTTAGTATCAAGAAAGATTATTTTGAAAAGGAAAGTAAAAAAGCAACTGAAATTGTAAGTTATGAAAATAGCTTTAAAAGATTACATTTAAATATCTGGACATCCTCAGTAACTAAGTGGATAGGAGATAATATCTGGATGGAAAATAGTGAGCCATTTGACATAAAATTACTTGAGGGAAAAGAGTGTTGGGGTGGTTTAGATTTAGCATCAACTAGAGATTTATCTTCACTTGTTTTGCTATTCCCTTTGGAAGATGAGAAGTTTATAATATTACCTTTTTTCTTTTGCCCTGAGGAGAGCATCCACACAAGGGTCATGAAAGATAAACTACCATACAACCAATGGGAAAGAGAGGGACATCTTTTGACTACTCAGGGTGATGTGCAAGACTATGATTTTATAAGAAAAAAAATTAATGAATTAGGTGGTAAGTATAATATCAAATCAATTGCTTTTGATAGGTGGAACTCAAGCCAGTTAGTGATTAATCTGGCGGATGATGGTGCTACACTTACGCCATTCGGTCAGGGATATGCGAGTATGTCCGCACCAACAAAAGAGTTAGAAAAAATAATTTTAAAGAAAAAATTGAATCATTTAGGAAACCCAGTTTTGAGATGGCAGATGCAAAATGTTTCACTAAGAACAGACCCAGCTGAAAACATAAAAGTAGATAAGGCTAAGTCAAGTGAAAAAGTGGATGGTATTGTTGCAACTGTTATGGCGCTGGGTGAATTTCTTACTGATGAAACTGAGGGTGATTCAATTTATAATGAACGGGGAATAATAAGTTTTTAAATATGACAATAAGATTAGAGATATTAGTTTTATTAAGTCCTAATGGTTTTGAAGATAGATTTCATCACTATTGTAGGATTGAAAAAACTAATGTAAAAGCGTATGAGGAAGTTGAAAAAGAATACGAGGGTAATTTCGGAAAAAGAAGATACGCCAGCTATGATAGCTTTAGAGTTGTTATGAGTAGGAAATTAAAAAAATAAACGAAACAAAGTTTCAAGGTTGTTAGTTTTTCTTTTCGTATGATTGCAATTATTCTTAAATTTTTATGGCGCTATTAGATACTGTTCGTAACTGGTTCAAACCAAATACTGAAAAAAGAAGTGGAGACTTTTTAGACCCTAGAAATTTTGGTTCAAGTGGTAGCGGTGTAAGGGTTACTCAGGATAGTGCTTTAGCTTTTTCTGCGGTATGGGCTGCGGTTAGAATATTATCTGAATCAGTTGCTCAATTACCTATTAATCTAATTCAGCGTGAGGAGAATGGAGATAAGACAAAGCGTACTGACCATTTCTTGTACAATATAATACATAACAAGCCGAATGAGTATATGACTAATTATACTTTTATTCAGAAAATTATGTATGACCTTTGTGTAGGTGGAAACTCATATGTTAAAATTGAAAGAAATGGCTCTGGCAGACCAGTTGCTTTGTATCCTATAAATTTACAAGATATTGAATTTAGAGTTTATGATGAAAAGTATTTTTATTACAATACTGAAACTGGGGAAAGTTTAGAGTATGAAGAAATTTTACACTTTAAAATCATGTCACAAGATGGCATGATAGGACAATCACCAATTGACACTTGCGCAAATTCTATTTCGTGGGGGTTGGCGCTTGAACAATACGGAAACGCATATTTTCAAAATGGAGCAAAAGTGTCTGGAGTTTTGCAAACTGATAGGGCATTAAGTACTGAGGCAATAGACAGATTAAGAAATAGTTTTGACCAAAATTATTCTAAAATTGGAGATGCTCAAAAGACATTAATTTTGGAGGAGGGGTTGAAGTTTAATACTATCAGTTTATCAAATGAAGCATCACAATTTTTAGCATCAAGACAATTTTCAATTGAAGAAATTGCTAGAATTTTTAATATACCTCCGCACCTATTGCGGGATTTAAGTAAGTCAAGTTTCAATAATATACAAGAGCAATCTAGGGAGTTTGTTCAATATAGTTTAATGCCTTATCTGTCTATGATAGAACAAGAAATGACTACAAAGCTATTCAAAAAGGCAGAGCAAGGAAAACTATTTATTGAATTTAATACTAATGCACTATTGAGAGGAAACCCTAAAGAGCGAGCTGAGTATTATAGAACAATGTTAAATATAGGAGCAATGACAATAAATGAAGTGCGCCAAAAAGAAAATATGAATGTAGTTTCTGAGGGCGATAATTTATTTATGCAGCTAAACATGGCGACAGTTGAACAAATAGTTCAAGGCGCACCAGATGAAGTGGTGGAAGAAGATATTGAAGATATTGAAATTACAGAATAAAAAAACTATTATGAAAAAAACGAATACAAAAAGAGCAGTACAAGAAATACTGGAAGATGAGGATACTATTACAGTTGTTATTGAAAAAAATTATGAAACCGAAATTGATGTTGAAGAACTGGCAGAAGTACTTGATGAAACACTTACTACTCTATATGATGGAGAGGTTGAGGGTGAAGAAGAAGTTGAGGAAGATGTTGAAGAAATTGAAGATGAGGATGATGTAGATATTGAAGAAGATATTGAAGAAGATGAGGATGAAGATGAAGATGAGGATGAGGATGAAGATGAAGATGAGGAATATGAGGAAGATGAAAGAAGTATTTGGGACAAAAAAGATAAAACAGAAAAAAGATTTTTTGCAGTTGAAACAAGAGTTACAAAAAAAGGAAAAAGAAATATAGTTGAGGGACATGCAGCGGTATTTAATGAGTTGTCTGAGGATTTGGGTGGCTTTAGGGAGAAAATTGATAAAGGTGCTTTTGATGGCGTACTTGATAATGATGTAAGAGCGTTCTTTAATCATGACCCAAATTTTTTATTGGCTCGTACTTCAAGCGGCACTCTAAAACTTGGTGTGGATAAAAGAGGATTAAAGTATTCTTTTGATGTGCCTGATACAACCGCTGGGCGTGACTTATTAGTTTCAATGAAACGGGGAGATATTACACAAAGTTCATTTGCTTTTACAGTTGAAAAAGATAGCTGGAGTGAGGGTAAAAAAGGAACTGAAATAAGAACTATCAATAAGGTTGGTAGGTTGTATGATGTTAGTCCAGTTTCAATACCAGCGTATCCAACTGCAAATGACTTATCAATAGCACAAAGAAGTCGCATGACTTTCAAAGACAAAACAAAAATGAGAAGTGAGCAAGATTACGAGTACAAAAGAAGTTTATTAGAATTGAAAATTAATATATTAAAAAGAAAATAAAATGAAAAAGAGTTTAGAATTAAAAGAAACTCGTTCTGGATTGGTTTCAAAATTAGAGGAAGTGCATTCATTAGCAACTTCTGAAAAAAGGGAATTAACCAAAACTGAGGGAAAAAATGTTGATAGCTATATTGATAAAATTGATGACTTGGATATGTCTATTACAAGAGCAGAAAAAATTGAGGCAGAATTAAGAGCAAATGTTTCTGTTGCTGGCGCACCAGTTCAAACTGTAAAAGCGGACAAGCGTTATTCAATACAAGCAGCTATTCAAGGAATGGTAAACAACAATTTATCTGGTATTGAAAAAGAGTATGATGCTGAGGCAAGATTGAACAATACTATTACTGGAGTTGGAATACCTACTTTCGCTATGGGAGAAACAAGAAACAATCCTCAAACAGTTGCGAATGCAAGTGGAATGATTCCTACTGAGGTTGGTGACTGGGCTGAAACTTTACAACAAAGAACAGTTTTAGGTGATTTAGCGACTTGGATGTATGGCTTATCAGGAGATATGAAACTTCCTACTTTAAGCGGCACAACTGCTGGATGGAATGCTGAGGGTGCGGCTGCTACTGATGCGAATACTGCGGTAGGTTCTGGGACTTTACAACCTAAAAGATTAGATGCTTATATGGATATTTCAAAAATGTTATTGGCTCAAACTAATGGCTCAGTTGAAAATATTATTCGTCAAGATATGAATAATGCAATTGCATCAACTTTAGAGGCTGCGGTACTTGGACAAGATGCTGGTGCGGGTAATGTACCTCAAGGAGTGTTTAATGCTGGAACTGTTTCTGCTGCAACTGGAGCAATGAGATACCAAACATTACTTGATATGGAGGCTGATTTAGCAGTCTCAGGAGCAGACTTTGGGAGATTAGCATACTTGACTACTCCAAATGGTCGTGCATTGCTTAAAAACATTATAGGAGAACCTTTAGCTGGTACGGTTGCGGCTGGTTATACTTCTGGTTCACCAATTTGGTCTGATGATATGGTAGATGGATATACGGCAAGAGCAACTGGAAATGTTGATGCAATAGTTGGAGCAAATCCAAACGGAATTGTATTAGGTCGTTGGGATGATTGTGTTATTGGGAACTTCGGAACTGCACTTGATGTAGTTGTTGACCCTTACACAAGAGCAATAAATGGTGAAGTTAGAATCGTAATTTTATCATACTGGGATACTTTATTCAGAAGAGCAACTAGCTTCCAATATACATATTACTAGAACTTATTTTGGTCGATTTTGGGGGTGGATTGCACCCCCAATTTCAACCAATTTTAAAGGATATTGAAAATTTGTATAGATTAAGCTGAGTAGCATTTTTAGCCCTCTGAGGCAACTTTGATGTATCTTATATATGCTAGTATTAAAAACAAAAGTTCGTTGATTTACTAGGTTGAGCGAAAGGTAAAAAATAATTCACGAATTGGATTTCAAACAACAAAAAAAATGGCAAGAAACGCATATATAGAAACACAGTCAGCAACTAAAATGGTTACTCTTGAGGAGGCAAAATTACATCTTCGAGTGATGCAAGAAGATGACAATACTTACATAAATAATTTGATTATGGTGGCTCAACAAACTATTGAAAATTATTGTAATTTATTAATATTTAAAACAACTGTGATTCAGCGTGGAGATTGTTGGGCGGATATTTCAAGTTTATATTTTTCACCAATTAAAAATTCTGGTGCTGCAACTTTGACTCATATTAAGTATTATGATTCAAATAATACTCAGCAAACTTGGGCGTCTTCAAATTATATATTTGATAAATTCAGTCAACCTTGCAGAATAGGAATTGCTCCAGACATAACTTTGCCAACTCTTGCAATTAGAATAGATGCAGTTGAAGTGAAGTATGAAATTGGAACTACTGATGCTGATTTAGTTCCTTTAGCTATAAAACAAGCATGTCTGATTTTAGTTGGACAATGGTATGAAAATAGACAAGAGGCAGTAGTTGGAAGGTCGGTGGGAGTTATACCTATGACGGCTAGATATTTAATGAACCCTTACCGAATTCAAACTTTAGGAATTGATGTATGTTAGATATTGGTAAATTTGATAAAACAATATTAATCCAAAAAGCAACTCTCTCAAAGGATGCAATGGGAGGAAGTATATATCAATGGGATGATGGCTTTCAACAATGGGCATTTATAGAATGGAAAGATGGAATATCACAAAACATTAATGATACAACCTCATCAAGAGTTTCAGTTGAATTTACTATACAAAATGTTTCTTCTGCTCAACAAGATGTTTCTGCAAATGCTTATCGTATTGCATATCCCGTAAGTCTGGGAATAATTGATGCAGCTAGAACTCAATATTATACCATCACCGGAATTAAAATGTATGGAGGTAGGGAAAAATATAAGGTATTAATTACTGATTTAACTACTGACCAAAAACCTACCGCTATATGATAACAATGAAATTAGAGGGGGGAAAATTGACTTCACAAATATTCTGGGATATTACTCGTGATATTAAAGATAGAAAAGAAATAATTAAGACAGTAATAAAACCAGCCGCAAAGATAGTATTAAAGGTGATGAGGGAGACAACACCAGTATTAGAGGGACACCCAGCATTTAATGTTTATAGAAACGGAAAACTTTATGTTAGTATAAAACCAAAACAACTGAAAAAATCAGTGGGCATATTTTCAACCCCAGCAACAAGAAAAGCGGGTGCGTTAAATATAGGACCAAGATACAAAAAAGGAGTATGGACAAAACCAGAAAAAGGTGGTTGGTTTATGCACATGGTTCAATTTGGAACTGCATATGTAGAACCTCAACCATTTGTTCTGCAAGCATTAATGTCAACTAAAAGTGGAGTTTCTAAATTACTTCAAATGGGTATGGAAAAAAGATTGAAACAAGTAGTTAGAAAAGATGGAAAGGGAATAGTAACAATGCCATAATGATAGAAAAAGCAATATATAATATACTAAGTACGAACGCTCAACTAAGTACTACTCAAATCAGTTTTGGAAATTTACCAAATATGACTTCGGGTGGAGATTTCATTGTCTTTTATAGAATAAATACTGAGGCAAATGATACGAAAACTGGTAATGCAATTGGAACTATCAATTTAAAGAGTGGGCTTTCAACTTTAGATACCGCATCAATACAATGCAATATATATTCACCATCTGCGGAACGAGTGGCGATACTAGCTGAAACGGTCAGGGGCGCTCTTGACAGAACTTCCGGAACTTTTAATGGTGTAGTGGTGCAAAGCATACAATTTACTAATGAGGCAAGTTTATTTGATTTCAATGATAGTTACAATCCTAAAGGGATTTATCAAATGAATCAGAGTTATTCATGCAGAACTGAGCCTCAATACTTATAAATAAAAAAAAGAAAATAAAATGGGACACAAAAAACATATACTAATAAAAGATTTCAATTCTCAAAAAAAGGGAAGTGGAGTAATTATTTCAGAAAATCAAATTGAATATTTTATTGAAAATGGTTTAATTGAAGTAAAAGGTAGAAAAGCAAAAACAAAGAAGAAGATTGAAGAACAAGAAATACCAGTTCAAAAAGAAAATAAAATAATAAAAATAAAAGAATAAAAATATGGCAACAAATAATGTGATTAATGGTACGCTATGCGTATTAAAAACTGGAGCTGACCATGCATCTGCAACTGCATTTGCATTCTCAACTACGGCATCAATTTCTTTATCAATGGATACAAGAGATATATCAAACAAAGGTTCTGCGGGTTGGAGGGAATTGCTAGAGGCTCAAATGTCTTGGAGTGCATCAGTTGAGGGAATGTATGCAATGCTAGATGCTAGTGGAGCGGCAGTAAAAAACTATGAAAATCTTTATGACTTACTAATTTCAAGAACTCCAATATTTTTGGAACTTTCAACTGGAGTTACTGGTGATGAATTTTACTCTGGTCAAGTATATATCACTTCACTTGAGCAAAGTTCTCCACTTGAGGATAATATGACTTTTTCAGCATCATTTGAGGGGACATCTGTATTAGATAAAGGCGTTCAAGCATAATTAATAATTTGGATGAGGTTTCGGGGAATTCTACCTTTCGTGGTGTTCCCCTTAACTGATTCCTTTAAAACCACGAAAAGATATGTATGAATATGTAGAAATAAATGGAGTAAAGCGTCCAGTTAAATTTGGATTCAATGCTTTAAGAAAATTTAGCAAATTAACTGGAACTTCCATACAAGATATGGAGAGTTTAGGCAACAATATGACCTTTGATACGGCAATCCACTTGATATTTTGTGGATTAATGGATGGTTGTAGAGCATCAAAAGAAGTATTTGATTACACAATTGATGAATTAGGTGATGATTTGGACGGTGATATGGAGGCAATTGAGAGATGTATGACTTTATTTGCTGAACAAATGGGCGGAAAAGATACAAAACAAAAAAAAAATCCAGTCAAAAACATAGTAAAAAAGGAGAAAAAGAGCAAGAAGTAATTGAATGGACTTGGGATTTAATTGAAGAACTGGGTTTAGGTAGGCTCAGAATGAGTTATACAGAACTTTATGACATAACTCCTAGAGCTTTTTGGAATGCAGTGGACGGTTACTGGCTAACAAAGGAAAATGAAGATAGGAGAGAGTGGGAGAGAGTGAGATGGCAGACTTGTATTATGATAAATATGAAAATGCCAAAAGGAAAACAAATTTCACTACAAAAATTGATAAAGTTTGACTGGGAAAAAGAGTCAGATGAAAAAAAATTAGCCACTTATGAGGAAGTGAAGTTTAAATATGATAAAATTATGAAACTCAAAAACAAAATATAATGGCGGAAACTGCTCTAAATGTACGGCTAGGCGCTAAGACTGGTGAGTTCAATAAAAAAATGATGTCTGCCAGTGCCAAAATGAAGAAGTTTGGTAAATCTGTTTCAAATATTGGTAGAAGTATGAGCACCATGTTTACAATGCCAATTTTATTGGCTGGAGCGGCATCAGTAAAACTTTCAATGGAATTTCAGAAGTCAATGACTAAAATTCAAACATTAGTTGGAAAAACTGGTGAAGAAATTGAAACAATGAAAGCGGGTATCATGGAAATGTCCACTAAAACCGCAAAGGCTCCAAATGAATTAGCTGAGGGACTCTATTTTCTTGAATCAGCTGGTTTAAGGGGTGCTAACGCAATGGAAACGCTTGAACAAGTAGCAAAAGGTTCAGCGAGTGGTTTAGGTGAAATGGAGGCACTCTCTGTGGTTGCTGCGGCTGCTCAAAATGCTTACGGTCAAGAAACACTTACTGCATCTGACGCTTTAGATAAATTTGGGGTGATGGTTAGGACTGGGATGTTTGATGCTCAGGAACTTTCAAATGTTTTAGGAAAGCAATTAGGACTAGCATCAAATCTGGGGATAAGTTTTGATGAGGTTGGTGCTTTAATTTCTACATATACATCCACAACTGGGGATGCGACTTCGGCTACAAATGGATTGTCAGCTATCATGATGACTTTCGCTAAGTTAGATACAAAACCAACCGCAAATCAAGCGGTTGCACTTGGTAAAATAAAAATGACTGCGGGAGATGTTAAGGAGATGCTAGGTGAAAAAGGTTTAATGGGTACTATGACTCATTTACAAGGTGAGTTTGATAAAAATGGGATTGCAATGGGGAATTTCTTTGCATCCTCTCAGGCGTTAAAGGGTGCTTTGGGAGTACTCGGAACTCAGACTGAGGTATATGCTGCTAATCTTGATGCAATGGGTAACTCCGCTGAATTTGTAGGGGATGCTTTTGCGGTTACGGCTGATACGGATGCTTTCAAGATGGAACAAGCAATGAATAATCTACAAGTTGCTGGGACTCAATTAGGGGATTCACTTGCGCCAGTTGTCCAAGCCATTTCTAGCAAAGTAATGGAATTAACTTCATGGTGGACTGGCTTAGATAAGGCTACTCAAGACAACTACGCAAGTTGGGCTATTTGGATAGCTACGGTAGGACCCGCTTTAATGCTTATTGGAGGGATTGTTTCAAAGGCTGGGATGTTAATTGGTGTTATGAAGAAATTTCAAGTTATTCAAAAGGTTTCAACCGCTGCCCAATGGCTTTGGAATGCAGCTATGACCGCAAATCCTATTGGAGTAGTGGTGATGGCAGTTGCGGCTCTGGTTGCTGCTATTATTTACTTTGCAACATCTAATTCGAAAGTAGCAATACAAGTTAGAAATGCTTTCACTGAAATGGCGAATATTGTTATTGGAGCAATTAATTATTTAATCAAAGGAATTAATAAGTTTAGCAAACATCTAGGATTTACAATACCAAAAATTAAGAATTGGAAAAAAGAGGCGCTACCAGCCGTTAAAGAAGTAGGTGATGAAGTTGGTAATACGGCTGATAAGGTTGGAGAACTCGGGAAAAATTTAAACGCTTTGCCAGCTAGTACGAGTACGAAAGTAAATGTAGATATAGTTGAAACAACTACTAAAATAGGAAAAGTTACAGTAGGGGATGAAGAAGACCCAGTTGAAAAAAATGCAAGACTTTTTAAAATTGAAGAAAAATCACTTGCAAATATATCAAAGCTAAAAAATCAATTTTTAGTTTTAAATGCAAAAGGTGAATATAATGCTGCAAAAATAAAATTAGAACAAGAAAAACAAACGGCACTTGATGGGGTTGAAGCTACTGCATTAGGAGCAGAGGAAAGAGAAAATATTGAAATAAATTTCAATAAAAAATTAGAAACATTAAAAAATAAACAAAGACAAGATGTAAGTAAGTCAATTGATGCTCAGAAATCAGACTGGGAAGTTATGTTTGAATCAATTGAAAATGGTTGGAATAAAACAATGGATTTAATGAATCAATTCATGAGTTCTTGGAATGCAATGCAAGATGCAAAGGCAGAAAGGGAAATCGTAGAAATGGAAAACAAACATATACGAGAGAATGAAGATTATGATGCTTGGTATGCAAGAGAATTGGCAGAAATTGACCAATCTGGTGTCAATAAAGAATTAAAAGAAGTTAAAATTGCTGAATTGGATGAGAAATTTGCAACAATAAATACAAATCTAAAAGAAAAGCAAGATGATGAAGTAAAAGGGATACAAAGAAAAGCCGCACAAAGAGAAAAGAAATTAAATGTATTTAGTGCCATTATTAATACAGCAGCGGCAGTAGTAAAAGCACTTGCATCAGCTCCGCCTCCAGCAAATTTCGTTTTAGCTGGAATAGTTGCTGGTTTGGGAGCAATTGAAGTTGGAACTATTATGTCAACACCAATTCCTATGGCATCAGGAGGTATTGCATTTGGTCCTACAAACGCTTTAATTGGTGAGTATGCTGGAGCTAAAAATAATCCAGAGGTAGTTGCTCCACTTGATAAATTAAAGTCCTTATTAGGAGATTCTGGTAATGAAAAATCATCAGTTGCTTTAAGGGGTGAATTGAAAGGAAATAATATATATTTGTCTTCACAGAAAACAGTAGTAAATAGACTGAGATTCATATAAATAAAAAAAATGGCAATAAGATATACAAGTTCATATACAAGTTTAAATGGTCAAAGATTTGAATTAAAATTCTGGGATAAGTCTTATGTTGGGGGAGAAAATGAAATAAATGTTGGAGAGGGTGGAGGTGCCGTTATTACTTATGATGCTCAAGGAGAGAAAAAATTCAATCCTATTCTTGCATCAACAATGGAATGGACTTATTCAATTGCTAATGAAATAGATTTATTATTTTTTGAAGATGTAGTTAAAAATGGGGTGGAAAAAGAATTCTATGTCCATTTGTATCAGCAAAATTCAAACGGAATTGATGAATATATGTGGGGAGGATATTTATTAATGGACTTATCTTCTACTCCAGATGAATCACTTCCTTACGATATAAAATTACGAGCTATTGATGGATTAGGATTATTAAAAGAAAGAAAATTCTTAAAACCAGATGCAGATGATTATACAGAACCAAATACATGGCTACCAGAGGGAAACAAAAGTTTTATTTATTGGATAAGAAAAATTCTTTTACTTGCCGAACCAGCAAAAATAGATAATGGAGCAACAATAGACTATACTTTCAGTACAACAAATAAATGGTATAATGATGACCATAACGCAACAAGTTTTTTAACTCAAGATGCAATGAATGAAACTCTTGTGAAAATGAATACTTTTTATGCATTACAAGAAAACGGAAATTGGCAGCCAAAAGATTGTTATACAGTTTTAGAATCATTATGTAATTGCTGGGGATTGAGAGTTTCTTACTGGATGGGAAATTTTTACTTCATACAAGTACATGAATATATTGGTAATGAAAATGGAAGTCCAGCATCACCAGTAAATTTACCTACTCACATATATGACCAATTCGGTCAAATAATTACTAATAGAAATTATGTTGGAGATACTAATTTTGCTCAATATGAACAAGCATTAAATACACCAGCAAACTCAGGAGTTAATTCTACTGTTGGACTCCAAAAAATTGAATCTAGTGAGTATAGTTTTTTACCAGCAATTAAAAATTCAATTGTTGAATTTGAAAGTGTAGATAACATTAATTATTTTCAAGGCTATCCAGACCAGTTTGCCCTTTTTGCAGATTTTGTTCCAGCATATACTCCTCCTCAGGCAGCAATGATTCGTTCTAAACCTTTAGGGACTTTTACTAATCCGCATCAGGGTGCTGGATGGTTTCTGTATTTAGTCCAGAATATTCAAATGGATATTGACCCGCCATATATGGTAGGGAGTTTAAGATTTCAATTCTCAATAAGAGCAAGATTAGTTGGCACAACTCCTTGGGAGTATGCCATAATTCAAGATGCATCACAAACTCTTAGTTGGACTACATGGTCAACAAGTTATGCAACATGGGATGGACAAGGTGGTTCTAATGGTTTTGCAAATTTACTATCTGGTATTGCTCCAACTGGAGGGTTTCCAATTAATGCAATAATTCCAATTATTGGTCAAGGTGGTTCAAATGCTGGGGGTGTTTATAGTGGTAACGCTTACAATCAAGACCATCTGATTTATAATTCTGGTGCTAGTCCAAATGGAAAAATACCAGAACCAAATTGGCTTGCAACTGGGGACTGGGAGTTTGAAATATTTACAATTGGTTTAGCATTTGACGCTAATAGCACAATCAATAGTGGAAGTAGTGCGGCTGGAAATGTTGGTGCTCCAGTTGGTTATGGTAATGGAACTACTGCCACGAGTGCGCTTGCATCAGTTCCAGCGCCATATATTAAAATGAATGGTGCTAATTTAAGTAATTTTAGTATTTCATACTCTGATGTATTAGGAAATCCAGGACCTCAAGGACAAGTTAATTATTCAAGTACATTTTCTCCAATTAATTTTGGAACAAATGCAGTTGGAATACATCTTATTAATACATTTGTTTCAACAACAACAACTGATTCTCATTCAAATGTAGTAAGTAATATTAAATTTGGTGATTCTGCATCACAGAATGCGGCTGGTGCTCTTTGGATTAGAAATTTATTAACAACAGATACAGAGGCATCAAATCCTCTTGGTTTGTGGGGGAGAAGTTTAGCAGGTGGAACAGATACATTTTCTGAATTACTAGCAAAACAAATAATTTATTCTCAACCACACGCAAATCCAATTTTAAATGGAACAATAGTTTTAAGTAAACTTGATAAATATAAGGGTGCGGTAGCAGACCACATTAAGCAATTGAATCCAATTTGCCGTCTAATTGACAG
>TARA_R110000796_G_scaffold65871_5_pt1 | contig 16198 bp, 9 predicted proteins | sample TARA_R110000796 | Tara Oceans TARA_R110000796 (sample SAMEA4397815) | marine metagenome | biome: Polar Biome; feature: [SRF] surface water layer (ENVO:00010504); material: water (ENVO:00002006), including particulate matter (ENVO:01000060) such as... | depth 5 m
TCTACGATTAGAAACACAAATACTAGTGACCCAACATACAATCAAGAAGAGGACGCTCCATATTTACTTCAATTAAAACAAGTTCAAAGAAGATTTGTAACTAGATTTATAAATTCAGGTTCTTTAGAATTCCAATTTGGAGCAGGTGCAACCACTAGTAATGATGAAATGATAGTTCCTAACCCTGATAACGTAGGTTTAGGTTTACCTTTTGAGAGAGATCAATTAACAACAGCGTTCTCCCCTCTTAACTTTATATTTACAAATACTTATGGTATAGCACCTTACAATACAACATTAACAGTTAGATATTTAACAGGTGGTGGTGTTGGAGCAAACGTAGAAGCAGGAACTTTAACCGTTTTGAATGATACTAATTTTAGATTTATTAATCCTAACCTAGCAAATACTACCCTAGCAAATCAAATATTTGCATCAGTTTCCTCCAATAACCCCTTAGCGGCGGATGGTGGACAAGATGGTGATACGGTAGAAGAATTAAGACTTAATGCTGTAGGTAACTTTCAAAACCAGCTTCGAACAGTAACTAAAGAAGATTATTTAATTAGATCTCTATCAATGCCTTCTAATCTAGGGGTAATAGCAAAAGCATATGCTATGCCCGCTAAAATTGGAGAATATCAACCTGGAGAAATTCCAACTATGCTGGATTTGTTTGTTTTAACATATGATGCAGACACAAAATTAAGAACAGCCTCTAGTTTAATTAAAAGAAATCTTCAAACATATTTAGCTGAATATAGAATGATTAATGATTCTATTAAAATAAAAGATGCATTTATAATTAATATTGAAGTAGTATTTGACATTATAGTTTTACCAAATTATAACAATAATGAAACTATAACTAAATGTATTACTTCCCTTACAAATTTATTTTCTATAGGTAATTGGCAAATTAATGAACCTATTTTAATGAGAGATTTATATATTCTCCTAGATAAAGTAGAAGGAGTACAAACTGTTAAAAATATAGTAGTTAACAATCTTACAGGAGAAAATTTAGGGTATAGTGAATTTGCATATGATATACCAGGAGCTACAATAGATGGTGTAGTATATCCCTCTTTAGATCCTATGATATTTGAAGTTAAATACCCAAACACAGACATTAAAGGTAGAGTAGTACCACTATAAAAATAAAAATATGGCAATTTACAAAATATTCCCAACAAAAGACTCTACTTTATATTCAGAATTCCCAAACATGAATACAGGGTTAGATGAAATACTTGAAGCTTCTACATACGTAAAAAAAGATGCGGGTCAAGTAAGTAGATATTTAATTCAATTCTCAACAAGTGAGATGAATAATATTATCGAAACAAAAACATCAAATGGTGAGTGGACTGCTTATTTAAGAAATTTTAATGCTGTAGTAACAGGATTAAATTTAGACACTAAGTTATTATTTTTCCCAATAGCAGGCACTTGGGGTATGGGTACTGGGAGATTTGGTGATGAACAAGGAGTTACAAATGGTACAAGTTGGAATTGGTTAGACTACTCAGGATCACAATTATGGCCTGTTTCATCATTCCCAGCATATGTTACTGCTTCATGGTCTGGAAGTGCTTTCGAAGGGGGTGGAAATTGGTATACAGGATCTAATCTTGGATTAGATGTAACCCAAGAACAAACCTTTACATATGCCAATACAAAAGACATAAATGTAGATGTAAAATCTACGGTTGAAACTTGGTATAGTTATTCATTAGATACATTTAATGGATTTGAAAATAATGGGTTTATAATAAAACAAACAGATGGGAATGAATTTGTAGATAATGTTAATAATCAAAAAACGTTTAGGTATTTTTCAATAGATACTCATACTATTTATCCCCCTCAATTAGAATTTAGATGGAATGATTTTGTGTTTGATACTGGATCTTCTACAAATGTAGAATTACCACAAGTAGAAAGCTTTATTTCTTTATACAATAATGCTGGTACATATTATTCTCAAAGTATACCTAGATTAAGATTCGCGGCAATGCCTAAATACCCAGATAGAGTTTTTCAAACAGCATCACTTTATTCTACAAATTATTATCTACCCCAATCACAATCCTTTTATGCTGTAAAAGATACAGAAACAAACGAGTTTGTAATTGACTTTGATAGTGATTATACTAGAATTAGTGCTGATACAACATCTAGTTATTTTGATTTGTATTGTAATGGTTTAGAACCTGAAAGATATTATACAGTTTTAGTAAAGACTACAATAGGAGGTACAACTAAAGTATTTGATGAAAATATTATGTTTAAAGTAGCTAAAGGATAATTATGGAAAATGTAAATTTAAAAAGGCTAGTTTTTAATAGGAAAGAATTTAACAATACTGTAGATACAGAATTTTCCCAATTAGTAACCCAACCAGATCCATCTTTTTTCGATGTTAACTTGGCTACCCAAAGTGATTTTTGGATATTATATGACAAGTTCTTTTACTTAATACCTAAAGAGGGTGAAATTAATTCTCATAGATATTTAGTTGAAACTAGTGGAGAATACATAGATTACAACCCAAACCAAGAAGAAATAGAAGCGTTATTAGCTGAAATTGCGGAATTAAGAGAAGAAAATTTAGAAGTAAGACAACAAATTGCGAGTGTTATATCAGATTTTAGAACACAAGATGAAGCTATTCCAAGACAAGAAGCAGGTAATGCATAAAAATAAAGTAAGATAAATGTATACAACAAACAATACATCAAGTTTAACAGCCGATATTAGCACTAATGTACCGGTACCCACCGAATTATCTTTTGCTCAAACTCAATCTATAACACAAAATGAAACCCAAATTCAAGAATATACCTCCCCTTCAGGGTTAAATTTTGAAATCCCTATAAGTTCTTCAACAACAGTAGTAGATGCAATTACTTTATCAGATAATGGGTATGAACTTAGCAATCAAACAAATATACCAAATCAACTATTAACTACAAGTTTTACACCTGGAGAAAATTATGTTGAGTTTTATGTTTATGATGCCCAAAAATCACTCTTATCTTCAAACTATAAATGGGAAGATTGGACAATATTAAAAAATTCTAATAGAGAACAATTATCCCAATCATATGTAGATAATACTACAGGTTTGAAAGTAATTGAAAAACCATCAACAACGGTCCCAACAGACCAAATTTACCTATCACCTTCTTCAAATGTTTACAATCAAGGATTTGAAAATGGTATTTTATATGCGTCTTATAACTTTGTAAACTATGAATTGGGTTCATCCCCAAATAATTCTTTTTATTTAGATGAAATTTCATCTGATAGAACAGAAATAGCTATAAGATCTAATACTATACCTAAAAATGATATTAGTAGAGGATATAAAAAACTACAACAGACGATTTCTTCAGCTAAATTCTTTGATGAATTTTATGTAAGTTTCTTTGATAATGAATATCTTATAGGGGTTAATGTTTTATTAACAAGTTCTATAATAACACCATCAACAACAAATACTCTTGATGTTCTTAGTACAGACGCTAATGAAAATTTAAAGATTTTAATTAAGCTTTATGAGCCCTTACCCCCACAATTTCAATTAAAAGATAATCTTTATGTAGCTTCTAAAGTGGGAGAAAGTAAAGCTTATAAAATTGAATATGATCAAGATTTAAGTGGTCTTATAAATCAAGCTAACTTCATTCAAGGTCCAAATATTAATATTCCCTTAAAAGATTTAGTAAATAATTCAACAGAATTAAAATCTTATGAAGATTTAGTAAATACACCATCATCAGAATCTTTAAATAATCTTTTAAATGTTCTTAATAAGACAGGAGTAACAATTACTCCTAACTATTCATATAATACTTTTAATGAATTTATAAATTTCTCCTCTGCTAAAGAAAGAGTAAATAATTTTTATGAAAAAGTATCACAAATACAATCTTATGAGGCCGATATTGAAACAATTACTAAAACAACAGGTTCCAACCCTAATGTAACTTCAATATCAACCAGTTTAGCTAGCCTTCAAACTAACATTAGTAATTTAGTTAAGAATTTTGATGGTTATGAAACCTATCTATATAATAATTCATCATCATTTGCATATCCTAAAACAGGATCAGCATATCCTTACTTATTAAAACCAACAGGAAGTACTGAAGTGCTAGAGTGGATGGGTAGTGATGTCGAAAATTCTCAATATTATGGGGGTTATGTACTTTCTGCTTCTTTATATGATGAAAATAACCAAAATTGGCTATATTATACTATACCGGATTTTATAAAAGAAAATTCATCTAACGATGAATATATAGAGTTTTCTAATATGGTAGGTCAATCTTTTGATGAGATTTGGATTTATACAAAAGCTTTAAGTGAAAGATATAATACAACAAATGACCCTAATAGTGGTTTACCTCTTGGATTAGCAGCAGATGCTATTAAAGGACTAGGATTTGAAACCTTTGGGAATAATTACAATAATCAGGATAACTTTATAGGTCTAACAGGTGAAGATAATGGTAGTTATGTTCCCCCAACAGGGAGTGAATTAATAACCCAATATATAGCTGTAAATGGGGGTCAAGTATATAATTACTGGAGTGATGGTTATGCGTGGGCTAATTATGTCCAATCTATAACAGAACCAGGATTTCCATATGCTATTGATAAAGTTAGTAAAGAAATATTTAAACGTCTTTACCACAATATGGCTTACCTTACTAAAAAGAAAGGTACAATTAGTGGATTAAGACAACTTATTAATATATGGGGTATACCAAATACTATACTTCGTATAAATGAGTATGGTGGTAAAAATAGAGATAATAGTAATGATTATGATTTATGGTATGATAGATTTAGTTATGCTTATACCCCTGTAGCTAATAGCTATGTGGCAAGTTCATCAGTAAACATCCCCTGGATGCCTTTAGAACGTAATAAAATAGCATCTGATCTTAATACAACTCTATCCCCAAATATAGTTTACACTACGTTTACAGGTACAATAACCAATGGTGGTACTCTTACAGCAGCATCCACTGGATTCTACCAAATTGATAGATATTTTACCAAAACAGGTAATGGTCAATATGGGGGAATGCTATTAGAAGCTGTAAATGGAGAAATCAATTTAAGCGCTAACCCAGGACAACTTGGGGTTTATGTCGGTAATCCAAGTACAGGTTGGCCTTCATTTAGTACAAATGGTGAAGGAATTAACTATCAAATAGGAGATCAAATAACTATAACAGGAGCTCAAATAAATCAATTAAATGATGTTAACTTAGGTCAAGGGTGGACAGGTACAATAACATTAACCTTAACAAATTTAAATGTACAAGGTGAAAGTGGGGGGTATATTGTACCCGATGGTTTAGCTTTTAGATTTAAAACCACAGGCTTTCCATCTTCAAGTTTTGGGGGATCTTATTATAGCCAATCATTAGCTGTTAAAAAATCTAATGGTATTAACAATGATGAGTTTGATTTTGGTATTGGTTTATATTATGAAGACCAACCATCAGGTTCATATTCAGGATCTAGTAATAGTGATTACTATGAATATGGAAAAATGAGATTTTATATTTCTGCATCAACAGCCCAGGGGGGTGTTATGCAGTCTGAAGATATTTTCTTACCATTTTTTAATAAAGGGTGGTGGAGTGTTATACTACAAAGAAATACCCATGTATCAGCATCTGTAAACGATGCAAGTACAATGTATACTCTTCAAGTAGCTAATAAACAATACGATGGAGATGATGGAAATGTTATAGGTTGGACTGGTTCGGTTTCAATGTCAACTGGTCAAGGTGCAGATTTTGGTTACGGTTATGGAGAATATGGAACTGTAATATATGGTGCAACAGGAGTTACATCATCAGCTAATGAAGCATGGAATAATTTTGGAGTAACAGAAGTAGATGGTATCTATCTTGGAGGTTATGTATCAGGTTCTAATGTTGTAACTAAAGAATTAAATGAAATTGGAAAAATATTTTCAGGTTCTTTCCAAGAATTTAGATATTATTCTAATGATATACCTACGGAAGTATTTCATGATTTTACAATGAATCCTGAATCCGTTGAGGGTAATAATATTACAGGATCTGAAAGTTCATTTGATATTGTAAATTTTAGAGCACCATTAGGAAATGAGTTAGAATATTTATACACATCCTCACAATATGGAGATTATATTGACCCAATTTCCTCATCACACCCTGCAATTACAGGGTCTGCATTATCATTAATAACAGGATCATTTGTAAACCCAGCTAATAATACAGTAACATCGAGTTACAATTTTATCCATTATTCAAGTTCAGCTAAAAGAACATATAGTAAACCAAATACAGAGGTTTATTTACTAGATCAACCTTCAATTGGTGTTAGAAATAGAGTTTCTAATAAAATTCAAGTTGAAGATGGTGATGCTTATGGTAAGGTGTTATCAAGACAGGTTAGTATAGACCAAAACTACTTAATAAGTGAAAGCTATACTGAAGATGTTACAAATTTTGAGGTAGCATTTTCACCACAAGATGAAGTAAATGACGATATAATAGCAACTTTTGGATATGGAGTTGTATCTGATACTTTAGGAGATCCAAGATTTTTAATAGATTCAAAAAGAAATTATTACCCTAGATTAAGAGATGTAGCAATAGACTACTTTAAAAAATATACAGAAGGAAATGTTTATGATTATTTAAGATTAATTAAATATTTTGATAACTCGTTATTTAAAGCAGTTAAAGCATACGTCCCAGCACGTACTAGCGTGAGTACAGGCGTTGTAATTAAACAAAACCTACTAGAGCGTAATCGTCGCCCATCAGTAACAATAACGCCAAATACAACGGTATCTCGTACTATAGAAACAGGTTCATTTAATGGTAACCCTACAAATCAAACGGGTTTAAATAGTGCTATTGAGTTTAGAAATTTAGAATTTACAGGAAGTATTGATGTTGAATCTATAGAAGGTGGAGCCGGTGGTGTTCCTAATAACTTAAACACCCTCCAAACACAATCTGCCCAGTTTATATTTAACACAGGGGTGGGGCCTGGAATTATTAGTGGTGAATATAGAGATTTTATTAATATTAGTCAAGGGGGATCTGTTGGTAATGCTGAGGGAAGTATTAAATACATAGAACACACCCCATCAGCATCTTTAAAATTTCTAAATCCTGTTAAAACTAGATTTTCAATTAATAAATCATCAAATTCCAATCCTCTTTTATTAGGTCAATCCTTTACACTAGCAATATCTTCATCTATAAGAGGTATTATAGGGACTGAAGAGATAGGTTACAATGATATAACCCCAATAGGAACAAAATATTATACAAATTTTTATACATTTACCCCTCAAGAAGAAATAGGATTTTTATATAAAGGAAATTTTGGTTTAAATAATTTTAGGTACTATCAAATCCAAACTGAAGACTTTTTATTCGTTAATCCCCATACTTCAAGCGTACAAAATCAAGTTTCCTCCCAGTCTTATATTGAAAGAAATGAAACTGTATTAGGAAGTGTATTTGGAGTTAAAGGTTCGCAAGATGAGTTTTATAATGGAGAATATAGTGGTAGTGAATTTTTAGCAACTACTCAATCCTTCAACCCATATCGCTTAGAAGATTATAGGGATACAAGATATTTTATATCAGCATCCTCTGGATTAAGATTTGAAACACAATTATCTTCTCCCTTTTATTATGAAGTAGCCGAGCAATTAAATGATAGGTTAGGAACGATGATAAATCCTAATGAATTAGATATAATGGTTGCCGGGGGTGGTGGAGGACCAGACCAAGCATTTTCTAATTTCTCAAAGTATTTAGATGAAGGTTGGGTAAAATATGGAAGAAATGCTATTTCACTATATAAAACAAACCCAACAATAATACCAAACCAATCCCCTATAAGATATGAACAAAGGTATTTTATAGCAGGTATATTCATACATAGAAGATCAGCTAATGGAACAGATCATGCATCTACAGTTCTCCCAAATGTTGATCTAAATCAAAGTTACCCTTCAGGAAAAGCAATTTACGGCAATTCCCCCTATGTTGGAACTCCAAATAACCCTCAAGGAAGATTTAGAATTACAGGAACGGATCCTATTGATCCCACATACTATCAAACCTTTATAACAGCATCTTTAATTGCTAATAATAGTGTTGCAACTTTGGATCCAAACCCTTTATCCCCTATATTTAATTTTAGTATACTGTATTCAGATACAAGTGGGTTCCCTTCACCAACTACCGATTTTTTCCTTAATTATAATATGGGGGCAGATTCATCATTATCAGGTAATGATAGATCAATAATCCCATCTAATAGAATACAATCCGCTTTATTTAATAATGATCCATCATCTATAGGGTATTATGTTGTTAGTAATGGTGCTATACCAACATCAGCAGCAACAGATTTTTCACCCCATGGTTTAGCAATTATTAACCCTAAAAATGCTAACTTTTTAGGAGAACAAGCTAATACAAATGGAGCTACATCATACTTATCAATTGACGTAGGAAATATAGCAAACTTTGCAAACCCAGAAATAGCAATAATTCAAAATATTGATCTTACTGTACCTTATGGACTAAATGGTAGATACTTAACAACATTCGCCCAATCTGAACCTTCATTTGTAAGTACTTACCAAGTATCTAAATCATTAGCAATTGATAAAGCAAGGGGAAACACACCAGGATACCTTTATGGGCAAGATTCAGGTAGTTTATTTCAATATAGGCAAACATTTTTAGGTTTTGAGTCCCCTGACACATACGCATATACCCCTCTGACATTGGCCTTAAATAAATTTACGGAAGAACCATTAAGTGGGGATATATTAAACAATCAAGCAACATTTTTAACAGACCCAACTTTTAACTTTGAACTATCCGGTAGTTTATTTGCACCCACTTCTGTAAATATTGTTAATAGAGAATTTTATCAGGGATTAACAGATAGAGAAGGTCCATTTATAACATCAGGAAACATCAATTCAAATAATTACTATTGGATTTATGGTAGTGGTAGTAGAGTAACAAGTAATGGGGTTTATAACTATAACCCATCATCAAACTTAATGGTGCCCTATGCTGCTTCTATAAGTCAATCTTTACAATTATTTAACTTTAACCCAAATATAGCAGCATCCCCTATTATTTTTGATAATTCACCTTTTAACCCTATAATAAACAATGTTACAGGTAGTGAGAAGAACACATATGTTAAAGAAGTAGAATATCAAAATGGTATAAATTTACCATCTAATCTACCAGCAATAATTAATGATACAGCATTACCCGCACCGGTTAATGATAGTTTTTATACTACCAATGCTAACATAATTCCAAGGTATTTAGGAAGTACTTTACAAAGTGCTAATTATAATAACTTCACACCATCAGGCAGTGAAATAACGTTTTTAAATGCAATGGAAGGTAGTGATGCAACATCCTCTATGTGGGGTGGTGATAATAGTTTTGGTAATACATCAGTAATTGATAAATATCCTGTATACTTTGCACATTTTAAATCTTCATATAACAATCTAAATCTAGAAGACACATATACATTTGAAATAGATTCCTTAATTCTTTCACCCAATACTAATATAACTGGAGACAAAGCACCAATTACCCCAATTACTATTAAGGTGGATGGTAGTGGTAAAAACTTAATTAACGTTTCTAGTACATTTGAATTAGGTAGAAAAGTAGGGGTTGCTTATGATTCTTCAATATTTAATAAAATCAACTATGCTAATTTACCAATTGGGGATAAGTTAATATTCCAAGGATCATTAGAAATGGATACTATAGGGTCAACAACCTTAGGACCTACAGGTAGAGGAGAATATAGCTTCCCTCTAAATACTCCAACTATGTCATTCCAAACAGCTAGTTTTTCAAATGACTACGAAATCTCCCGTACTACTAATTTAACTTCCGCAATTCCTAGTGGGGGTGATGTTTATCGATCATCTCAAGGGATGTTTGGGGCTAGTAATCTAAGAAGTTCTTATCTTGTATCATCTTTTAACTGTTTTTGGTTAGGGGGTAGTAAAATTAATTTCGACAACTTCCTATATGGTTTTAGTTCAGGTGGGGGAACTAATAATTTTATGGCTAATAATTTTGGTCCTGGTTTAGCGATGATAAATTCGTTCAACTGTGCCGTAAGTGAATCTATAACAGGTAGCCCTGTACCATTCCAGTCAAGTAATTTTTCACCAACCCCCACTGCAATGACCTATGGCATACCAACCATTCTCTCACAATCTTTTGCTACTAGACCTGAATTAATAGATGAAAGTAGGAATTATTTTATCCAAAACTATACAGCAAGTAATGTAGCAGGGTTTAAAGAAGATGAAGGTGGTGTTCCTTTTATAATTAAAGTAGGGGACGAGATAGTAGTTACATTTGACACTCAAAAGAATAAAGGAGCATCCATTTCAGGTACAAATTTTGTAACTCAAGAATTTTTAGTTACAGGAATTGATGGTATTATTTCACCTACCCAAACCCCAAATTACGAAGACTTTACAGCTTCATATTGTGATGCTTCTCAATGTATTCTACCAGGTTCAATCCCAGTTTCAAATGCCAATGGGTTTTTGAAAAACAAAATTAATGTAACACCTAACCCACAGGATTTCAATATTCCTGGATTTGGTGCTCCTGGTAATATATCTGGAAGAATAGATAGTTTTGTAATTAGAAGAAGGACAGAGGCTGATGATAGAGTTATTATCTACCAATCACCACCAACAACCTTTGGAATTAATGAAACTACAGGATCAGGTGGAGGATATTTAATTCCAGATGATTTCTCCCCAATTCAAAAGAGAAATGCTTTAACATTAATAAACCAATTAAAATCTAAAAATGCATTTAGAGATGATTCTCAATTGCCAGATTTTAAAGAATAAACTTCATAAGAGTAAAAAGTGAATAATAGCTTGGAATAAAAATAAAAAAAATGTATATTTATAATCAAAATAATTAAATAATGGGATACTTAAATAATCAGGTAGTAACAGTAGATGCTATCCTAACCACTAAAGGAAGAGAACTTTTAGCAAAAGGAGATGGCTCTTTCAATATTACTCAATTTGCATTAGCAGATGATGAAATTGACTACACTCTTTATAATGTAACAAACCCATCAGGTTCTGCTTACTACGGGGAAGCAATTGAAAACATGCCCCTATTAGAGGCGTTTCCAGATGAAACTCAAATGATGAAATATAAGCTAGTAACTCTTCCAAGAGACACAGCAAAAATGCCTACATTAGCAATTGGTAATACAAATCCTAAAATTGCTCAAACTGAACCTTATGTTGTAAATCCAACTACATTAAACTATTTAGGTGGTAATTCAACAGTAGAATCATCAGGATATGTATTTACCGTAAGTGATGCTAGGATGTTTAGTTCTGTGGTAGCAACGGGTATTGATAATCGTGTAGCATTAGCAGCAAACCAATCTACAACAAATGGTACAGATGTATCTAAAACAGTACTTGGAACTTCAGTAACTTTAACAGCAACAGGTATTAATACATTATTTGGCACAAGAAACTCTATATATGGTACCTTAACAATAACCGGTAGAGACTCAGGAGCAAGATTACAAGTACCTATTACAGTAGTAAGAAATTAATATAAAAGACAATCATGGCAGGAGCATTCCAAACATTAGACCCTAGAGATTTAGTAATTAGTACAGACAATGTTACTGATACTGTATGGGAAAACCATCAACCAACATTAACAGAATTTTTTACATCATCGGTTCAAGTAGCCAGCACAACCGGCCAATTTTACTACAACCTATATGGCTCTTCCGAAGCAACGGGATCTGTACAATTTGCAGTAACGTATTGTGATGCCGATGGTAGTGGTAGTTTACTTTATAACCCAAATGTACCTCAACTATCCCCAACAAGAACAAATTATGGTCAATATAGATCATTAATTTTAGGAGATGAAGAAAAATCATTTGTATTTGGTAATCAATCATCATCATATTTTTACGCACTACCTGTTGAAAGATCAGGGTTTAAACAAGAATTACTTGTAGGAACAATGACTTTAACTTTAAGTGGATCAGCAAATAACCAACCACTCTATCTAACAGATGATAGTCAATTAGGTGGAGCTGCGGTATTTACAGAAGCTGGTAGAGTATATAATTTAGTATCAGGATCAGCTGGTAGTGTTTATACGGATGTACAAGAAAGTGGGTGGACTCCAAATTCAGGATCTTATGGTTGGTTCTTACCAGATATAGGTTGTATTTTACTTAATGGTGAAGCTTTAGATGGTACTTGGGGAACAGGTGGTACTTTAGGAGGAGGTATTAATTTAGGTACTAGTAGAACAGATAATTCTGTAGCTAACAACCCAGAAAAATTATACAAAAACCTTAATAAAGGAGGCCTTGCATCTTTATCACCAGGTTGGACATTAAACTCAAATGAAACTTTATCATCTGATTTTATATTTGCCCGAGCTAGAAATGATGAATTTAATTACTCAACCAATCCTTCATTTATATCAGGATCAACAGGAGCTGTGTTATTTGACCAGTTTATTAATGACCCTCAAACATATATAACATCTGTAGGATTATATAATGATAGCCAAGAATTAGTAGCAGTAGCGAAATTATCTAGACCATTACTTAAAGATTTCACTAAAGAATTACTAGTAAGAATTAAATTAGACTTCTAATGAATGGGTGCATTCAAACAATTTACAACTAAGGAGGTTACAATAACCCCATTTACAGCTGATAAAGGTTTTACTTTTACGGCCGGAGAGATTACTGGTTCCGATGTTGGTATTAATATCTTCTTGGGAATGAATGTTGATTATACTTCATCAAGTAATGTATCAACAGGTTTTGTAAATACATCTTCAAGATCTTCAATTTATAACAGTGTAAAACAATTATACTACACTAACTTCTTATCTTCAAGTAAGGGAGATCCAGGTGTAACAGCTAGTGTACTACCGGGTGTTACAAGAGAAGATGATTATTATTATGGTCCTATAGAAGCACCTTTATATGAAAACTATCTCCAATCTAGCTTAGAACAACAAAGATATTGGCCAACTCAAAGTTTTGCTGGAGTTACTGTATTAACTATACCAACCAAACTTTTTGGAGAAAAAATAATGCCTAATACTTTTGAATATTCTTACACAGGAAGTCTAAACCCTGATGGTTTATTCTTAAAGGATGATGGTGAAGGTAATATTATAAGTGGTTCTGACTCTGAAGTTGTAGGTCAGATATTTTACTCACATGGGATAGCAGTATTAACTAGTCAAAGTGCTGCAGGGGTTGGAAAAGATGTTTTTGAAACCCAATCTTTTGACTCCCAAATATTTAATTTTTCATCTTCATATACTATATATGAAAATCAATTTAAATGTACTATTTTAGAAAATGAATTTGGTTATTCATTAAACCCAACATTATTAACTGCATCCGTAGAAGGAGCTTTAAATACTTCTTATTACCCTTATACGACAGGTTCATTTTTTACACCATATCTAACACAAGTAGGACTATACAATGAAGCTAACCAGTTAGTAGCTGTAGGAAAATTATCATTCCCAGTACCTATCTCACAATACACGGATACAACTATTCTTGTAAATTTCGACATTTAATGAATTGGACATACGAAGAAAATGATGTATCATCAATAGATAATATTCCAGAAAATACTTTTGGGTTTATATATAAAATAACACACCTCCCATCAAAAAAAGCTTATATAGGTAAAAAATTTCTAACATTTACTCGTAAGCAAAAGCTAGGTAAAAAAGAATTAAAATTACTTGAAGGGGGTAAAGGTAGACCTGCTTCATTTAAGGTAGTTCAAAAAGAATCTGATTGGAAGACTTACTGGAGTTCAAACAAACCTCTTAAGGATTTAGTTAAAAAGGAACCTAAAGAAAACTTCAAACGTGAAATCCTCCACTACTGTATCTCTAAAAAACAACTTACATATTTTGAAATAAAATATCAAATAATATACAACGTCTTAGAAAAACCAGAAGAATTTTTTAATGATAATATTCTTGGTAAGTTTTTCACACGTGACTTGGAGTAGTAATCTCCTATTCGTATATTGTACCTCATGATAAACGAACTCTTAATAAATCTAGTAAATTCTGTAGTTGGTGCAGGTAAAAGAACTGCGAGGGGTAACCAAGCCCATTCGTGTCCTTACTGCAAACACCATAAACCAAAACTAGAAATTAATTTTTCAGAAAATAAAAAAGGTTTTAATCCATGGCATTGTTGGGTTTGTAATAAAAAAGGAACTAGAATAACTTCCTTATTTAAACAGTGCAAAGCATCACCTGAAAAATTTGAAGAGTTATTCAAGTTAATAGGTAATGAAAGAGAGTTTAAAACAACAGTTTCAAAAACAACATTAAAACTCCCGGAAGAATATAAAAAATTTAAAGATATTACTTCTTCTAACATAGAGGGTAGACAAGCTTTATCTTATTTAAAAAATAGGGGAATAACACAAGATGATATAGACAAATATAATATAGGATACTGTTCATCAGGTAGATATGCTAAAATGGTTATTATTCCTTCCTATGATGGAGTTGGGGAGATGAATTACTTTACAGCAAGATCATTTGAAAAAGACGCATATACAAAATATCGCAACCCTGAAACATCACGAGATATTATCCCATTTGAAATGTTTATAAATTGGGATTTACCTTTAGTAATATGTGAAGGTCCGTTTGATGCTATAGCTATTAAACGTAATGCAATCCCTTTATTAGGGAAAAACATACAATCAAATTTAATGAAGAAGATAGTCACCTCAACTGTCCGAAAAATATACATTGCTCTAGATCAAGATGCCCGAAAACAGGCTTTATACTTTGCAGAGAAATTTATAAATGAAGGTAAAGAGGTTTATTTAGTAGAATTAGAGGGGAAAGACCCGAGCGAAATGGGATTCTCCCACTTTACTAATCTAATTCAACAAACATTCCCATTAACACAATATGATTTAATGGAGAAAAAATTGCAATTAATATGAGTAAAAGACAGATTAAGCATTCTTACAATCGAATCCTAGAAGTTTCTGAAGATGCTAAACAAATTACTATGCCCGATTCTCGTTATTACCAACGTAATGGTGAGTATTACCCCTCTATAACCTATGTTTTAGGTTCTTATCCAAAGGGTAAATATTTTGAGGATTGGCTTAAAAAAGTAGGATATGCATCTGAACATATTGTACGTAAGGCATCAAGTCAAGGTACAGAAACTCATGAAATGATTGAGGATTACTTAAATGGTAAAGAATTAAATTTCTTATCAAAATCAGGTCACCCTCAATATGATACTCTAGTATGGCAAATGTTTTTACGTTTTGTTGATTTTTGGGAAGAATACAATCCTAAACTAATTGAAACTGAAGTGCATTTATTTTCAGATAAGATTAAAGTAGCAGGTACCTGCGATATGGTATGTGAAATTGAAATTGATGGTAAAGTAGAACGTTGGGTGATAGATTTTAAAACATCTAACCACCTTCAAACCACTTATGATTTACAAGGGGCGATATATGCTCAATGTTATGAAGAATGTTTTGAAAAGGAAGTTGATAGAGTTGGAGTATTATGGTTAAAATCTAACAAAAGAAAATCATCACCTGGTAAAATACAAGGTAAAGGATGGGAAATTTATGAATCATCTCGCTCACAAGAAGAAAATATTGATATTTTTATGACTGTAAAAAAATTATTTGATTTAGAAAACCCAAAACATAAACCTGCATTTACTGAATTCAGGACGCAAGCTAAACGAAAACTGTGATATTTATAACAAAATATTATAATGAACAATTTTGATTTTAAAAAATATTTATCTGAGGGTCGATTATTAAAAGAAGCATCAGAAACTCCAAAAGCAATTATATTGGCAGGTGCACCAGGTGCGGGTAAAGGATATATTCTTAAAGGTTTAGATTTAGGTGGGATTAAAGTAATGAATGTAGATGATATCTATATTGACTTACTAAAAAAAGCTAATGTATCCTTAGATTTAAAAAATTCAACACCTGAAGAAAGAAGTGAGCAAGCTAAACAAATGGCTGTTG
>TARA_R110000796_G_scaffold41772_1_pt1 | contig 16166 bp, 10 predicted proteins | sample TARA_R110000796 | Tara Oceans TARA_R110000796 (sample SAMEA4397815) | marine metagenome | biome: Polar Biome; feature: [SRF] surface water layer (ENVO:00010504); material: water (ENVO:00002006), including particulate matter (ENVO:01000060) such as... | depth 5 m
AGTACCACCATCATTGATAACAACTGTACCATTCGATGGAGTGGTGGTTGTTAAGGTTCCTTCCGTGGGAACATTCTCATCGTTTTCTACAATAGCAATAGTTACAGGTGTTTCTAATGATGTAGTGGCTGTATCATCTACTGCTTTTATCTTTTTACACCCACATTTAGTTACTGTCATAGAAACAGTTCCTGTACTACATTTTCCTGATGCATCACATAGAGTATACTGGAAGGTATCCTCACCTGAAAAACCATCATTAGGGGTATAAGTTACGGTATCATCACTTGAGTTATTCGGAGTACCACCATCATTGATAACAACTGTACCATTCGATGGAGTAGTCGTGGTTAAGGTTCCTTCGGTTGGAACATTATGATCATTTTCTAAAATAGCAATAGTTACTGGTGTTTCTAATGATGTAGTGGCTGTATCATCTACTGCTTTTATCATTTTACACCCACATGATTTGTTTACGGTAATAGTCACAACAGTAGTACTACATTTACCTGCTGCGTTAGAAATGGTATAATTAAATGTTTCCTTTCCAATAAAACTGTCATTAGGGGTATAGGTTATTGTATCATCACTTGGGTCACTCGGAGTACCACCATCATTAATAACGACTGTGCCATTAGATGGATTTGCAACTTTAAAAGTCCCACTCATAGGAACGCATCTGTCATTTGCAAGAACATCAATTAAAATTGGTGTTTTCATTTCAGTAGTTGCCACATCACCTAATGCAGATGGCTGTGTACACGTAAAAGTGTTATCTTCTAAGCTTACAAATTTTGAATTGGTAGAATCCTCATTTTTAAGAGTATCAAAAGAAACTATAGTAGAGAAAATAAAAAATAGTAAGAAAAATCTAATAGATAAAATAAACCTTTTCTTACCCTTTTTTGTGAATGTAAAAATATCCATACGCGTTAGCTATTATTTAAGACTAATCACCACGGCTATAGGCTATATTATTAGGTAAGAAGATGGGGTCCTCAATACAAAATGTTATGCAAGATATATTTAAAAATCAAACCATCTATATGAAATCATCATAGAAAATTATAAAATTCTTTAAAGAACAAATAAACTCGACCAATGGTTTAGTGGTCATTTTTTTAAACTATTTTTAAATACGTTTTATAGAGAAAAAAAGATTTTATAACCTTTAAAATAAATAAAAATAAGTCTCATGAATCTATAATAAAAAACATAATATCAAAAAAATCAGCTTGTTATAAATTATAAAAAATAAAATAATTTTACATTTCTCTAAAACAAACCTCAAGTTATTTTAACTTATTTTTGCAAAAATTTTGTTTATGAGTTTTGAAAAAGAAATACTACGAAGAAGAACTTTTGGAATTATATCTCACCCTGATGCTGGAAAAACAACCTTAACAGAAAAATTATTATTATTTGGAGGTGCAATTCAAGAAGCTGGAGCTGTAAAGAACAATAAAATTAAAAAAGGGGCTACTAGTGATTTTATGGAAATTGAGCGCCAACGTGGTATTTCTGTAGCAACTTCTGTTCTAGCATTTATTTATAGAGATAAAAAAATAAACATTTTAGATACTCCTGGACATAAAGATTTTGCAGAAGACACCTTCAGAACACTAACTGCTGTAGATAGTGTAATTGTCGTTATAGATGTCGCAAAAGGGGTTGAGGAACAAACTGAAAAATTAGTAGAAGTTTGTAGGATGAGAAATATTCCAATTATTGTTTTCATCAATAAAATGGATAGAGAAGGTAAAGATGCTTTTGATTTATTAGACGAAGTTGAACAAAAATTAGGACTTACTGTAACTCCATTAAGTTTTCCTATTGGCATGGGGTATGACTTTAAAGGAATTTATAATATCTATGAAAAAAATATCAATCTTTTTAGTGGTGATAGTAAAAAGAATATTGAAGATGTAATTGCCTTTGACAATATAAGCAGTCCCGAATTAGAAAAAACAATTGGTACCAAAGCAGCTAAAGACTTAAGAGATAATCTTGAATTAGTTAATGGCGTTTATCCAGAATTTAATAGAAATGACTATTTAGAAGGACGATTACAACCCGTTTTTTTTGGCTCTGCATTAAATAATTTTGGGGTTCGTGAATTATTAGATTGTTTTATTGATATTGCTCCAACCCCAAGACCAAAAATGTCTGAGGAAAGATTAGTAAATGCAAATGAAAAAGATTTTACAGGATTTGTGTTCAAAATACATGCTAATATGGATCCAAAGCATAGAGATCGATTAGCATTTATAAAAATTGTTTCTGGAACTTTTGAAAGAAACAAACCCTATTTACATGTTAGACAAAATAAAAATCTAAAATTCTCTAGTCCCAATGCCTTTTTTGCTGAAAAAAAAGAAATTATAGACATTTCTTACCCAGGAGATATCGTTGGGCTTCATGATACTGGAAATTTTAAAATTGGCGACACCCTAACCGAAGGAGAAAATTTACATTACAAAGGTATTCCTAGCTTTTCCCCAGAACATTTTAGATACATTAATAATGCTGATCCATTAAAATCAAAACAACTAGCAAAAGGTGTAGACCAATTAATGGATGAAGGTGTTGCGCAACTTTTTACTTTAGAATTGAATGGTAGAAAAGTTATTGGAACCGTAGGTGCGCTACAGTATGAAGTAATTCAATATCGTTTAGAACATGAATATGGTGCAAAATGCACGTATGAAAACTTTCCAGTCTACAAAGCATGTTGGATTGCTCCAAAAGATAAAAACAACGAAGAATTTAAAGAATTCAAAAGAGTAAAACAGAAATTTTTAGCAAAAGATAAGCGTGGGCAATTAGTATTCTTAGCAGATTCTCAATTTTCACTTCAAATGACACAACAAAAATACCCAAGTGTTATACTTAAATTTACCTCTGAATTTGAATAAAAAAAGATAAAAAAAAGACCCGTGATAATATCACGGGTCTTTTTTTATTTATGCCTCTCCAGTTGGTCCAAAATTAATTGGTATTGGAGGTTGCTCGTAGTCTTTAATAGTTCCATGAGCACTCTCAAATCTATTTACATTATCAGTCAATGCTTTCATGAACTTTTTGGCATGTTGAGGAGTAAGTACTATTCTACTCTTCACTTTTGCTTTAGGAGCACCCGGCATCATACTGATAAAATCAACCACAAATTCTGATACAGAATGATTTATTATTGCCAAATTAGAATAAATTCCTTCGGCAGTCTTTTCATCCAGTTCTATATTTATTTGCTTCTGATTTTGATTCTGATCACTCATTAAAAATATTATTTAAAACTTAAACTCTTCCTTACGAGCCATAATCTCATCATACTCTTCTTTCGAGCCTACAATAATACTATCATAATCTCTCATACCTGTACCTGCTGGAATTTTATGTCCGACAATTACATTTTCTTTCAATCCTTCTAAATCATCAACTTTACCAGCTACTGCTGCTTCGTTTAATACTTTAGTAGTTTCTTGGAAAGAAGCTGCAGAAATGAACGATTTTGTTTGTAATGAAGCTCTTGTAATACCTTGAAGTATTGGTGTTGCAGTTGCTGCAATAGCATCTCTAGCTTCAACCAAAGCTTTATCATTACGACGTAAAACTGAGTTCTCATCTCTTAACTGTCGAGCAGTAATAATTTGTCCCGCTTTAAGAGTATCAGATTCTCCAACTTCAACAACCACTTTTTTACCGAAAATCTCATCATTTTCAATGATAAAATCATCTTTATGTGCTAATTGATTTTCTAAGAAAATAGTATCTCCTGGATCTTGAATACGAACTTTACGCATCATTTGACGTACCACTACTTCAAAATGCTTATCGTTAATTTTCACCCCTTGTAAACGATATACTTCTTGAACTTCGTTTACTAAGTATTGCTGTACAGCAGATGGTCCTTTAATTGCTAAAATATCTTCAGGAGTAATTGAACCATCAGATAAAGGCATCCCCGCACGAACGTAATCGTTTTCTTGTACAAGTATTTGATTAGAAAGTTTTACTAAATACTTTTTAATCTCTCCTAATTTAGATTCAATTATAATTTCTCTGTTTCCTCTTTTAATTTTACCAAAAGAAACAACACCATCTATCTCAGAAACTACAGCTGGGTTAGAAGGGTTACGTGCTTCAAATAGCTCAGTAACTCTTGGAAGACCACCAGTAATATCTCCAGATTTAGCAGATTTACGTGGTATTTTAACTAAAATCTTTCCTTCATTAATTTTATCACCGTTATCAACCATGATATGTGACCCAACTGGTAAGTTATATGAACGTAATACTTCATCTTTACTATTCATAATAAGTAAAGTTGGTATTAACTTCTTGTTTCTAGATTCAGAAATTACTTTCTCTTGGAAACCAGTTTGCTCATCTATCTCAACTTGATAGGTAACCCCTTGATCGATATTCTCATAAGCAATTTTACCTGGGAATTCAGAAACAATAACACCGTTATATGGATCCCACTGACAAATTACTTCATCTTTAGCTACTTTTGCACCATTCTTAACAAATAACTGAGAACCGTAAGGAATGTTATTTGTACTTAAAATGATACCAGTTTTAGCATCAACTACTTTAATTTCGGTGGTTCTAGAAATTACAACCTCAGTCCCATTTCCTTCATTATCAGTAGAAGTAACAGTTCTTAAATCTTCAATTTCAGCAATACCTCCAAATTTAGCTAAAAGCTTATTATCTTCTGAAATGTTACCTGCAATACCACCCACGTGGAAAGTACGAAGTGTTAACTGAGTACCTGGCTCTCCAATAGATTGTGCAGCAACAACACCTACAGCTTCACCCCTTTGAACCATTTTATTGGTAGAAAGGTTTCTTCCGTAACATTTACCACAAATACCTTTTTGTGCCTCACAAGTTAATGCTGAACGTACTTCAATCTTATCAATTGGAGACGCTTCTACTACTTTAACATCTGCTTCTAGAATTTCTTGACCAGCTCTAAGTATTAACTGCTCAGTTAAAGGATTGTACACATCATGTAAAGAAACTCTACCTAGAATACGTTCTCCTAAAGATTCAACAATCTCTTCATTTTTCTTTAAAGCTTCAACTTCAATACCTCTTAAAGTACCACAATCTTCTGTGTTAATAATCACATCTTGTGATACATCCACCAAACGACGAGTTAAGTAACCAGCATCAGCAGTTTTTAATGCTGTATCCGCAAGTCCTTTACGTGCACCGTGAGTTGAAATAAAGTATTCTAATATTGAAAGTCCTTCTTTAAAGTTAGAAAGAATTGGGTTTTCAATAATTTCACCACCACCAGCAGTAGATTTTTTTGGCTTAGCCATCAAACCACGCATACCAGTTAACTGACGAATTTGTTCTTTAGAACCCCTTGCTCCAGAATCAAGCATCATATATACTGAGTTAAAACCTTGCTGATCTTCACGAATACGCTTCATTGCTAATTCTGTCAACATTGCATTAGTTGATGTCCAAACATCAATAACTTGGTTATAACGCTCATTATTTGTAATAAGACCCATATTATAATTGGTCATAATGCCTTCAACTTGTTCGTTAGCATCACCAATCATTTCATGCTTTTCTGGTGGGATAATAATATCTCCTAAACTAAAGGAAAGACCGCCTTTGAAAGCAAATTCATAACCCATAGTTTTTATCTTATCTAAGAAATCAGCAGTAGTAGGAACATCTGTTACTTCTAAAATTCCACCGATAATATCTCTTAAAGATTTTTTATTCAATACCTCATTAATATATCCTGCTTTTTCAGGTACCATTCTGTTAAATAGCACTCTACCTACAGTAGTTGGTATGATTTTAAATACCAATTCTCCAGCTTCATTAAAATCTTTTGCTCTTACTTTAACCCCTGCATTTAAATCAACCATTCCTTCATTGAAAGCAATAACAACTTCTTCTGATGAATAAAAAGTCAAGCCTTCTCCTTTTACTTTTACTTCAGGAGTAGATTTACGCTCTTTGGTCATATAATACAGACCCAAGACCATATCTTGTGAAGGTACCGTAATTGGCGACCCATTTGCTGGATTCAAGATATTGTGTGAAGCCAACATTAATAATTGACATTCTAAAATTGCCTCTGGCCCTAATGGTAAGTGAACCGCCATTTGATCCCCATCAAAATCCGCATTAAATGCAGTACATACTAACGGGTGTAAACGAATCGCTTTACCTTCAATTAATTTAGGCTGAAATGCTTGAATACCTAAACGGTGTAATGTTGGGGCTCTGTTTAATAATACAGGGTGTCCTTTCAATACATTTTCTAAAATATCCCAAACAACAGGTTCTTTTTTATCTATTATTTTCTTAGCAGACTTTACTGTCTTTACAATCCCTCTTTCTATTAACTTACGGATAACAAAAGGTTTGTAAAGTTCCGCAGCCATATCTTTAGGAAGACCACATTCGAATAATTTTAATTCTGGTCCTACAACAATTACAGAACGTGCTGAATAATCTACACGTTTTCCTAATAAATTTTGACGGAAACGTCCTTGTTTTCCTTTTAATGAATCTGAAAGAGATTTTAAAGGTCTGTTCGATTCTGTTTTAACTGCTGAAGCTTTTCTTGTGTTATCAAATAAAGAATCTACAGATTCTTGAAGCATACGCTTCTCGTTTCTAAGAATTACTTCAGGAGCTTTAATTTCAACCAATCTTTTCAAACGGTTGTTACGAATAATAACTCTTCTGTATAAATCATTTAAATCTGAAGTCGCAAAACGACCACCATCTAAAGGAACTAAAGGACGTAATTCTGGTGGAATAACAGGGATTACTTTCATAATCATCCACTCAGGTTTGTTCTCTCTATTTTCTTGAGATTCTCTTAAAGATTCAACAACTTGAAGTCTTTTTAATGCTTCAGTCTTACGTTGTTTAGAAGTTTCAGTATTTGCTTTATGTCTTAATTCATAAGAAAGCTCGTCTAAATCTATACGTGCTAAAATATCAATTAAACATTCAGCACCCATTTTAGCAATAAACTTATTTGGGTCTGTATCTTCTAAATATTGATTTTCTACTGGAACTGACTCCAATATATTTAAGTACTCTTCTTCCGTTAAGAAATCCATTTTATTGATTTCTTCTCCTTCAGGACCTTTAGCAATACCTGGTTGAATTACAACATAACGCTCATAATAGATAATCATGTCTAATTTCTTAGAAGGCAATCCTAATAGGTATCCTATTTTGTTTGGTAAAGAACGGAAATACCAAATATGAGCAACTGGTACCACTAAATTAATGTGACCCACTCTATCTCTACGTACTTTCTTTTCTGTAACCTCTACTCCACAACGGTCACAAACAATCCCGCGATAACGTATTCTCTTGTACTTACCACAAGCACATTCATAATCCTTTACAGGGCCAAAAATACGCTCACAAAAAAGACCGTCACGCTCTGGTTTGTGGGTTCTATAGTTAATAGTTTCAGGTTTTAAAACCTCTCCTCTTGACTCTGCCAAAATTGATTCTGGAGAAGCCAATCCTATTGAAATTTTATCGAACCTTTTTACTGTGTTATTATCTCTTTGTCTAGCCATAACAATATGGTGATGATAAATTAAAATTGTTTTACTAAATAGTGTCTATTAAAACCTATTCTTATTTATTCTTCCAGTCTAATATCTAAACCTAATCCTTTAAGTTCATGCATTAATACATTGAAAGATTCTGGTAAACCAGGTTCTGGCATTGTTTCACCTTTTACGATTGCTTCGTACGTTTTAGCTCTACCTACAACATCATCAGATTTAACTGTTAATATTTCACGTAATGTAGCAGAAGCACCGTAAGCTTCTAATGCCCAAACTTCCATCTCTCCAAAACGTTGACCTCCAAATTGTGCTTTACCACCTAATGGTTGTTGTGTAATTAAAGAGTATGGTCCGATAGAACGTGCATGCATCTTATCATCAACCATGTGACCCAATTTCAACATATAAATCACACCAACTGTTGCAGGTTGATCAAAACGTTGTCCTGTTCCACCATCATATAAGTAGGTATGTCCGAATCTTGGAATTCCAGCTTCATCAGTAAATCCATTAATTTGATCAAGAGTTGCACCATCAAAAATTGGTGTTGCATATTTCTTACCTAATTTAAGACCTGCCCATCCAAGAACAGTTTCATAAATCTGACCAATGTTCATACGAGAAGGTACTCCTAATGGGTTCAATACAATATCAACTGGTGTTCCGTCTTCTAAGAAAGGCATATCTTCATGACGAACGATACGAGCAACAATACCTTTGTTACCGTGACGACCTGCCATTTTATCTCCTACTTTAAGCTTACGTTTTTTAGCAACATAAACTTTAGCTAATTTCATGATACCAGCTGGTAATTCATCACCTACAGAAATCGTAAACTTATCTCTTCTCAAGTTTCCTTGAAGATCGTTTAATTTGATTTTATAGTTGTGTAACAAATCAGCAACCATTGTGTTTGAATCTTTATCTGTAGTCCAACTTCCACCTACTAAGTGAGCGAAATCGTCAACAGCATTCAACATTTTCATGGTATATTTCTTTCCTTTTGGAAGTACTTCTTCTCCTAAATCATTTAAAACACCTTGTGAAGTTTTTCCATTGATTAAGTTAAATAGTTTTTCAACTAAAATATCTTTCAATTGTTCAAATTTCACTTCATATTCTAATTCTAATTTAGAAATAGCTTCTTTATCTTCAGAACGTTTTCTCTTATCTTTTATAGAACGAGAAAATAGTTTTTTATCAATAACGACACCTCTTAATGATGGAGAAGCTTTTAATGAAGCATCTTTAACATCACCTGCTTTGTCTCCAAATATTGCACGAAGTAATTTTTCTTCTGGTGTTGGATCAGATTCTCCTTTTGGTGTAATCTTACCAATTAATATATCACCAGGTTTAACTTCAGCACCAATTCTAATCATTCCATTTTCATCAAGGTCTTTTGTAGCCTCTTCAGAAACGTTAGGAATATCATTGGTTAATTCTTCAGCTCCAAGTTTTGTATCTCGTACTTCTAAAGAATATTCATCAACGTGAATAGATGTAAAAACATCTTCGCGAACAACTCTTTCTGAAATTACAATTGCATCCTCAAAATTATACCCTTTCCAAGGCATAAAGGCTACTTTCATATTTCTTCCTAAAGCTAATTCACCATTTTCAGTAGCATAACCCTCACAAAGAACTTGACCTTTTTTAACTTTATCCCCTTTTCTTACGATAGGTTTTAAGTTAATACTGGTTCCTTGGTTTGTTTTTCTGAACTTCACTAATTCATACGTTTTCGAGTCTTCTTCAAAACTCACTAAACGTTCTTCTTCAGTTCTGTTATACTTTATAGTTATAATCTGAGAATCTACATATTGTATAGTTCCATCTCCTTCAGCATTAATCAACACTCTAGAATCTGAAGCCACTTGGCGTTCCAAACCAGTACCTACAATTGGCGCTTCTGGTCTTAATAATGGAACTGCCTGACGCATCATGTTTGATCCCATCAATGCTCTGTTCGCATCATCATGTTCCAAGAATGGAATTAAAGATGCAGAAATAGAAGCAATTTGATTTGGAGCAACATCTGTATAATGAATCTCTGCAGGATCAACAACAGGGAAATCTCCTTCTTCTCTTGCAATAACTTTTTCAGCAGAAATAGTACCATCAGCTTCCATTGGAATGTTAGCCTGTGCTATTTTCATTCCCTCTTCTTCTTCAGCACTTAAATAGCTAAAGTTTTCAATATCAACTTTACCATTTTCAACTTTTCTGTATGGCGTTTCTAAGAATCCCATTGGGTTTACTTTAGAAAATACCGCTAGTGAAGAAATCAAACCAATGTTTGGTCCTTCAGGAGTTTCAATAGGACAAAGTCTTCCGTAATGTGTATAGTGAACGTCACGTACCTCGAAACCAGCTCTTTCTCTTGATAAACCTCCTGGCCCTAATGCTGAAAGTCTTCTCTTGTGCGTAATCTCTGCTAATGGATTCGTTTGATCCATAAACTGAGATAACTGGTTTGTACCAAAGAAAGAATTAATTACAGAAGATAAGGTCTTCGCATTAATCAAATCTATTGGTGTAAATACTTCGTTATCACGAACGTTCATACGCTCACGAATCGTTCTTGCCATACGCGCAAGACCAACACCAAATTGTTGAGATAATTGTTCTCCTACCGTTCTAACACGACGATTAGAAAGGTGATCAATATCATCAATCTCTGCTTTTGAATTGATTAGTTCAATCAAATATTTAATGATGGTAATAATATCTTCTTTGGTCAAAACTTGTTTGTCCATTCCGATATCTAAACCTAATTTTTTATTCATTCTATAACGACCAACTTCACCTAAGTTATAACGTTGATCAGAAAAGAATAATTTATCAATTATACCACGTGCTGTTTCCTCATCTGGCGGTTCAGCGTTACGTAATTGACGGTATATATGCTCTACTGCTTCTTTTTCAGAATTCGTAGGATCTTTTTGTAAGGTATTATGAATGATACCATAATCAGATTGTGCAGCACTTTCTTTATGTAAAAGAACTGTTTTTACATCTGCATCAACAATTTGATTGATGTGTTCTTTTTCTAAAACGGTATCACGATCTAAAATAATTTCATTTCTTTCGATAGAAACCACCTCACCTGTATCTTCATCAACGAAATCTTCATGCCAAGTATTCAATACTCTCGCAGCTAATTTACGTCCTAAAACTTTTTTAAGTCCTGCTATAGAAACCTTTACTTCTTCAGAAAGGTCAAAAATCTCTAAAATATCTTTATCACTTTCAAAACCAATAGCTCTAAAAAGTGTAGTAACAGGCAATTTTTTCTTTCTATCAATATAGGCATACATAACGCCATTGATATCAGTTGCAAATTCTATCCAAGAACCTTTAAAAGGAATTACTCTTGCAGAATATAATTTTGTTCCATTAGCGTGGAACGATTGTCCGAAGAATACACCAGGAGATCTGTGTAATTGCGAAACAACAACACGCTCGGCACCATTGATAACAAAAGTACCACTTGGAGTCATGTAAGGGATGGTTCCTAAATAAACATCCTGTACAATAGTTTCGAAATCCTCATGTTCCGGATCAGTACAATATAATTTTAACCTTGCTTTTAGCGGAACGCTATGTGTAAGACCACGTTCTATACACTCTTGTATAGAATAACGAGGAGGATCAATAAAATAATCTAGGAATTCTAATACGAACTGATTTCTAGTGTCCGTAATAGGAAAGTTTTCCATGAACGTATTATATAGTCCTTCATCTCCTCTTTCATCAGATTTAGTTTCAAGTTGGAAAAAATCTTGAAATGACTTAACCTGAATATCTAAGAAATCCGGATAATTTGGAATATTCTTAGCGGATGCGAAATTTATTCTTTCAGTCTGATTTGTAAACATCAATGGACAAAATTTTGATTATGAATACTTACTTTGATATTGTATGAAACTAATAGTTACATACATAAATAGGTTTAGGTCTAGCCACCAAAAGTGAAAAGACCTAAACCAAAAATAATATGGTTGCTTATATTATTTAAGCTCAACTTCTGCTCCTGCTTCTTCCAATGATTTTTGAATTCCTTCAGCTTCATCTTTAGAGATACCTTCTTTAATAGCTTTTGGTGCGCTATCAACGATATCTTTTGCTTCTTTTAAACCTAAACCTGTTAATTCTTTAACTAATTTTACTACAGCAAGCTTAGATGCTCCAGCCGCTTTTAAGATAACATCAAATTCTGTTTTCTCTTCAGCAGCAGCTTCACCAGCTCCACCTCCAGCAGCAACTGCAACTGCAGCAGCAGCAGGCTCGATACCATACTCATCTTTTAATATAGTAGCTAACTCGTTTACTTCTTTTACTGTTAAGTTAACTAATTGTTCTGCGAAATCTTTTAAATCTGCCATTTTTCTATCGTTTAATAAATTTTTAAAATATAATTGTTTTTAGTGCGTACGTATTATTTTTCTGATAAGGTTTTAAGTATACCAGCAAGTTTACCACCACTAGCCTTAAGCCCAGAAATAACATTCTTAGCTGGAGACTGTAATAATCCGATGATATCACCAATTACTTCTTCTTTAGATTTAATGTTAACTAAAGGTTCTAATTGATCATCACCAATATAAACTGCCTCTTCTACAAAAGCACCCTTTAATAAAGGCTTATCTTTAGTTTTTGCTCTAAATGCCTTAATTAATTTTGCTGGACCGTTACCAGTTTCAGCAAACATTAAAGATGTGCTACCTTTAAGAACAGTTGGAAGTTCTCCAAACTCTCTATCAGAAGCTTCCATTGCTTTTGCAAGCAATGTATTTTTAACAACTGCTAATTTAATATTAGCTTTAAAACAAGCTCTTCTTAAATCTGAAGTTGTTGCTGCGTCTAAACCAGAAATATCTGCTAGATAAATCGTTGAAGAATTACCTAATTGTACAGTTAAATCTTCTATTACGTTTAATTTTTCTTCTCTTGTCATAATTTAATCCGAATTAAACTGATTTAGCATCTAATTGCACACTAGGACTCATCGTACTAGACATGAAAATACTTTTAATGTAAACACCTTTTGCTGCTGTTGGTTTTAACTTATGTAAAGTATCGATAAGTTCTTTTGCATTTTCTTGAATCTTTTCAGCTGAAAAAGAAACCTTACCAATTGCTGCGTGAACTATACCTGTTTTATCTACTTTAAAATCAATCTTACCAGCTTTAACTTCTGATACTGCTTTTGCAACATCCATAGTTACTGTTCCTGTTTTTGGATTTGGCATTAAACCTCTAGGTCCTAAAACTCTACCTAATGGTCCTAATTTACCCATAACACTTGGCATAGTGATAATTACATCAACATCTGTCCAACCGTTTTTAATTTTATCCAAATACTCATCTAATCCAACGAAATCAGCCCCAGCTTCTTTAGCTTCTGCTTCTTTGTCAGGTGTTACCAATGCTAAAACTTTTACGTCTTTACCAGTACCATGAGGTAAGGTAACAACGCCACGCACCATTTGATTAGCTTTTCTAGGATCTACTCCTAAACGAACCGCTATCTCAACAGATGCATCAAATTTTGCTTTTGTTATCTCTTTTACTAAAGCTGACCCTTCTTGTAAAGAATAGATTTTATTCTTATCTATCTTAGAAAGCGCTTCTTTTTGATTTTTTGTTAATTTTGCCATTATAAATGCTTTTTAAGATTAAAAAGGTCTATTACCTGAAACTTTTAAACCCATAGATCTTGCAGTTCCAGCAACCATACTCATAGCTGATTCAACTGTAAATGCATTAAGATCTACCATTTTATCTTCTGCGATAGTCTTAATTTGATCCCAAGATACGTTTCCGTTTTTCACTCTGTTAGGTTCACCAGATCCTTTTTTAATCTTAGCCGCTTCCATAAGCTGAACTGCCGCTGGCGGTGTTTTTACAACGAAGTCAAATGACTTATCTTTGTATACCGTGATAGCAACAGGTAAAACTTTACCTTGTTTGTCCTGTGTACGTGCATTAAATTGCTTACAGAACTCCATGATGTTAACACCGGCAGCACCTAAAGCGGGTCCAACCGGTGGCGATGGATTCGCTGCACCTCCCCTAACTTGTAGTTTAACTACTTTACTTACTTCTTTTGCCATTGTTTTAAATTAAATTAAATTGTGTTTTTGGAAGCAACACAACTTTTTATGTAACAGTTCTTATTATACTTTTTCAACTTGCATGTAACTCAATTCTAATGGTGTTTTTCTTCCGAAAATTTTAACCATCACTTCAAGCTTACGCTTTTCTTCATTAATTTTTTCAACAGTACCATTAAATCCATTAAAAGGTCCGTCGATAACTTTAACAGTTTCACCAATAACAAATGGTATAGCCACATTATCTGTAGAAACAGTTAATTCATCAACTTTACCTAACATCCTATTTACTTCAGATTTTCTAAGTGGAACTGGATCACCACCTTTTGTTTCACCTAAGAAACCAATAACATTAGTAATAGAACGAATAACATGCGCCATTTCACCTCCAAGATTAGCCTTAACCATAATGTAACCCGGAAAATAAACTCTTTCTTTATTTATTTTCTTTCCGTTACGGATTTGAACAACTTTCTCTGTAGGCACTAAAACATCTTCTAAATAATCAGAAAAACCCAATCTAGCTACTTCAGTTTCAATATAGCCTTTAATTTTATTCTCTTGACCACTTACAGCCCTTACTACATACCATTTCTTTTCCAATACTTCTGACATAGAGTGCTTTTTAATTTATTAATTTCTCAAAATAGATTTGAATCAACTTACCAAAAAGGCTATCTACACCCCAAGTTGCCAAAGCGAATAAAATAGAAAATACAGCTACAATCACCATTAAATTTGAAGCTTCCGCTCTTGAAGGTAATGTAATATTAGTTCTAAGTTCTTCTATGGATTCCTTGATATATGTTAACATGCTGCGAAAGATTTAACTTTATAATTTTTAAAAGATTATAGAAATTCACATTCCTAATACACTTCTTTCTTAATTGCACGGGAGGAGAGACTCGAACTCCCGACACCTGGTTTTGGAGACCAGTGCTCTACCAACTGAGCTACACCCGTTTATATTTACATCGAAAGGTATCTGCTATAAGCAGACACCCTCAATGAAAATACTTTATTATAATCTATAGTGATTAATCTAAAATCTCAGTTACTTGTCCTGCACCTACAGTTCTACCACCTTCACGGATAGCGAAACGTAAACCAACATTTAATGCAATTGGAGATAATAAATCAACAGTAATAGTAAGGTTATCACCTGGCATTACCATTTCAACTCCAGCAGGTAAGTTAATTGTACCTGTTACATCAGTTGTTCTTACATAGAACTGAGGACGATAGTTGTTATGGAATGGTGTATGACGACCACCTTCTTCTTTTTTAAGAACATAAACCTCAGCTTTAAATTTAGCATGTGGCTTAACTGAACCTGGCTTACAGATTACCATACCTCTTTTAATTTGAGATTTTTCAATACCTCTTAATAAAAGACCTACGTTATCACCAGCTTCACCTCTATCTAATATTTTACGGAACATTTCAACACCAGTAACAGTTGATGTTAATTTTTCCGCACCCATACCAATAATCTCTACAGGATCTCCAGTATTAGCAACACCAGTTTCTATACGACCAGTTGCAACCGTACCACGACCAGTAATCGTAAATACATCTTCAACAGGCATTAAGAAAGGCTTATCAACATCTCTTTGTGGTAATTCAATCCAAGAATCAACAGCTTCCATTAAAGACATAACTGTATCAACCCATTTTTGCTCACCATTTAAAGCACCTAAAGCTGAACCTGCAATAACAGGACCATTATCACCATCATATTCATAGAAAGAAAGTAATTCTCTAACTTCCATTTCAACAAGCTCTAACAACTCTTCATCATCAACCATATCCACTTTATTCATGAATACAACCATTCTTGGAATACCAACCTGACGACCTAAAAGGATGTGCTCACGAGTTTGAGGCATAGGACCATCAGTAGCAGCAACAACAAGAATAGCACCATCCATTTGAGCAGCACCTGTAACCATGTTCTTTACGTAATCCGCGTGACCTGGACAGTCAACGTGAGCGTAGTGACGATTAGCAGTTGAATATTCTACGTGTGATGTATTGATTGTAATTCCTCTTTCTTTTTCTTCCGGTGCATTATCAATTGAGTCGAAACTTCTCATTTCAGACAATCCTGCGTTTGCCAAAACTGTTGTAATAGCGGCAGTCAATGTAGTTTTACCGTGATCTACGTGTCCAATAGTACCGATATTTAAATGCGGTTTAGAACGATCAAATGTTGCCTTAGCCATGTTTATTGAATTTTAATCTTAGTTTATATTAGTGTACAAATTATGCCTTATTTGAGCCAATGATGAGATTTGAACTCATGACCTCTTCCTTACCAAGGAAACGCTCTACCCCTGAGCTACACCGGCCTAATCGAATAAAAACCCTTCAAACAAAAGATTAAAATTCAAAAAAACAACCTTACACTCAAGGTTTAATTGAGCGGGAGACCGGGTTCGAACCGGCGACATTCAGCTTGGAAGGC
>TARA_R110000796_G_scaffold65569_2_pt1 | contig 16036 bp, 15 predicted proteins | sample TARA_R110000796 | Tara Oceans TARA_R110000796 (sample SAMEA4397815) | marine metagenome | biome: Polar Biome; feature: [SRF] surface water layer (ENVO:00010504); material: water (ENVO:00002006), including particulate matter (ENVO:01000060) such as... | depth 5 m
TGGGTATTTCGGTAATCTGCAAGTATCTTTTACTTGCTGTGGGTGTAAATGAGAGTTCGGTTCGAAATCTCCTTGTAGCTCGCTGAAGAGCCTATCAAAATGTGTAAAGTAATGATTCATAGTTTTTATTCCTCCTTTCGGCAGGTGTTAGAAGACTAATTATTTTAGTTGTTACGTCCTCTGTTTTATGGAGAGTTTTATCTACTCCACCGATTTCGACAATCAGAGAATACCCTGATTTGCCAAGTGTAGCTTTATATAGGGTCGTACATCGCGTCATTAAAATGTTGTATCGAGCGCTACCCTTCTTAAGCCCTTCCCTTGTTATAGTTTTATAAGGCTCCATTTGAACATAAACTTTCTTGGAATCTACAAGGTAGACCTTCTGACCCTCCTTGAACTCGGCAAGTTTTCCATGACGGACTTTACTTGAATCTATTCCTTTAGGGCTAGATACTAACAGGCAGGCAATTAATAGTAATTTATGAATCATTTTAAAAAAGGTGGGAAAGTGGCTTTACTTGGGGAGAATTATTTTCCTCCTATGAATAACTCTCATATGAGTAATAGAAGGGGTAAAGGGCTCCAGAGAATTATGGAAGCTATAATACATTACAAACCTTCCGTGATGTATATATGCCCTACAAAGGGAGTGAACATTAATCTCCTTCCACTACTTTTAGTGAACGGCATCCCTGTTCGGTTAGTCTTCCCCTCCAAGTCCTTTTTTAGCACCTTGAATGAGGATGAAAAATGCATCTTAGACATGGCTTGTCATAAGGCTGATAAGGTGATTATCCTGTCTCAACATAAATGCGACCCTTTAAGGTGGTCAGATGATTGGTACAGGGCTTCCAAAAAAGTTGTTGAGAACTCTGACTGGGTCTTGGTTGCCCATAATATGGAGGATGTGACAGAAAGCTTTTCTAGCTTGTTAGAAAAATTTGACGGAAATCCTAAGCCGGTGTTGGCAATTGACTTTGGGGAGGAAGCTCAATATCAATAAACTTTGCGCCATGCTTTTTAATAAACGCCTTTCGGTTTACATCCCAGTCTTCGTTTAACGCGCCGTCACCCTGTGAGTAGTGTAGGATAGGCAAAGGAATTACTTTATTTTTTCGACCTTTAGCTTGGGCTTGGTAAGTGTAATGGATATCGTAGAAATCCCACTTACCTACAAAGTCTTCTGGCATTTTCGTACTAATACTATGGAGAGTAGCTCCCGTAGTTACTAAGAATAGTCCGTCCAGTACTTCTACTTCTCCGAAACCTCCATAGTATGTTGGGAAGCAGTTACCTATACTTGAACCATGGAATACCATTCCTTGCAGAAAAGAATCCGGATGAGGGTACTCCCGACCTAAGCCGTGCCACCAACACGCAGTCTTGTTTAAGCGTTTAGCTCCAGCAATTCCAAGAAAGCCTGTCTTGCTTGTAATATTGGCATCGATAACCTCATTAAAGACCTCGCACGAAGTTAAAATCTCAATATCATCATGGCACATAACCACTCTATCCTTTGCCATTAAATCATATTTTTTTATTGCAGAAGTATATGCGTCAAAAATAGAATCTTTTATTATATAATAAACTTCCCACCCTGCTTTTTCTAAAAAGGTTTTAATGGGACGGTCCTTAGCTTCCCGCGTAGGGATAAATGCAACTTTTCTCATGCTATATAATAGTGTTACTTTATGAATCCTACCGACTTAAAAACCGAAATCGAAAAATGCCGAGATGATGCTGCTTACTTTATCAAGAATTATGTTTACATTACTCACCCCGTACGCGGGCGCGTGAAGTTCGAGCTCTACCGATTTCAAGAGAGAATCGTAAACGAATTCGGCGCACACCGTTTTAACCTGATGCGCAAGTTCCGGCAGGCTGGAGCGACCACCATCTGTGCAGCATACGCCTTATGGTACATTATTTTTCACGAAGATAAGAACGTAATGGTGGTTTCTATTGGCGACCGTGAGTCTAGAGACTTCCTAGACCGAGCCGTTAGCATGTATGATGATTTACCTTCGTGGTTAAAACCCCAGGAAGTAGAAAGAAACAAGCACGTTATTAAACTCTCTACAGGAAGTAAGATTAAATCCCAACCAGCTGGTGCTGGTCGAGGGGAGTCCGTATCCCTCCTAATTGTCGATGAGGCTGCGTTTATCGACAAGATGACCGAGTTCTGGATGGCTATTTACCCAACCATCTCAACGGGTGGTTCAGCGTTCATCCTCTCCACGGTTAATGGTATGGCTAATCTATACTACGACCTATACCACGATGCTGAATTAGGAAAAAATAATTTTCATACGATTAGTATACATTGGAGAGAACACCCAGAATACACAGAGGCATGGGCTGAAGAGACGAGGAGTAATGTGGGGGAACGGGCTTGGCTTCAAGAGTATGAGGGGGAGTTCTTGGGAACGGGTGAGACCTTTATTGACGGGGGAACCTTACAGAAGGTTAAAGCCCAATGCTCCGAGGAGTTCTATAAAAAGCACTACAACATGATGCGTGTGTGGGAAGAACCTCAACCCTACCACACATACCTAATTGCTGCGGACACCTCGTTTGGTAGAGACCGCGATTACTCAGCATTCCACGTCATTAACCTATATAACGGTACTCAAGTAGCCGAATTCTATAGTAACCGAATTGGGCTTAACGACTTTGCTAAGGTTATAGCTGAGGAAGGTATGAGATACAATACAGCTTTTGTTTGCCCAGAGAGGAATGGTTTAGGGCTTGCGCTTATTGAACAACTGTTTGAGTTCCATGAATATGAAAATATGTGGACAGACTTTAAAGGGGAAATGGGGTTTCTTGTGAATAATAAAAATAGAGACCAAATTTTAAACAATTTACAAGAGAATTTGAAAACTTCTAAAATAAAAGTAAATTCGGAGAGAAGTTTTAAGGAGCTAACTACTTTTATAATAAGTAAAACCGGTAAGATTCAAGCGGAAGACGGTTTTGCGGATGACTTGGTTATGAGTATGGCTATCGGTACCACTGTAATGGGTGATATTGTATCGAAAAGTCCTATTCCTATAGTAAAGGGAGAGTTGACTGAGCCTGAGGCAAAAGATTTAGGTGCAGCGGGATTCTCAACGGGTACATACAGTAAGGAACTGGACGATTACAGAAAATGGATTTAAACGAAAATAAAGATAGAGATGAGCTTCTAGATGAGAATGCAGGTTATACCTCATTCCCAGGCTCAAACACATTCGGCAGAGGTAACCCTCTCTCTGGTAGATTTGCAGCATTTTTCAAATCTTTTTTTACTACCAAGAAAAAGCCAGGCAGACCTCCCACTCAAGACCCTTACCGTGGGGATATTGTAAAGCATGCGGATGGTGAGCAAGATGGCGCAATCCAAGGCTCTGTAAATGTTGTAAAGGGTGCAACGAGTTTACCTCAAGTAGAGTATGAACGTCGTCGCAGATACCATGATTACGAGAAGATGGACGAGTACCCAGAGATTGGTGCTGCTTTAGACATCTACGCAGACGATGCTACCCAAACCCATCTCGATGGAGAGATGATTGTAGCGGAAACAGAAGATGACCGCGTTAAAGAAGCTGTAATGCAGTTTGTAGATGAGACGAATATCGACAAGTTCTTATGGGATATTATCCGTAACATGTGTAAGTATGGGGATTGCTTTGTTGAGAATATCGTAGACATGAATAACCCAGACGCAGGTATTCAACGTCTTAAGATTCTAAACCCTGTCTTTATATTTCGCCGTGAAGATAGATTTGGATACCTAAAAGGATTCATTCAGGAAGTACCTCAAAGCACTTCTCAAGCCCAGAATTATGACGGAGCTAGACTTGATAAGAAAAATACTATCGAAATTGATAGAAATCAACTTATCCACTTTAGACTTCATACTTCGGACTCTAATTATTATCCTTATGGTAAATCCATATGTGCTCCGGGCGTACGCGCGTGGAAGTCTCTTCGCATGATGGAAGACGCGATGCTTATCTACCGTCTTCACAGAGCCCCCGAACGTCGTATCTTTTATATTGATACAGGTAATCTACCACAAACTAAAGTGGAGATGTTTATGGAACGTATCAAGGCTAAATTTAAGAAAGAAAAATTCTTTAACAGCGATTCTGGTAATGGTGATGAGCAGTACAACCCTATGTCGGCTGAGGAAGATTTCTTCGTGCCTATGAAAAATGGTCAAGGTACTAAAATTGAAACTCTACCTGGGGCTCAGAACCTGGGTGAGATTGATGACGTCCGTTATTTCCGGGATAAGGTTTTGGCTTCTATGAAGATTCCTAAAGACTTTATCGTAGAGCAGGACAAGTCTCCCGAACGCAAGGCTAATCTTGCTCAACTAGACGCTAAGTTCGCTAAGGCAGTTGCTCGGGTACAACGTGATACGGAAGTATGTTTGGAAACTCTCATTAAACGCCACCTAGAACTACGTCGATTCCCTAAGGTACTTATTAACTCTCTTAAGATTAAACTAGCTCCTCCCTCAGATATGAATGAGAAGAGAAAGTTAGAGTTATCCGAGCAGAAAACCAGGGTAGTCCAAGCAGTCAAAGGTCTTGCAATGTTCTCAAGTGAGTACATCTACAAGAACTACTATCAGATGAATGACCTCCAAATTAATGAGTTAAAAGCTCAATTGAAGGATGAAGCAGCTGAAGCAGCAGAACAACAACAACCAGCTGGGGGCGCTGCCCCCGGCGGTGACGCCGCTCCGGAAGGAGATATGCCATCTCAAGGAGGAGGACCAGGAGGTCTAGGTGGGGCGCCCCAAGCGGAGCCAACTCAATAAAAACAAAAAAGTGTCTTTATAAAGGCTCTATATAAAATAAGAACTATGAATCTAAAAAATCTATTTGTATCACGCGACAAGAATTTTGCTCGCATTACCGAAGCAGGTGACTATCTTGGTCGTCGACTAAGAGAAAATCTTGTCATTTTTGATATTGACGACTCTAAAAATAGCGTCACGTACGTAACAGAAAGCGGCAACCTAGTTTCCTGTGATTACAAAGAAGTAAAAGGTCGTTTGACCTTGGAAAACTTTGTAGTTGAAGACCTAGAGCAAATCACTTCAGACAAAGCTATCGATGACCGTGTAGAGGCGGACGTTCATTCGTTCATGGAATCTCTAATGGTAAGTCGCTACGACGCCGCCGAAGTTAACTTTGATAAAATTGTTGAATCTTTCTCTATGAGAGCACAAATCAACAACAGCCGTAAGAAGCTTAGTAAGAGATTAGATAGATTCAATGAGTCTTACAATATTTTTAACACTAAAGCTTACAAGAAGTTTCAAGAAGCTGTCCCTCTTCTTAAGAAGTTCCTCGAAGAGAACGTTGATACCCTTTCGCAAAACGCTAAATTGGTCGAAGGTCTTCGTCTTTCTAAAGTAGTAGGTGATACTTATGACCTACCTAAACTCGAGATTAAGAATCTTAAAGAGGAATTTGTAGTAGTCCCGTCTAACTCTAAGAGAACCCTTTATGAAATGGTTTGCGATAAAGAGTTGGTACGCAAAGAACTGTTGGAAGCTAAAGAGTCATTCTCTAAAATGTGGCACCATAACGATAGCATCGCTTCTTTGGCAGCGCATATCTACTCTACAGACTCAGTAATCAAAACTTCTTTAGAGGAAGCTATTGCTGCTGTACCGTACCTTGCACTGTCCAATAAGGTAGATTTGACAAGCGTAATGGACGCATCTTTTCAAGTAAGCCACCCAAATACCATCGCACAGAAAGATGTCCGCGAGTTTGTAAACAAAATCTATGAGTTCAAAAAGCCTTTGAAGATTATGGTTCTCGAAGCCCTGAACTCTAAGTACGGAGTAAACGTTCAAAGCCTTCGCTTCGTACCTTCTTTCAAAGGTCTTGCTGAAGTTCAATCCGAGGTTCTGGATATGATTGCCGAATCTTGTGGGGAAGGAATCCTGTCAGACGTACTTAAGGAGTTTGCAGTATGCATGTCCCGTAAGGGCGGTGTGCAGGTTCTGGATATATCCAACACTTTATCTAAAGTAATGTCGGAATCAAACTTCCATATTGTTGATATTGATGAGGACTTTCACATGAAGAAACTTTCTGATTACCTAACTCACAATCTAGGTGAGGCTCAATACTATGGAGATGATGACGCTATGTCTAACACTGGCGGTACTTCTGGTGAGGGCGAAGACGATGATAGCGAGGACGTCAAAGGCAAGAAGAAAGAAAAGAAGGGTGAGAAGAAGAAGAAAGGGAAGGACCTACCTGGAAATCAAGATGAGCTTGATACAGATGAAGATGGTGACGTCGATGCCAAAGACCTAAAGAAACTTCGTAAAGAAGGAATTGAGGCTGCGGAAGAGACAGAAGAAGAGCCCGAAGGGGACCCTGGTGCAGATGCTGAACAAGCCGATGAGGAGGGTGACGCAGAAGATGATTCTAAACAAGCAGCCGAAGGTGATGCAGAAGCAGCGGAAGGTGCTCGCAATACCGAATGGAAGGACTTAGTAACAAACCTAACGGATGTTACCAAAGATATCGATTTGAGTTTTGCGGAAGAGGAAGAGGAAGAGGAGAGTACTCCAGACGCCGAATAATTACTCGGTCACCAAATAACCTTGCTTAGTCCAGTTTATAACATTATCAACAAAGCTAGAGCGCAACACGAGGAGTTCGGATATTAAGTTATCCAGCTCCTTTATTGCTGTCTCATCAACTTTAGCGGAAGTTTTCATATTATTAAGAGCTTGTTCCATAACATGGATACGTTCTTGCATTTGAGGTGTTAGCTTGTTTAATTTTGCTTTTTCTTGGTTTATATTTTTCATTTTTTAATCTCCATTCCTAGCGATTTGTAGGATTTAATTCTTTCTCTGGCATGTTTTTCGAGATACGGCGCTCGGTCGAAGAAATCATATATAAATACTTGATTCTTGGACTTGTGGGTTCGTAATGCTCGACCCAAAGCTTGTAAAGTAGCAATCTCAGACTTCAAACCACGAGCGTTAATCAGGTGACTAATTTCTGGGATGTCAATACCGGTTTGCATGATGGTTGTACCTATCAAAACAGACATTTTATCGTCCTTAAACGCATCAATAGTCTTTTTTCGAGTAGCAAGGTCGTCCTTCCCCTCAAGTTTAAAGGAATTAGGTATACGGGCATGCAGAATCTCAGCGTGTTTCAGGTCTTTAACTATTATAAGGGTTCTAGATTGTTTTTGTTGTATTTTTTCCACTAATTCTACAATCATATCGTTACGCACGTCATTCTCCGTAATGAATTTCTCATAAACTTCGCGGTAAGAGAGCTCAGTATCCTCAACAGTACCTGTATCCTCCATAGTTATTATTTGAATAATGGGTTCCGTAAGAAATCCCTCATCTATCAAACCCTTTGCGCTAACTTCTTCAATAACCTTACCTAAACCAGAGATTAAATTTAACCGGCTCATGGGGTCACGAGGTACAGTCGCCGTCATTCCAATTCTATAAGCCGCGTTAGGGAAAGACTTTATAACTTTAGTGGCTACTTTTCCTTTAGCGAACTCATGAACCTCGTCAAATATTATAAACTCTGACTGCTTAAGGTGACTATCGATAACCTTGTCAATGGATTGTACTGTACACAACGTCATGGGTTTGAGGATTACACCGTCCCCAAAAGCTAAGCCTACATCAATCCCCCATTCCCTTAAAGAGTCGTAGGTTTGTTTTAGGAGCTGCTTCTTCGTGAAGAAGATTAAACCTGTTCTCCCTTCCAAAGCTTTCAGTATCCCTCCAAGGATAAGAGTCTTTCCCGCGCCCGTAGGAGCCTTGATAATGCACCCCTTTTCTTTTAAGGCGCTTCTAATTAAGGATTCCTGGTACTCGCGCAGCTGTATGCCCGGCAAATCAATACCTTTTAAGGGGGTATCTTCCCGTGAATCCTCTATTTCGTAGTCCATACCTAAATAAGTGAGGTCTTCCTCTATGTGGGATAAAAGACCGGTTCCAAACTTTCCTGTTTTATCAGAAAAGAAATACTTCTCCCCGTTCCAGCCTCCTTTTTTGTAGGCAGCGGAGTAATTGTAACCAGGAACCTTCGCGCTATACTTCTTTTTTAACGTAGTTAATAACTTTTCATTATCTGTTTTTAAAAAAGAAACATTATTTTCAACAATAATTTTTAGCATATAACTATTATAGTACAATAGTTCCAAACTATTAAAAACAAACATGTCAAAACCCGAAAAAGAAAAAAGTCTTATTGAACTCGCAAGAGAACATATGGAAGGTGCTGGTGCAAAACCAGAAGATGGTGTGAGTATGCCGGACGCTCCCGTAGCTAACCGACCTAAACAGGAAGCCGTTACTCCTATCCATGAGAAGCCAGCGGACGAAGAACATACGCCTCATGTAACAGAACATTTTGATGGGAAGTTATCGGACGCGGTGTCCGACTTATTGGGGAACATAGAAATCTCCCAAGATTGGAGGTCTCTATTGCTACCGTCCAGGGGTCTTGCTTACGTAGATTGTGAGGAGAGTATTTTAATTCGTCCATTTACCTTCCAACAGGAAAGAAAACTACGTAGTATTAAGAATGCTAATCAAGGAACTAAAATTATTAACTCACTAATTAAAGATTGTGTCCAAGGATTGGATTATGATTCGATGACATTGGAAGATAAGAATTATATTCTTTTTAAGTTAAGAGAAATTTCTTATGGTGACACCTACACCATCACAGCAGAGTGTGGTGATTGTGGTGCTAATAACAAGCTGACCCTCTTAATCTCAGAGGTGCCCGTTAAGTATGCGGAGGATGATTACAAAGAACCTTTTACCTTAACACTTCCGGACTCTAAGCAAGATGTTCGTTTTATAACACCTCGTTGTAAGGATGAACAGTATTTGGAGAGTGCAGAGAAATTGACTGACAATCTTTGGAAATTCGCTTTATCTGTCGGTAAATATGGCGAGAAAAAGGTATTAAAAGCATTTTTCGAAGCTACGACGGTAAAAGATATTGCATCTTTCCGGGAAGCTATCACCAAAGAACGATATGGTATGAATAAAGAGATGTCCTATGAATGCGCAGACTGCGGCACTGTAGCCCAGAGCCTAATTCCATTCACGGAATCTTTTTTCTCAGTGAGCTAGACGCACGAATCTCCGGTCTAGCGTCAGAGGCTTACTATTTAGTAAAACACGCGAGGTTCAGTTACCATGATGTTATGCTTATGCCAGCTATTGAGCGGGATGAGTTCATGGAGCTATTAATTGCAGAGAATCAAAGAGAAAAAGAATCTCTTAACTCCACTAAATAAGTAGGACATGACTACATTCAATGGCGTAACTGTAATATCGAGAGGGAATCGACCTTCCCCCATCCTCCCTGCTAAGCTGGATTTCCACAACTATATTGCAGGAGCACCAGCAGACCCCTTCCAGGTATGCTCGGTACACGTTTTCCCAAACACACAGTTTGGGTCAGCAGACGGGTATATTAATAGGACTCCCGGGGATGCAGATTTCGGCTTGGTTAGCTCAACAGCTACTAATATGCTGTTCCATAACTACAAGCGGGATAACCTTGGTAATAGAATTGGGTTTGACGCTAATATGTCAGCGATGGCTGCGGAGTCAGGGTACGCCGGAGATTTGCGACTCGCAGCCTCCTCTATCTTCAAGGAAAGCCCAGGTCATTTCTCTGTAATTATGCAGCCAAGTGGTGCTTATTTCCCAACGAGTGCATCCCCAACTTGGAACCCCCGTTATACTAATAATGCGTCTGCGGTAGGGAGTTATATTGATATCTGGACGGTAGTTCAGGTCGAAGGTTCCAGAGCTCAGATTTATGTAAACACACTGACCATGCAAACAGCTAATACGTTTGCTGTAACCGAACCTTTAGAGGTTACCACAACCAATAAGTTAATCCAAAGGTATATTGAGTTAGGAAGTAAAAAGCGACTTCAAATTAAGACAGAGATTGTCGTAGATAATGAGCCTCTGAAACAGAGCATACGTAATCTTATAGAAACTGGCTCCCTTCTTTCCAATCCAGAGATTAGTATTGTTAAACTTAATGAGAGCCCCGTTCTCACAGCTAGAGTCCAGATTACAGGTGTTGGTGGTGTTGGAGGATTTCAATCCGAAGGCGTTCAATTGGATAGCCAAGGGACTATTAGCTACGTATGGGATACTACCAATATAACACCATTCTATGAAGACGAGAATCTAGGCGGAGGGACAGGAGTTTACGAAATTACCGTAAGGTATAACGTAGCTGAGGAAACCATCGTAAGTTCTAGATTTAAAGCAATAGTGCGGTAGCGGTTAACTCCCAATCCGCTTTGTTTATATTAGCGTATATATAAGCCTCAAAGTCTTTCCTTTTTGAGTCTATCCAATAATCATTCCAGTCTTTATATTGTTTGGGAGGGGATAACGCGTAGATGTCAGTGGTACGTTGGGACAGAAGCCTCTTCTTAGCCTCACAGAAGCCCTCTCTCCCGCTTTCGTCGTTATCGTAGGCGATGATTACTCTTTTACCCGCAAGCTCCTTAGCTTGGACCGTAGACATCTTACAGCCTTGAGTGCATGTAGCGTTGAACCCAGCCGCCCGTAACGTCATTGCATCCAATGGACCTTCGGTAACCATAACGTATTCCTGGTCTTTATCGTAAGGGTATAGAATCTCGGAGGTTTTAATACCATAAAGACCTTTGCTTGGATTTAAGTACTTAGGGTCCCGGTTCGTTAATGTTCGAGCCTGAAAGTAAAACGGGTCCCCCTTAACCGTAAAGTATGGGATAATAACGCGCTGGAAATAACGTCCAGTTGAGCCTACAAAAAATTTAAATGATGCGAGCTTCCTTTCAATAGCAAACTTAGAAGCTAACCTCTTCAAAGGGTTCGAGGAGTTAATATCTTCCTTGGGGTTAACTTCCAACCACTCCTCACCGTCCTGGGCTATTGTCCGCGATATCTCGATAGGTTTGTTATCCACACTCAAAGTAGAAACATCGAACAAATCAGCGCCTGCATCAAAAGCTTTTCTCTTTAGGAAGTTCTGAGCGGACATATAAGGTACGTTCTCGATATGGGATACCAGCTGAATAAGGTTCCCCTTCTCTCCCGATTTGAAGTCAGTCCATAAACCTGAGTCAAGGTTAACATAAAGCTTCTGCTTACTATCATCTGCGAATATAGAGTTTACTCTCATCTCTCTCCCCGCCTCCTGGTACTCAGGGAAACGGTCGGACAAGTAGGACTTAATAATCGAGGCGGGAACGAACATGTGCTACATAATAGGGTGGTTAGGTACTAAAATAGCGCCTTATTACCTGCAAAAAATCACTATAATAACTAATGAGAACCAAATTATGTTTATAAATAAAGTATCGCCAAGTAAGATTAAAGTGTACGACGAGTGCAAATTAAAATACAAATTTAAGTATGTCGACTATCTCCAAGAGAAGTCCACGAACACAGACGCACTACAGTTTGGCTCCTATATCCATAAGATTTTTGAGGATGGAGTAGGAAGTACCACGACGGAAGAACTTAATGAGATTGCGGGAATCCTAAGGGCAAACTATACCTTCGACAAACAACGTGAAGCCAAGATAGATATTTGCATAGAGAACTTTCTTGTGTTCAATAACTCTCTTTCCTCGTGCGAACAAGTTTCCACGGAACAATTCTTTGCGGTTGAACTTAAACAAGGATACGCGGTAAACGGAATTATCGACCGTGTAGTAAAAAACAAGGACGGCGGTTACTTAGTAATCGACTATAAAACAAGTAAGAGAGCCTCTACTAAGAGGGACTTGTTTAACGACCCTCAAATGCTTCTGTACGCTTACGCTGTCTCAGTTCTATACTCCGTACCTATTGCGTCCATCACTCTGTCTCACTACTACCCCCACATGGATAAATTGGTTCATGTTAAATTTACTGAAGCCCACGTACTAATGTACATGAAGAAGCTGACCCAGAAGATTTGGGAGATTAGGAAGAAAAAAAAGACGGACTTCTACCCGCAGATTAACCAGTTTTGTGACTGGTGTGGTTTTAAGGATATGTGCCCTAAGTTTAACCCTACGACTTACGCGGCTGAACACGCTAAGGCTCTTAAAAACAAGAAGCCTAGAAAAGCTTGGAAGTAGCTTTCTTCATCTCAAAGTACTTAGGGTCTTCATATACTAGAGGGTAATAATCCTCTATGCTGACCAGTTCAAAGAAGCATCTAACTTCTTTCATATTGTACTTGTGTTTTTTAGTGTATGCCGTTACTAGGGTAGATAACTTAAGCGGTCTTTGTGACTGTAAAGCTTTTAACACCTTTTCTTGAAATATCTCTATAAAGTGTGTAGAGAATCTGTATCTCCAAGTCTCCTTGAACTTTAAAGATAAACAGTAGTTTACTTGTTCCATGAATTCGCTCAAGAGTATATCATCTTCCATAAGTTATAATTTATATATAATATAGTAAAACCTCAACCAGTTCTGACGATAAAAATGGTAAAAACTTTAAAAACCTCATATTTGGGTACAACCCGGAAACTTCCAACTGCAGACCAAGTAGAAAAACAGAAGAATATAGCCCCTGAAGGCTGTTTATTTACTTTTTACTACAGGTCTAAAACTGCTACTGACCCTAACCCTTTTATTATTATGATTTCTCCCAAATGGATAGCTAAAAAAGGGGGCACTTATTTCACCGGTGTAAACCTTAACGACTTAGACTCAGAAATCAGGAACGAACTGGTTCTGGAGTTTGGGAGCCTTCCTGTAGGTTCCGTGTCTTACGCGGATATAAAGGCTTCTTCCGGCGATGACCCCGACTGCTGTGTCAGAACGTATAACGTAAATAGAGTACGCGCCCTACATAAGGTAGAAGCTTAAAACCATGGCAAAAAAATCAGATTTCACCGACCTAGGAAACAAACTAGACAAACTCTTAGAGTTTATGAAAGATGACGCCCAAAAATCCAGCGATAAGAAGGCAGATAAGGACGCAGCGGAATCAAGTAAGAAGACATCGAGAGGGCTTAAGAGTGTCGGGAAAGGTTTAGCAGAAACCGCAGGTAGCATGGTTGGATTGACTGCTAGTATGTTCACCTTGAAAGGGGTTATGGGTGATTTAAAGGGGATGAACAGTGATGTTTCCAAATCACTAACACAGGTAAACCTTGCTACTCAAGGTAGCGCCAAGACTATGGCGAGATTTAACGATTCTGCTACAGGCTTACAACAGCAGATAGGTGCCTTTGCCGACGCTACTAGTATGGGTATGACCAACTTTGGCAACGATACCCTTAAATTCTCCACCCAATTGAAAGCTCAGGGCATTAATAATAAGGCTGCTATGGGTTTAGTAAGAAGTAATACGCAAGCACTAGGTCTGTCCGAGGATAGTTCCTTAGCTTTAGTGGATTCACTTGTGTCCACCGCAGCGGAGAATGGTGATTCCATAGACGGGTTAGTTACAGCTTTAGCAGGTATGAAGGAGGCTATGTTATCCACGACCGTAGCTCTAGGACCTAAGGCAGCAGAAAACGCTGCGAAGGTCGCGGCTATGATGGCTCAAGGTAACTCGGAGCTCACTGAAGCATCAACCAAATTCGTTTCCTCATTCCTTAGCGGTGCCGAAGGGTTCGCCAAAGCAGCTAAGTTCGGAGTTATTATATCCGGTAACGAGAGTGATGTAGAGATGGCTGAGAAATTTCAACAGCTAATAGACGGGGTAGCAGGCTTGACTGGTGGGATGAAGGGTGGTGGTTCTCAGAACGCTCTAGCAGCCGTAATGAAAGATTTTAACTTGACCATGGAAGAGATAAACACTGCCCAGCAAATAGGTAATTTCGAGAAGACGCTTGCAGTAGGTAATACCGACCAGAGACAGCGAGACCTGTCAAAGGTTAGTCTTGACCAATCATATCAAAACGCAACCAGAAATACCCAGCTGAAAGGGTTGACGGCAGTGGAAGGCGCTGCCAGCGCCGTAAATTCTTTAGGACAAATGATGAGCGGGTACTTGATAGGCGTTATTGCTGTTGCATCCTTAATCCTTGGAGTTACATCTTCAATCCTTACATTGATGAGCATGAAGTCCCTTACTAATATGTTTAAAGGGAAGGGTAGAGGTTTAGGGAAGTTCAAGAACCCCCTTAGTGCTAAATCCTTCGCGAGAGGTCCTTTGGCGTCAGCGGCACCTAGCAGGTTAGCGCAATTCGCGAAAAGTCCAGTATCTACCATGGGAAGTTCCCTTGCAAAGAGCGGTTCTCCCTGGATTAAATCAATTGGTAACATGACCACCGCAGCTGCTAAGTGGTCTACTGGTGTGTTAAAATCTATAACCTCTTTCTCAAAAGGGATACTTACTGCCACCAAGAGTTTCGGGGGGAGCATCCTTAAAGGTGCCGGAGGGCTACTCAAAGGGGCTGGAGGATTACTTAAAGGCGCGACGAAACCTTTAGGGTTGCTCGCTAAAGGCGCAGGTAAACTTCTGGGACCCATAGCTGCAGTTGTTACAGGAGTCTCGAAAGGTATCGAGACCGGTTCGTGGGTAGAGGGTTTAAAGAGAGGTGTTACAAGTGCGGTAATTTACGGCGCGGGTGTAGCCTTGGCACCTATGACGGGTGGAGTCTCCCTAGCTGCTGCTGCAGCCTTAGATATGGCACTAGGAGACTCCATTTCTAATGCTATCCCTGGTGGGTCTGGAGCAAAATCTCCTGAGGATAAAAAACAGACAACCAAGAACTTAGCTAAGCAGACTTCTGCGTCAATGTTAGAGTTGGGGATTAATAAAGATGCTGGGTTCACTGGGGAACAACTCGATAGAATTGCAGCTAATACCTTAAAGAACCTAGAGTTTAACGAAGAGGTAAAGACTATGACCGGACGACAGTTAGAAATGACAAGAGCAAAATTAGAAGAGGACAAAGCTGGACCAATGACACAATTATCAAATTACCTTGCAAACAATATAATGGCTATGGATAGAATCGTAGCAGCAACCGAAATAGGAAACGAGCAGCGGGCAGACCAGACAGGTGTTATAGAATCCGCTTCCGCCGGAGATTTAGGTATGGGTCCGATTACTGCTGGGGGGTTTAGGTAATGACACATGGTCGACCTCATAACAGCGCGGACCAAACTGGGGGTATGAGCCCTCTCGACAAACTTCTCCAAGCAGGAGGAGTTCAATCCAATGTTGACCGCGCCATGCAAAATAAGCAGTTAGGCGCCGTAGAGAGGTTCCAGATTAACCAAGCACTTGAAAAACGCGGAGGTTTACGGTTTAACTATGCACCTCTCAACTCTAACCCTAATAATAAAAGAACATGGATTCCTTTTTATGAAAACCCTATGATTACGGAATCTCGAAAAGCTAATTACGCAAGTACAAAGATATTTCTTCGTAATGAACCTGTTAGGCTTTACACAGGCAGTGAAGCTAGAAAGTTTAAGGTTGACGTGCACTACAGCTTAATCCATATGGCTGCTATGTTATCCCCTTACGACATAACTAACCTATTTTCAGTGGGCTCAGACCAGGTATTTTTGGATGAAACCGCAATGGTAGCCAACTACCTTAGAGAAGTCGTAGGGAGAGATACTGCGAGCACCACTGATAAAGCAGACTCAGAGATGACTGCAATGGCTAAAGACCGTGCACACTCTACAGACGGTCCATGGGGACCTAACAAGTGGTGGTCAGACGCAGGTTGGGGTACCCAAGGCTCTAATTACTGGAACTTCGCATTGATGTGGCTGATGCGTACCATGCCGACGTGGGTCAACCACCACTTAATCATACAGAAAGTTATTAATAACATCCGCAGCTCAGTTATCGGCACCGCGCAAATGCCTGTAAAGGGACCTCCTATAGTAGAATTGAAATGGGGTTCCATGTACGATTTCACTCCCTGCATTATAACGGATTATAAAATTACACCTATAGAGAACGCGGGTTATGATACCAAGTCGTTAACTGCACAACGACTAAAAATCTCTTTAAGTTTAGAAGAG
>TARA_R110000796_G_scaffold1564_2_pt1 | contig 16004 bp, 19 predicted proteins | sample TARA_R110000796 | Tara Oceans TARA_R110000796 (sample SAMEA4397815) | marine metagenome | biome: Polar Biome; feature: [SRF] surface water layer (ENVO:00010504); material: water (ENVO:00002006), including particulate matter (ENVO:01000060) such as... | depth 5 m
TATAAATATAGTCTTAAACATGATTAGTTTTTTCTTCTTTTAAACACTAAACCGCCAAAACTTCTAACTAACAAATACATAGTTTTATTCTTAACTTTTTGCGTTGGGTTGTATTTATTCCAAAATAACAACATTTCTTTATCAATAAACTTTCTAGCTTTATAGTCTGTTAATTCTCCACGTAAATAATCATCATTATACATATGGTCGTGCAAAGCTGATCCAATTATCCTGCTATTTATTCTAGGTTCAAACGACCTTAATAACACAGGTACACTTGTACCATCCATTCTAAAGCCTTTTTCAATAGTATATAGTTTGCCATCACTCAACTTGTACGTGATAGTATCAGTAATACTATACGGTTTTTTCTTTGCTCCTATAATATATCCAATAGGGAAAACTTCTGAGTGACTGCAAAACATATTATTTTAAGTATTTAAAAGAGCCTACCACAGCTTCTATTTCTTCTAGTGTAGAAAAAGCACCTTTTTTAAGTCCTAATTCTAAACCATATTTAACATTATTTAAAGCTTCTTTCTTTTTACTAGCTTCGACTTTCAAAGCTTCCATTTCCTCATTACTCATTTTATTAGCCATAATGTTTGATTTAAGACGGTATTCCCGTAATTGTTACTTGTCCTACTAAGTTAGGGTATTTATTCTCTAAAACCTGCTTAAACATATCGCAAGCACGAAATAACATAACTCTGTAATCTGCATAACCACCATCCGTAGATGGATAGTTTTCTGCTCCCGTTTCAGGGTTAATGATAAATTCATCAGTTCCTAATATTAGGTTATCGAATCTAACAACTTTTTCAGCGTTAAACTCTTCAGCAGTTCCGTATTTCCAAATACTTGAAAAGTACCACGAAATACCATCTGTTTTAATATTTACAAAACCTGTAATTAAAGATTTAGAAGGAAATACAGATAATTCTCCTGTAGTAATTCCGCTGTTTTCGTTTAAAGTAATTGTTATCATATCTTTTTATTTTATTATTAAACACTTGTTATTTGTTCCCATGATGAACCGTTCCAAACAAACTTTTTATTTAGATCAGTATCAAAACATTCATATCCTTTTTCTGTTGCAGTTAAAGTGCTTCCAGTTCTTTGCGCTGTTGTTACAGTTATATTACTAAAAAACTTTGTGGCAAGACTAGAAACTCCAGAGTTACCTTTTAACTCAATAACCGCTTTACTGTTAGAATTAGATGTATCACCTACAACTAATCCTCCTGTATTTATGTAACTACCTGACCCGTCTTTTAATTGAACAAACATAGTTGAGGCATCATAAAGCTGAAACCTTGTGTTACCTGATTGCCTGTAAACGTTTAACATTCTATTTGCTCCATCTTCCGACCAAGTTTCCAAAGACCCTGCGTTACTTATTCTTGCGGTTGTAGCACCTGTTGAATTTATAAACCTAGAAATATAACTCTCACCATTTGGATTTCTAAAAGTGTGCGCGGTGCTAGAATCATAAACACCCCCGTAACCAATTTGTCCGTTGTTCTTAATCTCTAATAATGTAGTATCTGAACCATTTACAAATTCAAAGCCATTTGTGCTAACAGATTCATCTGAACCTTTTACAAGCGTATTATTTTGAAAGCTTATTTTTTCGTTGTTTATCGGTGCAGTTCCTCCTAAAGTCCAACTGAAACTATTTAAATCTGCGTAATGATCAGCATTAAAAGTAACCGTTGAGTTACCTATATTAGTGTCTGTTCCTACAATATTCCATGTAGAACCGTCATAAACTTTTAAAACATCTAAAGTCTTATCATAACAAAGTATTGATTTACTAGGTGTTATAAGTTGCCATTCTGTACCGTCATATCTAACCCAATCATTCAAGATAGGAGAAACACCCCATAAAGGATCAAGCGTAGTAGTTATAGTACTTAATACGTAAATATCTCCAGTAGATGTAGTTGGAGGTGCGGAACTTCCATCTACAAAATTAAGTGCAGAAGGTAGTACTTCTCTGTCTATCCATTCACTATTTCCGTTTTCATTACGCCATAATGAATCTCCATTATTTGCAGTAGTAAACCCCTTAGCTTCGTGTAATTCAGCTTCTAATATATCTTTGTGCCTCCACGCCATAACTTAATAAAGTATTATTCCTCTTTTGTTGACTTGTGGAATATCTCCACACTCATTAAATAAAGGATATTTAGTACTGTCTAACTCTTTTGCTTCTTTAATATATTCAATCAAATTAACTTTCATATCGTCAGCCATAGAAACATAAAAATCTCTAGACTGTGCATAATCTGAACTTTTACCCTGATTACTAAACTCAGTATCATTAAGCATAGAACCCTGATTAGTAAGCTGTATATGTACTTTTGAATAACAAACGTAAACAACATAATGAGCTAACATTTTATCAACGAAACTATCTAGTATAATCTGGTTATCTGCGCTTACTGTCGTTGTTTCTATTTGCGTTAAAAGTTCGTCGTAATAGTCAGCACCTAAAACAGGTCTAATATATTTTCTTTGAGTAGTTAATATGTAGTTAGTGAAATACGCTTCATCAAAACCTTTATCAAATATCGCTAAATCTTTAACCTCTGTTGCTGTAATTATTTTAGTATCTAAAGCCATTATTTATCTGTTTTAACTTCTTCAGTCTTTACTATGTTAGCTGTCGAATTTTGATTAATAAATAAAGCACCTTTTACATCATCTTCTAAAGGTGGCAAACCAATCATTAAACGACCTTCATTCATACGTGTAACAGCGTTTAAATCAACCCTATCAGAATTACCTACAGGCGACACGTTTAAAACGCTTAAAGTGTATTCTTTCCACTTAGTTTCTCGTCGTATAATACTATTTAAAGCATTTAGTATAGGTTCTTGAAAGTCAGGGATTATAACAGAGTTCATAAACTTGTCATATTCTAGCCTTAATTGATCGTTACCCCCTAATTTACCGGGTGTTTCTAGTCCTGCTAATGATGGCGTTATTCTGTGAGCAGTGATTATATTATTAACCGCTAATTTGCTTAAATCCATAAACTCACCATCCCGCTCTCTAGCAAATTCAATTACCTTAGCTGCTTGTTCTGGTGAATCTAATAATTCAACCATGAATTTATCATTGTTACCCTCTCCTGTGAACTTGCTTTTAATAGCGGAAACGTATTGCTGTGCGTTCATTCCATCAGGAACTTCACCAAACATCTGCATTAATACACTAGGGAAAAATCCATTATCGAACTTATCAATATTGTATTTAGCCATTCTGTACTCAATATCAATCCAGTCTAAAGCACCTACATAATCAGGTAAACCGTAAAAATTAAATTCAGGGTACTTTCTTAATATATGTACTATGTATTCTTTTTGATTTGTTCTATTGTAAAATGATACATTTCCATTTACAGGAAATTCTTTTGTAGGGTGTGAGCTTAACCCGATATCCCGCCAAAAATTAGAAATAAATGCTTTCTTTTTATCCTTACCTTTTCTAACTGTTGTAGCATCTACATTAAAAATAGATACATAAGTATCGTTAGTTGATTTTTTAACGTGTGGATAACATTGACCAGTGATAATAAAGTTATGTGCTAAATCCTTAAATAAGGTATCAATAGAATCACCTTCAGTATTCACTTCTCTTAACCATTCTTGAAAATCAGTAGGTAAATCTTTAAACTCTACATTGTCACCTTTTGAATCAGTATATATAAAACCTTTTCCAATAGTGAAAGTTAACTTTTGATTAACTATAGAACTATGAGTACTTGATCTTCTAGCACGTTTAGCTAAGTCATTAGGGTATATATTGCTAGAATCCTGAAAGAATGGAGTCCAAGCCTGTTCAATTTCTTGATTAGGTTGATTTGGATTTTTAATAATAGGTGTACTAATAGGGTCTTTTACAGTACTAGCTTTTATACTTGGCACTTTAGATTTATTAGTAACTGTATTTTTACGATTCTTTTGCATCTTCAATTACTATTTCTTCTACAATATTAGTAAAACCTTCTTTGAATAACTTCTTTAAATCTTTTTGTGATGTTTTAGCGTCTAATATTACAACTCCAATATTTCGACCCATTATTTTAGCACCCTTAAAAGAACTCTTTATAACAAATTTCTTCATACTACCAAATATAGTAAAATATAATTAATTATTTATACTCATTCTAAATAAGACACAAAAAAAAGGAAGGCTATTAACCCCCCTTCTTAAATATTGTGTACTAATTTAATTATGCACCAAAGTTAACAGTACCAGAAGTATTAGTAACTATTGCACCAACATACTCTCTAAGTAATTCTGCACCTTTACCTGCAAACGTTGCTGTGTAACCGTTTTGACCTTGTAATGTAGCTTCTAACACTTCATTAGCAATAGCTCTTACAGAAGCATCAGTTCCCATAATTTCGTCATAACCGAATACAAAAGCACTGTTTTCTGTACCTACTTTGTTATAAGTTTCAAAGATAACTACTAATTTACAAGATTGTACGTACTCGTTTAATCCGTAAGCTTTTAGTTTTTCCATTTTAGGAACGAAAACTTCTAAAGAACCTTCGTAGGAAACACTTCCGTTTTCAACTGATCCCTCAGATGAATAACCTTTGCTTTCTAATTCCCCTTCGATTTCAAACCAAACGTCATCTGTAGCTGCTAAAGTAACCGCTGTGTAAGCGTGACTTCCTGCTACTGTATCTGCTGTAAATGATGTAATGTCATCTTTATTGATAACAAAAACACGCTTAATTCCAGCTCTTCTATTCTCATCAGCACAGCTAATTAAAATATCTGTTGTAATTTCTGCCATTTTAAATATATTTATAAGTTAAAAAATACCCCCACATTAAGTGAGGGCTTTTATTTTTAGAAGTAAAAAGAAATTAATTCTCCAAATACGAACTGAGTTCCCATTTTATACTTAGCAATAATTTTCAATAACTCGTCGTCATCGTCATTACTTCTAAATTTCAATTGAGCTTCTGGATCGTTAACATCAGAACCGATTACTAAGTTTTCGTCTACTGTGTAAACAACCATATTTTCACCAATGTTAATACCTAAAGTTTGAGAGTTTGGATTAGCAGCATCTGCTAATTGTGTATCCCATCCTGCAACCGTAATTACTGGAATACCCCTAAACATCAATTGAGAATTACCTGCTCCATCAATTAATCTAGATAACCCTAAGTTGTTTCCTGTTCCTAACTGCTCATAAGTAGTAACTAAGTTGTCTTCAATAGTACAAGTAACTCTAAAAGATTTCTTGTTTTTAGGAACTTGTCTTAAAACCTTAGTTTGGTTTTCGTAAGCTGATTTTAAAAGCTCATAAGCACCATCCGCAACTAAAACACCGTTAGTATCTTCTACGTTTGCAATTGTAGTCATTGAAACATAAACACCTAATTCAGCAGAATCAGTAACGAAATGCTGAATAAACCCATCAAACTGATCGTAATCAGCAGAAGCAGCACTTGTAGCAGCAAACCATGCAATACGTCCGTTGTCATCAGAGATAGCCTCACCTACTGATTTTCTAGCGATTTCTCCAACTACTGTAGGTAGTAAGTCATCAATTGCAGTACCTGACCCGTAAGCCTCTTCGAATACTGTTCCGTAGAAAGTATCTCCACATTGCTCTAAGTTAACTTTCAATTTAGAAACTTCTAAAGTTCTGTTTGAAACGTCAACTACTCCACCTGTTGCAACAAAACCACAAGTACTATAAGCTCTTACAATTTTAGTAAGTGGACTAGATAAGTACATTTGTGTTTTCACCTTAACATTAGGCATTACTCTAATTCCCTTTAAATCATCTGAACCCTCAGATGGTGAGAAAAACAACCCCTTTACATCAGTTCCCTGATAAGTTGTGTTTAATGATTCTGTAATAAAATTTGCCATTTTTTCTTAATTTTTAATATTATTTTTTATTTCTAAGTCCTGACTTCTCAAAAGTTGCTAAAATAGCTTCCCCTAATTCATCTTTGATTTCATTCTTTTTTCCAGAAGGATTATCTTCTTTAGCAGGGATTTCTTCTCTACTTGCTGAGATTTTCTCAAGCTCTTTATTTTTAGCTTCTAATGCTTCAGCACTTGCCTTAGCTTCGATAACTTTTTTAGCATCTGCTTCTTCAAGTTCTTTAACTCTAGCATTAGCTTGTTCTAATTCTACAGAAGCCTTTGCTTCCATACTTGCTACGATTTCAGCCTTTAAAGCTTCAATATCAATAGCGTCTTTTTTTGCCTCTACTGGTGCTTCTGCCTTAGCGTCCCCTCCTAGTAAAGCCTTAATTTGATCCAATATTGAATCTTTCTTTTCAGACATATTTACTGTGTTTAATTGATTTACATAGTTTTTAGGAATATTTCTATATCCTTTCTTTTCTAGTGATTCAACAGAAGCAAACGCTGCTATTTTCATAGCTCCCTCTATTTCATTACTAACAAATCCAAAATCTCTAGCCTCTTCTGCTGTCATCCATGTATCAGCATCCATTAACTCCCTAACTTTAGAATCGCTTAATCCTGAAGCCTTAATATATATGTTAACTAACTTAGTAGTGAATTTCTCCATTACCTCAGCTTGTTTAATTAAGTCATCAGCTAAACCTCTCATTTCTTCGGCATCCATTCCTTTCCAAATATCAACACCCTGCCATGGGTTATGAATCATAAAGAATGAGTTTTCTGTCATTACAGGCTTATCATCAGCAGCTAATGCTATAATAGTAGCAGCAGAAGCAGCTAAACCGATAATTTTAACAGATACTTTAATAGGAGAATTTTTAAGGAAATCGTACATAGTTAAAGCGTCTATTACAGACCCTCCACCACTACTAATAGTTAATTCTATTTCAGATTCACCAGACCTTTGAACTTCATCAATAAAGTCTTTTGCAGTAATACCCCAACCTCCGATCTCTTCATCAATAGAAATTGAAAGCTTGTTTTTTACTGAGTTATTTATACTGTACCAATTGCTCATAGTACAATTATATTGAATAACAAAAAATAATAATGCTTTTACTATAAACAATAAAAGGGCGCAGTAATTAAACCGCACCCTTTCCACCATTCACAAGCCAAATAAAACCTTATCCCTTGTACCTTGTATCTTTTATCACTTTTCTAATATGATTAACTGATAGATCGTATTTAGCACTCAAATTATAATATATATTCATTTGAGTTTCTGAAGAATATTTGTTAGATATATCGTAATCTCTAAGTATAGAAAAATTCCTTAATTCAGAAATATTAATTATACCTAAATCTAATAATGTTAAACAAGCGTGATTAACGTCTAAAGAATCCTTAGTAATACCGTAAAGGGTTTTTACTAAATCATCCCCCAGTTCTTTAATCTCAATTGCCAATAACCCGTTATTCTCTTTTTGCATCTGCTACAATTACCTTGAAATGTTTGATCTATATTCTGTTTAAATAAGTCGTATAAATATTGTAAATCTTCAGAGTTAGGACGCATTTTATTATGTGTACTAGCAACTGCTAATTTGATCTTTTCCCTTTGTTCTTGTGATAAGTCGTTAAGGTTTTTATTTACGTCAAAATCTACCATTTATTAATAGGACATTTTTCGTTAGCAAATAAAGTCTTATCATTAATCCCACACTTACAAATACCGCACTGGCTAACACCTTTCTTTTTAAATAAAAACAAATAAGTGAAGTCTTTTCTGTAGTTAATACACTTTTTACATATATCAGTTCTTAACTGCCTTATAGTAATTGAAACTATATCAGAACATTCAATATTTTTAAAATAGCCAAATATTTTCCCTAACATGATGTAAATATAAGTAATATTATTTAGAATGATTCTAAACTAAAAATATTGTAAGTTTGTTATTAATGGCATGGCTAAAACACGTTTTTTCTATGTGTTTTTAGCTAATGTTAGGTTTTAGTACGGATTATTAAAAATAGAATTATGAAAAAAGATATAAAAGTAAAAGTAGGAGATACATTTAAAAGTTACAGACCAATACACGGTGAAGTAACTCATAAATGTATTAGGATTAAAGAAAAAAGTTTAGGTACTGATGATTTTTATGTAGGTTGGTTGGTAGATGAAAATGATATAATGATTAAACCCTCTGAAGTGATTGAGGTAATTAGGTAGTATTAAACCTAACATTAAGGTAAGACCCCGTTTTAATGGGTCTTACCGCTTGTTATGACACGTTTCAATGTGTCTTTTTTATCCAAATTGCGCTTCTGCTTGTATATTATTAACCTTTATTGCTTGTCCTGTAGTTTCGGTTGCTACGTTCGTTACTTGTATAGAGTTTAAACTACTAGCAATCGCCTTAGTCATTCTAGCCTCTAAACCTTGTAAATCTATACCTCCACTACCTACTAAACCACCATTAGCATAACCTATATTTAAATTAGGCATTGGTTGGTTATTCCTCATGTTCTCCAAAGCACCAACTAAACTAGAACCCTCAGAAGTTCCTAAAACGTGCTTAGGTACAACATATTCTCCTTCGTGTACAATACCCGCTTGTTTAAACCCTGTTTCATCTGCTATTCCTGATCCATTACCAGTAAAACCCCCTTCTGCAAATGATTGAGAAGCAATAGCTCCTGCTTGTATTGCACTTTTCGCAATTGCTATTCCTGTTAATACTGCTGATTGTGACAATCCTGCACCTCCAAATGTAACAGCGTTCAACGGGTTAGCTGCGGCTGCCGCTTGTATGTTTGCTATTTCAGTTGCTAAAGCTATTGCAACATTAGCAAGTTCTAGCTTCTTTTTCTTGTTAAAAGCTTTCTTTTCTATTTCTAGTTTCTTAGTTTCAAATTCAGTCTGAGATATTAAACCCCCTTCTAATTGAGCATCTAAATTAGTTAGTTCTATATCCTTTTCTCTATCCGCTTTTTGTTGTGCAATATCAGTTAATAAAGTAGCGGTTTCTCCTGCTATGTTTATAGCTTGTTGTTTAACTTCTAAAGCAAAAGCAGCGTTATCTTCTAACTCTTTTTTCTTTTTCTCCTTATCTTCTTCACTTTCTTTTAAGTCTTCAGCTATCTTTTCATCTTTAAACTTATCTCTAATAGATTTTTCTGACGCTAATCTGTTTGCTTCTAAATCTAAAAGAGCAGAGTTTTTTAAACCTTCATTTGCTATAGAACTTTCTATTTCGTCCTGTTGTGCTTGTATTGCTATTCTTAATTTAGCGATTTCTAACTCTTCTTTGTCTTTAATTGCTAATAAATCAGCGTCATTTCTTAGCTTTTCAGAATCCTTAATTAGTTTCTCCTCAGCCTTTAGTTTAGCATCTGCTAATTTTTCAGCTTCCTTTTCTTCCTGCTCTCTGATCTTTTTTAAATCAGCTAATCTTTTCTTAGTTGCTTTGTCTTGCTTCTCTTGGCTTTTTAATGTTTTTTCACGCTCTGATAACTCAACTCTAATTAATTTGTTTATTTCTTGTATAGAATCCTTCTCAGCATTAAATAGTTCAACAGATAATACTTTTTCCTGCTTCTGTCTTTGAATCTTTGTAAGCTGTAACTTATTTTGCTGTACAATAGCCTCTAAAGATTCATCAGATTGGTTTTTAAGGTCTTCAGCTAATTTACCTCTTATTACTGCTTCATTCTTTAGCGTTTTTACTATCTCGGCTGATTTCTTAATATTATCTGCATTAGCCTTATCAGTTCTTTCTATTTCTTCTCTAAGTATTTTCTTAACTGCTATAACAGCCTTGATATCTTCTAAAGTTTGATTAGTATTTTCGTTGTCGTCTTTAGTTATCCGGTCCTGAAGTTCTTTAAGTTTGTTAGCATCTCCACTAGCTTCGTTTACTTCCTTTCTTAAACCTCTAAACTTTTCTATCGCAGCTTCAGCACTCTTTTCGTAACTAGCACTAAGTGTTACAAAATCTAAACCTAGTTGCTCGGATATATCCATATCCTCAATACCTGTAGCTAAATCACCTAGTATTCCTGTTATACTTTGCACAACATCTCTAAAAACGCCTTCGCTCCCTTCTACGGATAGTATTAATCCATCCCATGCAGAACTAAGTCTAGTAATATCACCTTGCAAAGTATTAGAAACAGTATCAGCCATTTCTTTAGCTGCACCTTCAGAGTTTTCTAAAGATGTAGTGAATTTATTAGAAGCTTCTTCGTTGTCCGCTAAAGTCAAAGCTAATGAAGCACTTCTAACATCGAATAATTCAACCGCTTCAGCTACTGGATTTGTTGCACTTCGTATTTTCTCAAAAGATTGTTCTAATGTTAAACCGTTTTGCTCTAGTTTAATAAATATATTTCTTAAAGCTGTCCCCGATGTACTAGCGTCAAAACCTGCATCAGTTAATTTACCTAGTAAAGATGTAGTTTTCTCTAAAGATATACCTGCTGTAGCTGCTACGGGTGCAACTTTAGCCATTGCAACACCGAACTTATCTAAGTCTAAGGCTGAACCGCTAAAAGCTTGTGCCATAACGTCAGTTACTCTTCCTGCTTCACTTGCATCTAATCCAAAACCTCTAATCGTTGCACCTGCTATTGTCGCAGCTTGTGCTAAATCTGAACTTGTAGCAGTTGCTAGATTTAAAGTGGCTTCAGTAGCTAGTAATATTTCGGCAGTTGTAAAACCTAGTTTTGCATATTCTTCTTGTAGTTTTCCTACTTGTTCGGCTGTGAATATTGTTGATTTACCTAGTTCTTTAGCGTTATTAGATAGCTTTTTTAATTCCGTATCTGTTGCTCCTGTAATAGCTTTTACCTTTGCCATTTGTTGCTCAAAGTCTTTTAATACATTGAACCCATCTCTAACAACTTCAAATAGTTTTTGAACCGCAAACAAACCAATAAAAGCACCGCTAATTTGAGTACCTAATTTTTTAAACGACTTACCTAGTCTAGTAGTAAAACCATCAATACCTAGCATTTCCTGTCTAGTCACTAATAGTTCTCTTCTAGTACCTTTTAACCCTAAATTAACCTTAGCAATACTTTTAGCATATTGATCGTTAGTTATTACACCGTCTTTAAGCTGTTTATTTAGCTTACTTCTAGCTTGAGTTAATCCTAATAAAGTTTTCTCTAAAGCTTCTAACTTCTTAGATTGTTCTGAAGTACCTTGTACATCAACTTTTATCGCTATTACCTTTTCTGCCATGACTTATAAATAAACTTGTTCAAAATTTTGTGTTGTTTGGTCAAATACTACTACATCTATAATCTGATTATTATCAATTACATAAACAGGATTTAAAGGAGGTGTATTATTCCCGTTGTCCGTATTATTACCGTTGTTCCCTTGCTGACTGCCATCTATTGCAACATTTCCTAAATCTTCAAACTTGAATAAACTAACTTTAGTTGTTCCATCTTCTAAAGGTTTGAAATCTTCTACTTTTTCAATGATATAATAACCCGTTATTTCACTAGGAGTAGAAATATATACAAGCTTTCTGAAATCTAAATTATCAACATCTACATTATCTAACTTTACATAAGCAATTAAACGCCCTCCCTCTTCTATGTTTTTAAGCATATTTGAGTAATGAGTAGCAAACAAACCGTTATCACCTGTAAAAGAAAGGTTTTTATCACTTGTAGTATTGTTGTACGTTTCAAATATCCCATAAGGAATAGTTGTCGAACTGCTACCAAATTTATTAATCTGTCGTGAAGTACCTCCTACGCTTTCTTGAGTACCATTATTAAATATGTAAATCTTTGGATTATAGTCTGAAATCCTTTCTAATGGTTCATTTTGCGTTAAATATTCACCCCACGCTCTTATAGTGGTAAAAACTATTTCACTATCAAAAACACCGTTATTTAATGGCGTTGCTTCTTTTGCATCAACCGCATAACTAGCACTAAATAAATCTAAACCTATTTTAGTAGTACCTTCTGCAAATCTATTAGGCATTACATGGTTGTAACTACCGTAAGTTCTTTTATTAACCTTTTGCCATTCTTTTAGCCATTCATCGCTGTTTAAATCCTTATAAGAAAAAGTTATATTTCTTTTGTAAGTGTTAACATAATCTATTACATAGTTTTTAGAAAAATCTATCTTATCAGTCCAATCTACAGATTCAGTGATTGGTTTAAAAAAATCATCTCTAGGCTCTAAATAAATAGTTTTTGTTTTTACATCAGACCAATAATAAATATTGTGCATCCTAGTAAAATCGTTTATAACGTCTAATAGTTTAATATCCGTAGGAATAACACTATTTAAAGTAAAGTTATCACCTGTAAATATTTCAGACCTTCTTTGTACGTTAAAGTATGTAGTGTCGAAAGCTCCGAAACCTGCAACCGTAGGAATTATATCTAAGTCCTGCTGATCCCTAGAACCGTTGTTAACGCTTATTGTTATATTATCTCCTGCATTTAGTACAATACCCTGTGGCGTGTAACTGAATCTACCTCCATTATTACCGAATGAGTTTTGTTGAAACCATAATGTTTCTCCAGTTGTGAAGTCGTTTGGATCTGTTGCGTTTCTTAAAATCCTAACTGTAATATCTCCTATTAAATAAGTAGCTGGATTAAGTATTCCAATACCTATATTGAAATCATAACTAGCCGAAATACTAGGTGTGTATTCAAATGTTGTAGTATTATACAATCCGTTTACATCTTCGTTAGGTGTGGAAAAGTCATCCTCAAAATCTACAGTTACAGAGGTGTTAAAAGGGATTGCAGTTGCTGCGGTTGTTTTTTGCGCTCTTACCTTAGTATCTGCTACTTCGTCATCGGTTACTTTAAACTTTAACGAAAAATCTGCAACCATTCTTTTAATAACTGAATCAGCTAAAAAAGAACTTGAAACATTCCAACCTAATGAATTTAACCCCCTAGTTATTAAATTAGGCACGTAAAAAACAGGCGTATAATCTCGTACGATAGTATTATTAGCACTTGTATTTCCTCCTCTAGAAACATAAGGATAAGCGTGGTCGTAAGTATCTGAAGTGGATGAATTAGCTGTATTAATATCTGTTTGGTCGTAAGTTTGTGAATTATTTAAAAAAGGAATATTAACCAACTTCAATTCACTAGCACCCTTAACCCAATCAATATTATTACCGAAAAAAACTAACTCGTAATAGTCTTTATTAGTTACTTTACTTACTTGTATAAAACCTTTGTCATTCTCGTTGTTATCAACTATAATAACGCAAGGTTTACGCCCTAAAGCATCTCTATAGTCTTTTCTACTGTTAATATTATCTATATCAGAAAGCAATTCAGAATTATTTTTAGTATTAGGAACTTTAAAAGTCTTAGAATACGTTCCCGTTCTAGCTTTCAAGTTATCTAAATTAACAATTCCTTTAGTTAGTGCTAATGGAAAATCTTTGAAATCTGTTAAATCCAAATCTCCTAATACATTATTGCCTGTATCTATAATTCTTATAACTACTCCCATTATCCTATATGTCCTTTTTGTACGTTAGCTAAACTAAAATCTAATCTAAACTGAATCGGTGTGTTATCTTCATTCCTAACAACCTTAGAACCGCTTTCAATTACTATTGAATAATATTCACCTCCGACTTCCATCCATGCAATTTTGGTGATTAACATCGAATTAGCAAAGTCTAAAACTTTTCTACCTATGCTTTTAGAATAAGCAGTGTAAGAAGTTTCAACTGTGTTTTGTATTACAGCTTGTCCATAATCTCTAGTACTGTAAGTTTCACTTAAAGCCTTTGTATAGTTAATTGATTTGTAATCTATCGATTCAGTTTGATTTCCTTTTAAAGTTATGCTGTCCTGCTTTCCGAATTTATTAATAAAATGAATACGTAAATCAGTACTACAACTATCAACTATGTTATAAGTTCTTAGTTCACTTTTTACCCCGTCATCGTTAACTAATTGAATCGTGTATTTAGCGACGTTTGTTAAACTAACACCCATTGCAAGTATATTAGCAGTACCTACAGGAACATCTAAATAAGGTTGCGTTAAGTTGCTTACAGGTGATATATCCCAATCAGGAACAAGTAGCGTATCTGTGTTTAATAAGCTGTTAGCTGAATCATAAGTAAGTATATTAAATAAATAATTCTTAACACCTCCAGTAGAAACACCCCATCCCATACCTAAAAACTCATCTTGTGCTAATTCTATTTCTTTAGTTAATGGAGATTCACTTAAAAACTTAGCGCTTGAATCAATTAAAGCATAGTCATTTTGGTCAAATGTAGCTAAAGACAAATGAGATTCACGCCAATTAAAACAAGCAAAAGAACCGCTTAAATAGTCAAAATTAGAATTGTCAGCGTTATCAGGATCATAAGAAGTAACTAATACACCTGCTGTTAAAACTTGCTCATAAGCTTTTATTCTTACTTGTACGTTATCAATATCATTTATAATAGCACTTGCTCCTAGTGTTTTTAATTGAAAACTAATATGCTTCTGTACAATAGCCTGAATATCAAAAGTAAATTCATCTGTTGTTCCTAAATCTGGAGATACATTTGTAGCTGAAACTCTAGAACCTGAAGCGCCTCCATCAGTAGATATTAAAACTTCTATAATTAAATTAACTATTGTAGCGTCATCACTATCTAATTGAAACTTTATAGGTCTATATGCTAGACTTGGCGAAGTTGGTGTAATTACTGCGGTTATTGCCATTACTTATTTTTTATATTAAAATCCTTTACAATATCAGATACAAGCGTGTCGAAGTTCTTAAAAACTTCATTACCTAACTGCTCTAATATAGGATCTAGTTTATTATCAATTACAAAATCTATAAAACCTTTACGTCTTCCATTTGGAGTAAATTTAAAACTACCAGATGTTGGACTACCTTCTTGAAAAATCTTTTCTTGAATAGCAAAAGCAACCTGTTTAACTTCTTTATTTCCACTAGCAATCGCTCTACGTTCTACCCAATCCATTAAGACCTGCAAAGGAACTCTTTTAGCTCCTGCCTTTCTTCCTTCATTAACATAAATACCGTAATCACTCATTAGTATTTCAATAACTACTTTTTCAGGTAGTGAAATTGAATTACTTTCAAATGAATTAACTAGGCTTCCCGTTGCATCGTGACCTTGCCCGATTAACTCAGCTTGTAACTGCGCTATGATAAGCTTCTCTATGTTGGATATGTTTACCATTAGAAAGTAAAAGTACCTGCATCACAAGAACTTTGCAATCCAACTGTAACACTATATTTTGACATTACTAATTTATCATTGTGTACATCGTGAGCCAAGAAACCGTTTATAGATTCTTTATCAATAATGTAAAACCCATTAGAAGCGTCTATATTCCTTTCAAAGAACTTTGCTATGTATTGATCTAAGTATAAATCTACTTCCGCCTGTGCTGTTTGCAGGTCTTTAGATAATCGTACATTCGTATTATAAAGATTATATAAGAATATATCAAATGTGTATTTCTTACCAGTTGGTAAACCCAAAGTATTAACATTACCTCGTGAAGTATTAGGAGAAGATTTAACTAATAACAAAGGATAATCTTTATCCTGCGCCCTCCCGTTTATCTCGCTTACTCTGTTATATATGAAATAATTCACAGATTTAAACGCATTTGCTATAGTTTCAAACTCGTCTATAATATTACTGTAATCTGCCATAATATAAATATAGTAAAAAATAACATCTTATTTAGAACCATTCTAAATAGCTTTAATTAAATAAAGTGTTGTATCGTTTATTTAATAATATATGCCCTACTGAACCCTGATTAACTGAATCTTTATATATCTCAAAACTGCCTGTTAGAATTAAAGCTATTAACCTTGCTATACCTTGCTAAGAATTCACCTATTAAAGCATCTAAGATTACCGTCTCTTTGATTTCGGGATATAGTTTGAAAGTGTATTTGTCTTTTGTTGTGAAATTATCTATCATTGTTTTAAATATTATCTTTCTTGAACTGTGTAAAAACTGTTATCTTCTAAAGTTACATTTGCTGTACCTGTTTCATTTGCGACTTGAAAT
>TARA_R110000796_G_scaffold48269_1_pt1 | contig 15980 bp, 19 predicted proteins | sample TARA_R110000796 | Tara Oceans TARA_R110000796 (sample SAMEA4397815) | marine metagenome | biome: Polar Biome; feature: [SRF] surface water layer (ENVO:00010504); material: water (ENVO:00002006), including particulate matter (ENVO:01000060) such as... | depth 5 m
ATACCGCCTAATTGCTGGCCGTATCCTGCTATATCAGAGCCTATACCTCTAGCTAAACTTCCTCTTTGCTGTCCTATTCCTAGCAAGTCTCCACCATATCCACGCCTTCCTTCTGAGAGCATTCTTCCATAACCTGCTTCGGTTTGACCTGCTCTTTCAAGAGCTTGTCTACCAAACTGAGACTCTTGTATAGCTCTATCCATAGCTCTATCAGAGTATCCAGCCATTTGTCCGCCAAGATTTAATTCAGATCCAGCGGCTCCAAATCTTGCTTGTTGTTCCTGAGCCCCTCTGTCTGCAGCCATACTACCCAGTCTTCCTATTTGACCAGAAAGCAATTGACTTGATCCGAGCTCTCCTTGTCCGTATCTTTCTAAATTTGATCCTGCCTGCTGACCTAAACCGGCGAGAGCGCTTCCTGACCTTTCTAGAGCTTGTTGACCTCTTCCAAATTCTCCCAAAGCTGCTTGCTGAGCCTGTCCAAATCCTTTAGATCTAATACCTGCCAAAGCCTCTCCAAGACCTCTACCTAAAGCAGATTGCCTTTCTCCTGCGCTTAACCTTGCTCTAGAGCCAAAAGCTGACTGGCCTCCTGTTTGTATATCTCTTGCTCTTGCCGCTATATCTTCTTGGGCACCACCTTTCATAACATCATCAATTGTTTGCTGAACAACTTTATCCTCAAAAGGATCGTAAAATCTTGAAGTGTCTCTCGGGTCAAAAGTAGCTCTTCCTGCTTCTCTAGCTATCAGCTTAGCTTCTTCTATTCCGCCGCTTGACTGGCTCAGAGCAGCGTCTCTCGCCGCCTGATCTCTGCCAACACCTCTTTGTAGCTCCCCTAAAGATTGCGCTCCTAGTTGCTGTTCTCTAGCAGCTCCTCCTATCAAAGCTTCTAAACCTTTACCAGTTTGTTCTCTTGAAGATTGAGCATATGGTTGGAAAACTTGAGACGATAATCCATAAGCTCCTGCAGATCTTGGATCAAAACCCACCAGAGAAGCTCTTTGAAAATCTCTAGCTGAAGGCCCTCTTTGACCTAAACTGCCTTGTAATTCATCAAAACCTGATCCGTACTGTTGTTCTGCTTGAGAAAAGTAAGGTTGTTGGATTTCTCCGGCCCTTCTACTTGCCTCCATAGCCTCGTTTAGATAGCCTCGCTGGTCTCCGATGAGCCCCATACCCCCAAGTAAAGCCTGTTCTTGAGCTTGTAAATATGGTTCATATCCACCTATACCACCGTAAGCGTCTTGCATTGCTCTAAGTTCTAGAGGAGAGAATCCAGCCGTCTTCCTCATTGTTGGCCCTTGGTCTAGATAGCTTTGAGCGGCTCTTCTTGATCCTGCTAATAAGCCTTCGTAATCTGGAGAACCAAAATAAAGCTCTCTGACATAAGGATCATTTAAACCTTCTTGTCTTGTTATTCCTTGTAAAACCGGATTGATAGGATCTGCCATTATATTGCCTCAAAAATGTCCATTATTTCACGCATATTTTGTACGCCTTTTTTTCGGGATGCTTTTCCACCTTGTACGAGTTCAATACCTGATTTTTTCTTATTTAATTTGAATGCTCCAGCGCCTCTAGTAGCCTTGGCAGTCATTACAAACTCGCCATCACTTAACATCGCCGGTATATCATCTGAAGTACCTGTTCCAGGTCCTGCTGATTCGCCGCCATTTCTCATATCTAATTCTTTAACTGCTGCTCCGCCTTGATTAAAGTATTGTCGATTTACTGGGCCACCATACTGATATCCATATACCGGTCCACCCATATTAAACTCTAAAGCTTTTTGAGCCTCTGGAAGGCCAAACTCTCCTCTAGTTCCACCTGTTCCTAACTCTTTTGATAATTGATATCTTCCAAGAGAATCCATTGTTACAGCTGGAGTTTCAGCTAGTCCACCCATTCTTTCTTTAGCTGAGTCGTAAGTTACTTTACCAAGTAATCCTGCAAGTGCAGCTGCGCCTAGATTTCCGCCCATTCCGCCTTGACCGCCTCCGAAAAGACCAGCAATACCTCCTCCACCAGGACCTGTACCTAAAGCTTTTTCAAGTTGATCTGGTAGTAATTTTGAACTTAAAAACTCTAAAGGTGATTTACCTCCTGAAAAGTTTCCAATACCTCCACTAGATTGAACTTCATTTAAAACATCAGGTTGAGTTCCATCGGCTAACATTTTTTCTACTTGAGATGCTGTATAAGTATTGCCTTGATCGTCTTCGTACATTACCTCTTCCTGACCACCGCCAAGCAATCCTGAAAGTGGACCTCCCCCAAGCATTCCTTTAAGACTCATTATTCCTTTTAAACTATCAAAACCACCTGCAGCTCCGCCTGCAATAGATGAAACCCCTGGTATATTAAGACCTGCTATACCACCTACTCCTTTACCTATAAGCCCACCTACTTTTCCTATAGTCCCTCCAATACCTGGTATTTTACTTAATCCGCCTAAAACTTTTCCCCCAAGTCCTCCAAGAATGCCCCCTAAAGCCGTACCAACTCCTGGTATAAATGCAGCAACAGGTGCTACTTTTTTTACAACTTTCTTTACAGACTTAAATGTTTTCTTTAACCAGCCAAACTCTGGCATACCTGTAATTGGATTGATGGACATGCCTCCGCCAACAGTATACTCGTCTGGAGACAGGCCTGCAGCCCTCATCTCGGCTTCTATACGATTTCTTGTCTCTGCAGAAATAATAGGTGGTACGACCATTTCGCCTTGAGCTACGTGAGCCATATATTGGTCTTCATCCCTACCTAATTTTGCTAGTCCCTGTCCGCTATTGTCTATTTTATTCATCATACTATTGTAACCTTAATTTTCTTTACTGTTAATTGATTCTTCTTCTGAATTAAGCCAAAAAACCAATAAATATCTATCGCCTTCCTCAACTGCCAAACCTCGATGCAGATGAGTGTAGCTAGGAAATATTAGACCGCTACCTGTTGGTAAAGGCTCTACTACTCCTCTGTTTAAAAATTCTGTTCCGCCACCTTTATAATCGCCTGTATTTAAAGGTACTACAATACTAACATCTGAACTGGCGTCGTGGTGCCAAGCACCTTGTTTTTTATTCTTTAAATTGTAATTTGCTATCTGTATATTGCCACCTGTAACGTGGCGATTCCATATTGTTAGTAAGATTGGATTAATAAAAGATTGAACTACGTGTAACAAAGAGCTGTATAGTTCTGGACATTTTTCACTTAAAACTATTTCTGGTATTTGTCTGAGTTCGTCTTCTTCTGGATTCGGGCAAAATGAAAAATGCTCTTGCATATTGTTTATTTCATCTAATAATATTTGACAAAATTTTTCTGAAAATAAAGGAGCGGTATATACCTCTTTTAAAGGCTCTGATATAACGCTTTTTAAAGGATTATCTTCTGGGTTATCTACACCCATACTTTTGTAAAAATCTACAATATTTGGAATAGATTGTTTAGCTCTTTCTAAGGTTTCTTTGTGTAGAAACCAGTCAGAAGGGTATGCAAGCAATAAATTCTTAAGCTCGTACTTTTGTTCTTCTAAATATATTTTTTCTGCTAGCATTTTTTTCCATATGTTAAGGCGTTGAAACTGTTACATTTCCTAACGCTGATGTAGCAGAAACTCCTGTTAAATAAGTACGGTGGCTAGTCAAGTCAATAAACTCAGTCCCGTCAAATACTTGTAGCGTTTCTGTTGTTGTATTAAATATTAGCGTGCCTATATTAAAATTTAAAGAGTCACGTTCAGTAGTTGATAATTGTATCGTATTATCTGGGTCTACTGAACCTAAGTTTATCTCTAAAATTCTTATAAGTCTATTAAAAACAGAGGCTGATACATATTCTCCTGAGGCTATAGGTAGTTGAGTTTGTAATAATTTGCTCATCTTCTACCGTCAGTTTTTATATCTATCCTGGTAGCCCCCAATCTCCAACCAATACCTAAATTACCATCATTTTCAGCATCGTCATTTGATTCAAATCTTAATACTAATTGTCTTGCCCTGCCTCTAACATATGCTTGTTGAGTTGTTGAGCTGATAGCATTTGTAGAATTGGTCGTTAAAGAGTCTCCGGGAAAGTTTCTAGTTTTAACAACAATATTTACTGAACAATTATTTTGATTTTCTATAAACTTAAAGTCAGGAATAATTCTTCTTATAAACGAAAATTGTTCTCCCTCACCTATATCAAAGTCAGAGCTTTCTATAAAAACATTAGTCATCGGAGATCCGTCTGCATCAAATCCTGTCTCCTGCTCGTATAAGTATCCATCACTTACAGCTCTTGGAAAGTTCTCAATACCAGCATCTAGCCAGGCTGTTCTAGTAAGTTGGCCATACGTCCAAAGGCTTTCCATATAATTGTAAATAACATATCTATCTATTTCATTGCTCCCAGAAGAGCAATAGAACCAGCCTACCTCGTTTTTATCAGCAATAGTAAATGCATTTACTTTAAAAGATTGAGTTAGATTAATATCTCCAAATACATAATTATGGACGTTGCAAGGTATTGTTTGAACACTGCCGTTGTAGCTATAAAAATTATTGTAACCCATCCAGAATATAGATGATGGCGCTGTTATTGCAGCTTTAGGGCCAACCAGTCCAGTTCCTTCGTTAACTAAATTAACTGCAAATGTAAAAGGAGGGCCAACAAACTGCATACTATATACAGCAGTATCTGTCCATATAATAGTTTCTTGCCTGGATTTTACTGCTCCAATTATTGATGATCCAGAAGATAGTCGCAAAGAACCAGCTGTATTCGTAATTAAGGGCTCAAACTGTAGATTATCTTCTTGGTCTGAAAAAGCAATAAGCATTGGATCTACTGTACCTGTTCTTGCAGTACCTGCATCATTTAGGGGGTCGGCTCCTAATACAATTAAGTGTCTATCTTTTTCAGAGGTAATAACTTGCAATCCAACTGTTGGGACTAAGTTAGCACCTGAGATTTGAGACATATCTACAGCTCTATTTGATGTGCCATTATTTTCTGTCCATTGATAAATACCGCCGCCTCTAACATTTATTATTAGATTTTCTCCAAAATGATCGTGTGTCCAAAGTCTTAACTGGTTTGTTATAGACAGGGCTGATGCAGACCCAAAAGTGCCTTCTCCCCATCCATTTAAACCCCAACCTGTTCCAGGAACATATACGTCTAAACCAACGTTTATTTGATAAGTTCCTACTGTGCTTGATCCTCCATTTCCAGAATCACCTGCGCTTGCTGTTACGGTATTTCCGCTAGTATCTTTAGCTACTATGGTATATGAGTTACTGTTAACTATGTTCGCTATTTGATATTCTTGATTTAAAACTTCAGCAGTAATATTTCCGCCTAAACTCGCAGCATTTGTAAATGTAACAAAATCATTTTTAACAGATCCGTTTGCAGTATCAGTTATTGTAATTGTTGATGATCCGTTTGTTGCGGCAAAAGTAACATCTCCTGCTGATGTGGTAGATCTAATGGGGGTGATATCGTTAAAGTTTGACCCTTCTTCTATATAATATTTCCAAGTAGTACCAAGACCTAAATATTTAGTACCTTCTAAGGCAACCCAGGGATGTAAAGCCCTACAGGTTCCTAAAAAACTATTTGGAGTGTTTTTAGTCCATCCCCCAAACTTTTCAGGAAATCCTTTTCTAAAACGAACGAGATTGACGTCAAACCAACCGCCTTCGTTACTATAATCGGTACCCTCTCTGTTGATACCTGGGTTAAATACTGCTTTCTGTAAGGTCATTTAAAGGCTCTAATTCTGGTATTTTGTTTATTGTTAATAAAGTTTTAATCAAAGACTCCTTTGAGTCAATACTTTCTAAATTCTTAGCTGTCTTTGCATATTCTGTTTGAGCTCCGTCCTCTGTAAAAGGAATAAAAAAAACTTTATTTATAGGCAAAGCAACCAGGCAAAACATATCTATTTGCCCGTTTCCATATCTTACCATTTTATTTTGTCGAATGTTATCTTGAGTTCGCTTACCTGCTCTTATTTCCCAGCGGTAATAATTGTTTTTTTTTCGTTTGTAAAGGCTGTTTGTTGTCTTAACTTGTACTTTATAAAGCTTTCCCTGATGATCTAGAATTAAATCAGATCGATGGCCCCCTGGAGATAATATGACAGAGTCGCAATATCTCATCAGATATGATGCTGCTAAGTACTCACCCGCTAACGCAATACGCATATTAGGATGTGTCATTTTAACTCCTTATATTTTTCCCCATTCTTTTCCTTCGAATAATAGGGATTCTGCATTTCTTCTTCTTATTAATCCTTCTGATATTTCTCCATTCACTTTATTCCATTTTCTTATTTCATATGGAACATCTTTATATTCTTTATTGTTTAAAATTTTTAAAAGCGTAGATTTTTCTAAATTGTTTGGCCCAAGGTTGTAGACCCAAGAAACTAAAGCATCAAATTGATTTTGACTTAAATTAACTTTTACTAGTTTTTTTACGTAGTTTTCGTACTCTTTTATTTCTTCTGATAAAAGTTTTTCAGCGTCTTCTTTGGAAATAGTATCTCCCTCTTTGACATTTTTGGTTGAGCCATATCCATATGTCCATACTGAAGCTGAGCACTTATAAGATTTTAATTTTAAGCCTTCAAACTTTTTGATAAGACATATACCTTCTTTAGATATATGCATATCACCTTTATTTATTGCTTGTATTAGAAGCCCCAAAATAAAACGAAATAATTGCACTTGTCAATCCTCCTAAGTATCCTAGAACTAAATTTATTAAAGCTTCTGAGCTTTCTTCAGGAGGTCTTAACGTTACTAAAAATATATAAGCCAAAAACCCTCCTATAGTTGCTATTCCAATAATTTTAGCAGTCCAGTCTTTTGAAAAATATTTTCTAGCACTTTCTTTTTCCTGGGCTTCTAAAGCAAAGATATCCACTTCGAGCTCTTTCATCTTTAGTTCAAAGTCTTTCTCTAAATTTTTAAGCTCTAACATTTGGGATGGGCTAGCATTACGTATGGCGGCCTCAATAGATTTAGCAGTATTAGGCACCCCAAGAGTTTCTGATATCATACTTGCGGCTATTCCGCCCATAGGTCCGCCCAAAGCAGTCCCTAAAGTTGGAGCTACTGCTCCCACCAGGTCTTTTAATATTTTTTTAAATTTCACAATAGAACGGATATTAAGGCTATAGCTAAAGCTCCTATAAAACCAAATATCCCAAACGTTGTCATTTTAATTGTATTATTGATTGAAGAGATTTCTTCTTTTATATCTGAAAATTCATTAAATGCTGTACGCCAACGCTCACTGCATTGGATTTCATGTTGGCGAAGATCTGCGGCTACGGTTACTGCTGTTGCTTTTTTTTCTGGCATTTTTTACTTTCAAATATTAAATTTGTTAATTTACACTCTAATTGTATATTCACTAAGATTTATGTCAATATATTGAAAATATAATACAAAAAATTTGTAAAACCTCTTCAGAGAGCTTCAGTAATGATTAAAATAAAAAGATAGCCTAGGGTATTAACCTAGGCTAGATATGCGATTCTGAGAGATCTCAGAGAGTCAAATTTTAAGTTTTTCAACAAAAAATTGAAATTTATCTTATAATTTTGCTTTACCAATATTAATTGCTAATAAATCTACGAATTTGTAAAATTTAGCTAGCCATTCATTATCTTTTGGTGTAGATGTTGTTGCTGCTACTATTGAGGCAACAGTTACAATCGTTGTTATCCAGTTTACTATTTCTACTATACTATCCATTATCAATTTCCTCCTCGGTATTTTCTACGGATTCTTGTAATTCAGCAAATTCTTTAAGTTGCTCAACTACCTCTTTTCTCAAAAGTGCAACAGATTCTAATTCATTGCCTTCCCAAGATCCTCTTTTGGCTGCTACATCAATAAGTTGCAACATTCCTAATAAAAATTGTTTTTTTTCCATTATCTTCTCCTTTTAAAAAATATTAAGTTATTGTTTTTGTTTCCGTTATAGGATTTATTTGTTCTTCTATATTAACATTTATTCCATCTTTAATGTTATTAACACCCTCTTCACCTATAGCTGTTTCAACCCAGCCTGTAGTAATTGCATTTGTTAAATCTGCAAAAGGAATAAAGTTCGATCCTATATCAGATAGCGAAAGGCTTTCAGTGCTGTAAGAGCTTGCGGTATAGTTATTTCCCTCTGCATCTTGTTGATCACTAGTTCCCGTAAGTCTCCAATGCACATTGTAGACTACATCAGATTCTGATTCGTATGTGGGATAAACGTCTACTGTTTTGCAATCCCAAGTGTATGTATTACTCATATTATTTTCCTTTTATTGTTAGCCTTCCAGGGCCTCTATTCTTGATTTTAAATCGTCTATTATTGTTTGTTGTTCTTGTATGGCTTTAGTCAAAAGAGGTACAAGTTTGCTTTGGTCGATACCTTGATAATCAGGATTACCTTCATTATCAACTGCATCTTTTTCACCTATAATAGCTTCAGGAACTACATCTTGTACTTCGTGAGCTACAAAACCATCAACTGTGACAGTGGGGGTAGCTATAAAATTAAACCTAGCTGGTTTTAATTGTGCAACTCTATCAAGAGCAGTAAAATCATAATCTACATTTTCTTTTAATCTATAGTCTGAAGATGTTGCATAAGTTGTGGCTGAGCCTGTTACAGATATAGAGCCAACAGTTACATTTTGCCTTCTAAATAAGAAAGTCTGTCCATCAGAGCCTGTTCTATTAGCTAAGAAACTAATTCCTTCATCATTAGTAGCTACCACTGCTCCTGTATTTGTAATATCTACACCTCGAGTATTATTTTGATCGTGCGTTGGTTTTCCTATTAAAACATTCCCTTCGTAATCAACTTTTAATTGACTAGTTCCACTTTTTTCTACTGTTAATAAATTACCACTACCATCACCACGAACATGAAGAACATCACCTGATGCACTTGCATTGTCAGACCTAATAGAAACATGAGCATTAGTACCAGTGCCTGTATGTACTGCATTTGTGTAGGCGTATATAGTTCCTTGAGATGTAGAGCTACCAAGTACTGTTAGTTTTCTAGTACCTGTTGTAGAGCCTATAGAAACATTACCCTCATGAAAAGCACTAAATATTTCTGTCCCTGCACCTGTTGAAAAAGATAGCCTGTCTCCAAGTTTATTTTCTACAAGATAAACTCTAGCATTTCCACTTACTGCTGTTGATGCAGTATCAAATTTTATACCTGTTGTATTTGTACCAGTCATACCCACGGTAATGTCGTTTGCTGTAGCAGCAGTTGTTCCAAAAGCACTAGCACCCTTAACAAGAACACCGCCTGTAGTAGCTAGAACTCTCATAGCTAAACCAGCAGTTTTCACTCTGAAATCTAAACCATCATCACCGTTAGGACAGTCTATAACTCCTCTCTCAGCCTGAGTATAAAGACCTAATCTATAACTAGTTGTACCACCTATTTGAAGGGCTGGATTCGTTACGTCTCCTTCAGCATTTGCATCGCCTATATGTAATTGTGCATTTGGATTTGTATTAAGAATTCCAGTTCTTCCTGAAGCAGCTATTCTCAGAGCCTCGCTACCATAAGTTTGGTTAGCGGTTCCTAAGTCTCTACCGGTACTACCTGTATAAAAACATAAATCAGTAGGCATGTCTGTTGCTGAGTTAGCGGCTCCAGATAATTCTGCTGATATAGATGCTGAATAAGCAATATTTGCCGCAGTAGCGTCTGTATGATTTATTCCAAAATAAACTGTTCCCAGCTTTTTATTATCAGCACCCTTTGCGTTTGTCTGATTCTGAGCTAAAGCTAGTCCACCTGAGAATGATTGGGAAACATTACTATCAGCCCTTTGACCTATAACTTGTATGGTAGGAGATGCGGATGAAGTGCTTGAGTCTTGTAAAAGAATACCACCTGTTGCTGAAGCTGCTGAAACGGTTAGCTTTGCTGGTATTGTTGTAGTACCAATTCCTAATTTGCCCGAACTATTAAACCTTGCTATTTCCCCACCATCAACATCAAAGGTTATTCTTGTTCCGCTTTGGGTGCCACCAACATCAGCCGCAAGGCTTAAATATCCGCTATTGCCTGAGATTTCTGCATAACCACCGTCTGTATCAGTAATTCTAAACCTTGGATTTGCTGCCGATAATTCAAGCTCTCTGCTTGGCGAAGCGGTCCCAATACCCACGTTTTTGTCTGAAGCAATATTTAATGCAGCACCACCATCTATTGTAAATTGAAAAGAGTTACTTGTAGAAAATTCAAAAGGTGCTGAAGCTGAATCAGAAGCAGGTGATAAAATTTGCATATTTCTATCATTTGTACCTAAATCGCTACTAAATAAAGCTATGATTTGAGCTGTTCCATTTTTGTTGACGTGTAATCTACCACTTGCTGAAGTTACACCTAATGCCAAATCACCAGTGCTGCCTTCTAATCTCATTTGCTCAGAATCAGCACTACCATCAGTTGAATGACCAAATGTTAAATTTTGTCCAGTCATAGCAATATCAAAATATGCTCCTAAAGAACTGCTACCTCCTGATTCTGCTAACCTTAAAGTAGCGTTTGCACTTGCAACACCAGTCTCAGTATCTCTAATAGTTAATACTGGGTCAGCACCAACAATTTCCATAAGTGTATCGGGTGAGTCAGTTCCCAAACCAAGTTTTCCAGCACCATCAATTCTCATTCTTTCTGCTGAACCTTCACCAAAAGTTATTGTGTCAGCAGCACTCGAACCAAACTGTATATAACCCATTTTTGTAGCATCAACTTTACGCTGTATTCTATGTGCTGCGGTTGTCCAGTCTGTACCATCAGCAAGTCTTTCAGTTGTAAATAAAAGGCTGTCGGTATTAGAAGTGTCAGAACGTAGTGTTAATGGAGTAAGCTGATTTCCTGCTGTACCTCCTAAATCATTAGCTGAAGTTCCAACAGTTAAACCATTCATTGTGGCTGAACCTGTAACAGTTATGCCTGTTTCTACTGTGGTTAGTTTAAGTGCGTTATTATGGTAAAGTTCTGAAGCTGAACCTGTAAAATTTGCATAGGTTTTTGTACCGTCGGAATTTGTAAGGGTTAAATTAGTTGCTGCTCTTATATACAACCTTCCAGTACCAACCTCATCAATATAACTATTACTACCATCATGGTAAATCTGTAAATCTGAACCTGCTCCAAAGATTGCTTTGTTGTTATCGCCAAAGTTAATATCGCCTTGTACCTTTAGATCTACTACGCTAAGACTGGCAAAAGCGTCAACTACTGCTGCTCCACTTCCTGCTCCGTCTGAATAAATTACTTTTACATCTCCTGGTGGGATAGTAATATTAGCTCCACTACCTTGAGAAATAATTATGTTTTGAGATCCGGATGTTCCATTTTCAATAAACCACATTTTACTAACTGTGTTTGGCCCAATAGTAATAGTGCAAGCTGAGTCTAAAGTACCTGTATATTTAAGATACATGGATCTTCCGGGATCTGTTGCCCCATCAGCTATTGATGTTGTATGTGTATCAGCGTTAGTTGTTATTGCTTCAGTTCCAAAGCTAAACGCTTCTGATATTAATTCTAAATTAGTATTTGTTGTTTCGCCCCAAGTTCCAGATTGGTCCCCAGTGGCCATTTCCTCTAGTCTTAAATCGTTTACATATGTACTTGCCATTTTTTTCCTCTTGTCTTAAGCGACTTCTTCCCAGTTTTTTGACTGGGTTTCATCAGTATCTACAAATGATGATGATTGCGTATTATTTATTTGCGCCCAGCCTGAAGCTTGCGTTTCATCAACTTCCAAAAATGATGATGTCTGCGTATCTGTTATGTTAGTATAATTTGGATTTTGATTTTCATCAATCAAAGACCATATTAAAAACTCACCAACATTTCCTGTTGCGCTGACTCCAATTAGTATAACATTCGCTCCAGCATTTTGGGTAACATTTCCTAAAGCAGATGTTGCAGATTGACCCGTAACGTTAACATTTATTGATAATAATATGGATATTGAGCCTAAGGCACTTGTAGAGGATAGTCCTGATACAGAAATGTTATTATTAGTAACAAGAGATGTAGTCCCAAAACCCGAACTTAAACCAAACCCCGTTACATTTACATCTGCATTTGCTTTTGAAATTACCGTTCCTAACGCGCTTGTAGCTGCAAATCCAGTAACATTTATATTTGCTTCTGCATCTATTACAGGAGTTCCAAGAGCAGAAGTACCAACCTGGCTGCTTGGGGTTATATTTGCCTTTCCTGTAGTTAAAACAGATCCAAGTGATCCTGTAGCTGCAAATCCAGTAACATTTATATTTGCTTCTGCATCAACTATAGGAGTTCCCAAGGCGGATGTTGCTGCTTGTCCTGCAGGCGTAACATTTGCTTCTGCTTGAATTTGTACCGTAACATTTCCAACGGAAGATATTAAGCTTGGAAGCGCTGCTACAGCCTGAGCATTTACACCCACCCCACCAACAGCAGATGTCGCAGATAATCCTGATACAGATATTATATTGTTTGTAACAAGGGTTATATTACCTAAAGAGGATGTTGCTGCTATTCCAGTAACTGATAGATTGGCCTCACCTGTAACTGAGGTTATTGTTCCTAAAGATGATGTTGCTTGAAGACCGGTAACTGATATGCTTACCGAAGTTCCGCCCCATACGTCGGTTCCCCAGCCCTGTCTACCCCAGCCTGTAGCCATACCGGGCTACCGCTAGGCGATTCTTATAATCGCAGTAGAAGAAGCTGCCGCTGGGAATACGATTGTAAAGTCTCCAGCAGTAGATGTTTTATTGCCACCAAAATCAATTGTTGCTACAGATTTATTTGAGTCACTTGAGTTGTAAATCATACAACCTCTAGCTGTAATAGTTGCTGTACCAAATGTTAAATCATTAAAATCACAAAAAGCAGTTGTACCAGATGATGTTGGAGTTACGTTTGTTAAGTTAGCTCCACCTGAAGTGTAGTTGGTTCCAGATGCTTGACCTGTAGTTGTAAACGAAGTTGTAGTAGCGCCTAAAGTAGCAGATGATGTGTATAAAGCTAGTTTAAAAGTATCTGCTCCAGTATCAAAATCATGGTTACCTTTTAAAAGCTCTACTTTAAAGCTTGTTGTAAGTGTTGATGTAATAGCCATATTATAAATTCCTAATTAAATCAGCAGCTTGTTTTAGATCTGCTTTTTCTAATTGATTGTTAATTGTTATCCTATCACTTTTTACAGCATTTTGCATATAATTGTTAATAACTTTTTCAATATTAACCTTGTATGCATTTACTTGTTTTTGTATATCTTCTGGGGCCTCATCACTTACTTGAATAATTTTATCCACACATAATTTAGCCCAAAACTCTGTTGGGTGACCACCCTCATTTGTAGTATGCACTTCTAGCATACCTAGTTCTGGTCCTGCTTTATAACTCATTACCATTTTTTAGGCTCTCCTATTTGATTTTTTTTAAGGTGACTATCATTTCTATCTATAAGAACTGGGCCTCTTTCTTCCTTAAATTGTTGAACTTCGCTTCTTTTCTTTGGTATAAGAATTCCTTTTTCATCTTGAATTACGACCAAGGGATCATCTAGACGATGATAACCGTAAAGTTTTTCATCTAAAGGTACAGATGTATCCAACAAACTGCTAGTAGATGCTACCTCTACTTGAATTCCAGCGTTCATACACTTTCCAAGCCAAAATTCTACAGAGGCTCTTCCCGCTTCCGCAAAATAAAGATTACCTCTATAACTAAAGTCTATACCAAATAACCTAACTTTTCCTACCTTGTTGTATAAAGCAAAGGCAATTGCATAAGATACGGTATTGTTTAGATAATGACATCCGCATGCCCCTAATACTTCTTTTATTGGGTATTCAACAAGTCCAGGACATCTATCGTCTAGTTCACATGTATATATAGGTCCTTCATGCTCTTGTAGAAGCTTAGACATGCTATCTGTCTGCCCCCCAGCATCATCGCCGTCTAAGAATCTAGATGACGGATCCATCATAAATACTCTGTCATGATATATAACAGATGCAACTGCGTTTATGGCCCATATTTCATCAAAATGTGATCCATGTGATTTTGCTAAATTATAATCAAACCAGCTCTTACCCATGCCTACAATAGCTACGGTTTTCCCTTCAAGTTTCTTGATTGGTTTCATATCTTCTCCTTTTTTAAGTTTAACTAACTTGCGTTCTTAACGAATCATATCTGTATTCGTCTTGACGTCCTCTAGCTTCAGCTAGATTCTTCAATCTTGACACTTCTTGATTGAATCTATTTTCATACAAGGCCATCATATCTTGCTCGCCTTTCATAAAAGTATAAGCCTCAACTAAACAACCATATAATAAAGCATTCCTTGCATTTTGAGAAATCCAAGTACCTGAAGTTTGGCTTGTTAGGCTTAACGGCTCGTATAAATAATGCAACTCTACGTTATAATCCTGATCTGGTACAGGTGCAACAATAAGGGTAGACCCGTTATCAGATCCTGTAGATAACTCTTTGTCAAAATCTCCATAATACTTTGGTCTTCCTCTTTCCGAGGTTGCCGTTGGATCCGGAGAAAACTCTCTCATAAAACTTGTATGTTTTTTATCTAAATAATGATAATCACCATTACCGTCTATAACAGCCAAAGAAAAAGACATTTGAAAGTCACTTGGAGCTGTTAAATAAGTATTGCCAGTAGTCAAATTACCAGTAACATTTTTTCTAAAAAAATCTAATTGTATTAAATGAAATAACCTTTCCTCGGCATTTATAATAAAATCATTCAAAGTATTAACAAACGTAGTTTCTTCGTTTTCAGTAAAGTTTTGAATAAGTGTTTTTAATTCTTCTAAAGTCATGTTGTTGTAATTGTAACCTCTCCAACAGCTCCTGTCATTTCAGGAACTACAAAATTAGAACCAATAATAGATTCATTCATAAATGATGGTAAGTATATATTGGAAACAGTTACAACAACGTAACCTTCTCCAACCTCTTTGTCTGTATTTGGTCTTGGTTTATATAAAGCCTGAGGATCCGCAGGTGCTGTATGCGGTTCTAATTGAGGATGTTTTACTTCAAAACATTCTGGACATGTTTTGGCGCCGTTCCATTCTTTTTTTAAACTTAGTAAAGGATACTCAAATGCACATCTATCACAAAGGCCTATTGCGAATTTACCACTTGCGTATGCCATATTATCCTACGCTGTTAAAAGGTCTTATTCTAAAAGATGCTCTGTCTTCATCGGTTGACATAGCTCTGTCAAACTCTTCTTCGTAAGCTTGTTTTAATAATCCAGATCTATCTGGGGCTTTTTTTATAGATATGTAGTATGCCAATCCTGCTGCAAAACATGGATAAAATCTAAAAGGCATATCCATTGTATTGTTACCAGTATCAGCATCATCCATTCTTACAAGTTTATTAAACACTAAAACGTCTGTACTATTGTCTGGAGTAGGCCAAACATCTATAGATGGAGTTATAGATTTATTAATAAAGTATTGAGATGGCATGCTTTGATTTGTTTTATTTGGTATATTTAAGAACGAGCTTCTGCTTAAGCGGTCCATAGTAATATCAGTTTGAACACCTGCTGTAGTTCTTCTTAAAACAACATCTAAAACATCGATAACGTTTGTATTTAAAGGATAACTTGCAGTACCTTTGGTAACTGTTTCAGTTCCTTGTTGTATAGTCCACTGATTTAAACCACGGTTGGCCCATTCAGCTAGCATAAGATTAATAGACCTTCTTGCCGTTTTTAAGTCATATCCAGTTCTAAGCTCTAGACCACATCTTTCAAATGCTTCTTCTACAAACTCGGCTACGTTTGGATCAAAGTCTGTACTATTAGATGTTGTCATAATTAATCTTCCTCTGGAGCATATAGGTTGTTAAACGTTATGTTTGGGTCCATATAACTCTCATGTTGTTCTGCTGAATGT
>TARA_R110000796_G_scaffold118353_2_pt1 | contig 15945 bp, 29 predicted proteins | sample TARA_R110000796 | Tara Oceans TARA_R110000796 (sample SAMEA4397815) | marine metagenome | biome: Polar Biome; feature: [SRF] surface water layer (ENVO:00010504); material: water (ENVO:00002006), including particulate matter (ENVO:01000060) such as... | depth 5 m
CTTTGTCTTACCTTTAAAGTTTTTCCATAAGAATTTATAAGAGAGATATTACCTCCTCTATCAATTTTTATCTGATTTCCATTAAGATTTGAGTAGTATTTATTAGCTGTCCTTGTATGACAAAACTCAAATTTTAAACTTTCTATATACTCTACAAAATCTTCTCCAGATTCTAATTTTTCTGCCATCTTTATTGTGATTTAAAATTTAAATATTAATAAATAATTTCTAAATATAATTTTTTTATCGTATTTAGAAATTATTGAATACCATAAAATAAAATGTTTGGAATTGTTTTTTTTAATTATTGCTACCCTTGGTTTAAGTTTTACTTCTGTAAAAAATAATATTGCAAGTATTAATATAAGCTCCATTTTTTTATTTTTGTAATTTATTTTTACTCTTTTCCTACAACATCTTCAAAGTTGTATATTGCTAAATTAACAACTTTTTTTTCAGTTTTAGACTTAATTTCTACTTTTAAAGGAGTTGCATAATTGTTTAAAAATAAAATATCTCCTACACTAATCTCTTCTGTAGAACAACCTTTTCCTAACTGCACTAACTTTATTTTATTGTCATACTTATCTGCAGAAGGTTTTTTATTGTCAATATCAACTATAATAACACTACCTTTTTTCTTTGTAAAAATTTGTTCTACAAGAATATTTTTTCCAATTGCTTTCATACTTTACTACTTATTTATTGATTAATTAATTACATAAACATTCCATTTCTCCAGTCTATTGTAGAAAAAACTTTTGGCATTTCTTTTTCTAAAGCTTCACCTACTTCTTTAGCTATTAAAACTACTTCTTTTTGGCTGTGGTCATCCATTCTCACATTTAAAAATGACAACCAACTTCTCAATGAACCATTCATTGTAATAGTTGTTTTTGTACATCCAGGTAAAATATCTCTTGCACATTCTTTTGCTACTCCTGCTTCTATCATTGCAAAATATGTTTTTTCAATCATGTACAAAAGACTGTCTATTGCTTCACTAGCCTCACCTAATACAAGCTCATCTCCCCAAGGAGTTTTAATAATAGGATCAAACACATCTGTACTACTTTGTCTGTTAGTAGGATGCTCCATTCTTATTTCAATATTTTCAAATTCTACTCTTTTAGAGTATCTTTGAGAATGTTCTTGAGGTTTAATGCTCCAATGCCTAAGAAGTTGTCTTCCAATACTTCTTGAAGTTTCAATTTCAAATGCAAAGTTAATCATATCTAAAGGACTCCAATGTTTATTATCCATTAAATGTTTAACTAACCTCCCTTGGTCTTCTTTAACAACTCCATGTCTTGCAATTGCAGAAGTTATTTCTTCAGTACTTAAGCCTTGGTACTTACCTATACCTTCTGTTCTTGTTACTATTTCTACTTTCATGTTCTAATTAAAATTTTTAAGTTCTTCTATTGAAGTCTCTTCATTAAATAAATAATACTCTCTTAAAATTTCACCCTGCTTTAAAAAATCTTTTTTTGCTTTGTCTAAAGATTTAAATACATCTTCTTTTGAATTATGTGCATACTCTCTTCTGTATATAGCTAATCTTTTTTTATCTTTACTAGGAACAAAAGTTTCTAAATATATTGTCCCTAAAGAAAAAGAATTAAAAGAAGATGAAATTTTTAAATTTATTACAGGAAATCTTAAATTTGGGTGTCTACTAGCTTTATCAGCAAGTTCTTTTCTTACGTGGTCTTCCATACTACTTATACAAATTTAACATTTAACTGTATAAATTCAGCAATTTCTTTAAAATTATATTTTAAACGATTGTGTACAGGATTAGTACTCACTAAAAATTTTAGGTCTGGGTATTTTTCTTTAATGTCAACTAATGTTTCTGCATTAGCCCCATCATTTAAATTGCTTAGAATTACTGCAAGATTAAGGTCAGACATTGACAAAAGAGCTTCAGGTATTTTATACTCTCTAAAAAAGTCTTTTTGTTCACTTAACATATCTACTGTTAAAAAATCTTCAAGTGGAGCTCCACTCATTTTAGCAGCAACACCTAAACAACAGTATTTACAAGTGTTTGGGTCATGTATATTTTCATCAAGGTTTTTTACTAAAGTGTCTTCTCCCTGTTCATATTCATTACTGTTAAGAGCTTTTAACCAGTTTTTAGCAAATTCTTTTGGTAATCTAAATGTTTTTTTCATAATTTTTCAGTTCTTGTTATAATTGTTACTTCCATCCTTCAACTAAATTTGAAATATTAATTTTTTTCTTTTTCTCTTGTTAATAAACCATCATAAAAACCTTTAAAATAATCTTCAGAAACATTTTCTAATCTGTGTATCCATTTTACACCTCCACTTGAAGATTTCAGTATTGTTATTAAATAAGTCATGATAAATAAAATTAAAAAGTGGGTATTCAAACCCACTTTAGTAACATTAATAATCTTAAAGATTATTCTTAAATTCTGTAACAGCATTTCTATATGCTTTACAGTCTTTAGTAATTTGCATTGCAGCTACTCTTGCTCTTGTTCCAGCAGCTTTGTTTCCTTTTTCTAATTTAGCACTGTTTTCTTTTAATGCTGCTAATTGTTCTTCAATATTCTTAATAAATGCATTCATTTTTTTAATTGTTTTTGTTTATAATTTAAATAAAAAAACTCGTTATACTCTTTTTCTGACACCCTTGTGGCAGGAGATTTTCCTTTTATTTTCATATAATTTTTGAAAAAATAATAAGGAGATTTTTTACATTTTTCTAATTCTAGTTTCCAAAACGTTATACAATGTGCCATAACCTTAATTAAACAAATTTTATATTTACCTCTACTATTGTTTTCATTATTTTAATTCAATATTTATATAAAACTCTTCAAAAAATTCTGTATCAGTCATTTTGCTGACAATATATATTGTCTTGTCAGTAAATGTTTCTTCTCCTTTACTAATTCTTTGATAAAATATACCTGCTTCTATTTTAATAAAGCAATCCCCAACTTCTATTTTAGTATTTAACCCTGGGTACAATTTTAAAATTTTAAAAACTTTTTTTCTAATTGTCATCTTGTTTTCCGTTTAAATTTAAAAAATACATTTCTTTTTTAGCTCTAGTCCTAGCTACATATCTAAGATTTTCTTCTTGTCTTAATTGTTCTGGGCTTTTTGCAAATTTAGAAGGTATTAAATTTTCATTTAAAATGTAAACTACATCTGACTCTAAACCCTTAGATTTATGAATAGTACAAAGCATTATTGCATCTTTTTTACTCACAAAAAGAGATTTTAATTTGTATATTAAATCACTAATAGAATTTGAACTAACACATAAGTGTGTAGAAAGTTTTGTAAAGTTGGCATGATTTTCTTTAAATCTGTAAAGCTCCATTTTACCTTTACTACTCATATCTAATGACAGTGTCATAAGTTTTTTACTCATTTCTATTTTAGCAGTTCCTACAAGAACAGATTTGTAAGGAGTTAAAAATCTTACAATAGATTGCAAAATCTCTTCACCTTTTATGTAACATTCTTTATTTTGTCCTAAAAGTTTAAAGTACAAATCAATTAGAGGACTAGAATTTCTACAAATAACCATAGATTTATTTTTAATTAAACTTACATCTACTTCTATCCCTACAATACCTTCTGCAGGAGAAGAATACTCCATTACAGGGTATACTTGATTTGCAGAATCAATTACAGCTTTAGGACATCTATAACAAATATCTAAAGGAAATTCTTTTACATTATCTTTTTCTAAAAATAAATCAAAAGACGAAGAATAAGAGCCGCTAAAGCCATAAATACTTTGATTCCTATCTCCAACAGCAATCCACTTATTAATGTCTCCTTGATTGATTAAATTATCAATTAGAGTATGTTGGCACAAGTTTAAATCTTGACTTTCATCTACCATTAAATAATATGGATCTATTGGAATATGTAAGTTTTTAATAACTGGAATGTAAATCATATCTACAAAATCCAATTCAAGTGTTCTTTTACTGTACATTGACTCTCTAATTTCTACAAAAGCTTCCCACAATTCTTCTAAATCTTCAAACTCAAATAAAAACTTATCCATACTAATAAGATTTTTTTTAATTTCTTTTAAATCTTTAGTTAAAAACAGTCTGGAAATGTCATTCATATCCATAAGAGAATATCCGATTTTAACTCTCTCTTTCCAAGTATATTTTTTAAAGGTGTCTTTAAAATTTAATTGAATTTTTTTTAAGATGTCAAAGTTTTTATTTTTATTGACTTTAATTTTGCTGTAAAAACTTCTTACTGCAGATAATCCTAAACCATGTAAAGTTAAAGATTTCCCCTGCACTAATCCTCGCGCATCTAATTTAGCTTGTATCTCTTCTTGAACAGATTTATTAAAAGCTAAAAATAATGTTTTGTACTCACAATATTCTACTAATTTAAGTAATGTAGTTGTTTTACCACTCCCAGCAACAGCATTAATTAAAAGATTGTTGTCTGTGTTTCTCCATTCTTGAAAAATATCTTCCTGTTTTTGACTTGCTTCAAATTCCATTATCTCTGGTGTCTGTTAGTTCTAATTCTAAAATACTTTCTGCCACTTCTTCTAAATTTTCTAAAGAAGCTTTAATAGAATCTTTATCTGGGACCCAAGTTTCATCTTCTAACATTAAAAAATCTGTGTATAAACAACTTAAACTTTTTTCAACTTCTTTTCCAATTTGAGAAATGTGAAATAATTCTAAAACTATTTTTTGAAATGCTCCAAGAACATCAAAATAAGTAGGTTCTGAAGGGCAGTTTTCACTGTCCCATAAAGAAATTGTGCCGTGAGAATAAGATATTCCAATAGAATCCCAAAAACGAGAACTGGTTAAGCAAAAACAATATTCTGTGTCTTCTGGTAAGTTTTTGTTTAATTTTTCTACTATGTCTTCTAAATTTTTTTTCATAATTTTTTAAGTTTTTACATTAATGTTACATTAATATGAACCCACTCATCTACTTCTTCAATTTCTACTTCATAAACAAAATCTAAATTTGTCAATTCTGCTTTAATAGTGTCAGCTACAGCAACATCTTCATGCCCAGTAGTTTCAGAGCCTACACAACCATTTTCTCTAGTTCTAAACTCTAAAGTGTCTGTGTCACTATAGTGTTCTTTTAAGTCCCCATCCAACTCAAACTGAGTTTTTTCTACTATATCTACTATTTTTTGTTTGTTGTTCATAAATTTTTAATTTTTCCACTCTTCTTTAAAGTGTTTTTTACATAAATTATAAGTTATCCCATCTTTAGTGACTTTATAATCTTCTATTGTCGGTTTATTACAAGTAAGGCATCTAAATTTAGGCACATTTAAGCCTAAAATTCTACTATTTTCATCATGAATACTTAGCAAAATAGTTCTTAATTCTATTATTTGTTTCCAAGTATCTTGTTCTGTAGTAGTTAGATATTTTGTACTGACAGGTTTTGGTAGACCTGCCAGTACAAATTTAAAATAAGACCTTGCTTTTTGTAGTTTTTGCTTTTCGCTATGAGCCATTAATCTTTATTTTTTATTAATGCAATTAACACAACAATAAAAACCATTAACCAAAAAGTTGTTATAGGATATTGATTTATAATTTCAAAGAATTCTTTCATTTTAAATTTTTTTAAATTTTTTAAACTTTCTTTCAGCTTTTTCTAAAGCTTCAAATCTATTTCTAGCTAAAACTGTAATTTTAATACCTTGTATGGTAACAAAATAATCAGCTTTTTTACTCATAACTACTGAATTATGTAAGTTGGTTCACTAGTATTTAGTGAAATAGACATATCTAACGGAATCCCTTTAGGTCTTACTCTAACTCTGTTTTTAGAATCAACACCATCTTTTAATACTACTCCCTGTCTTTGTGTAGAACCATCTTGAATAGTAACTACATCTCCTTTTTTGTAACTCATTTTAAATAATTTTATTTTTAATTAATATTTTTCTCACTTTAACCACAAGTTCTAGTAAAGAACCTTTATTATTAATAACTTCATCAAACTTTGCATCATCTAAAGCTGTTTCACTTTCATGAAAATTTGTCTTTATGTACTGAAAAGCATGTTTGTTTTGCCATGAAGATAGTTGTCCTACATTTTGACTATTTTCATCTAATACTTGTACAGGTCTATTAACTCTAATAGTTAAACCATCTCTATCTTTCACAGCTTTAAGTTCATTAGGAAATCTCATATCTGTGATGATCCAATTAGGAAACTGAGATTTATGATACACTTCTTTATCAAACATGCAGTCTACAATACCTTTTCCTATAGCTTTATACTTACTCATTAAAGCATTTACCCAAACATTTTTTTCAAATATTTCTTTTTGTTTTTCAGCAAATTCTACGTATTTAGGTCTAGTTTTTTCTTTTTCTTCTTTGTTTAATTTATGGTAATTTATACCGGTAATTAAATAAAAACATTCTGTAGTTTTATCTGCAAATTTTTTTATTGTAAATTTAGGCATAGGTACATCCCTGTCTAAAAAAGACAAAACTGCCTCATCTGTAAAATGAGGCAAGTCTTTAATTATTTGAATTATTTTACCTACAGTGTCTTTTCCTGAATTTATTTTTCCACTAACTGCTAGTATCATCTTCTAAAAGTTTTATTACTTCATTAATTTCTACAGTTTCATCAGACCCTAGTCTATCAGACCAATTTACAAGCTCTTTAAGTTTAAGTTTTGCCATTTGAACTTTTGCTTTATCTACTGCCATACTTTATCTAGTTTTTCATTAAAAAAGATACTGTCTCCTTTTTTAAAATTAAAAATCTCCTCTGTTTTTTTTAAAGGTAGTTCCCACTCACCAGATTTTAAAGTTTCTAAATCACTTTCAACTTTAAATTCTTTGTCAACAAACTTTTTATACTTGTTAAAAGTTTCTTGACCAGTTTTAGAAAGAACATCATAAGTAGGTGTAGATTTATTTTTAAAAATTAAAGTGAGTTCTGCTTTTGTGTACATTTCACTGTACTTACTTTGAAGAAATTTATCATAAGCTTTAAAAAATCTTTCTGGTATTTCTATGATAATAGTGTGTTTTTTAGAAGTAACAACATCTTTTTCAGGACAATATTCACCTCTAAAGTATTTTTGTTTTCTAATGTACTCCATAAACTTTTCATAATTTTCAGGTTCGTAACTTTTATCTATTAACAGATATAAGTTTTTTCCTTCAGTTAAGCTAGCTCCATCTAAATAGCTGTCATGGATACCAACAGCTAATTTAAAAACTAAGTTTAATTTTGTAACTAAATCGTCACCGTAACCTTGTAAAGTAGGTATTAAATACTTCCAAGTTTTATTAACATATATTTTTCCAAGTTCTACTTTCATACTTTTATAAGTTTAATCCTTCCCAGTCTAATGTGTAGACTCCGTCATTCTCTGCTACTCTTTTGTCCATCACCCATCCTTGATTTGAATAGTAAATAAACTCTTCTAAAAAACTTTTAAAACCTTTAATCTCCCAACAAATATCTATGTTTTCATGACTTGTTGGAACACCTTCTAATAAGTGTCCTACAGTAACAGAATGTCTTCCATATTGACCTATGTACAACAATTCCGGAGAAACTTCAAAAATTAAAGGAGCACTTAATAAATTTGTAGTAGATTGTACTATAAATTGAAAAGGTTTTAAAACACATCCTTCTAAAGAGATGTTTTGTGCCTTTATCCAATGTTTTACAGCTACTGTGTACCAAGCAGCTTGAATGTCATATCTCCATTGTTTTACACTTTTAAGAAAATCTATAGTTTCTCCAGACATTGTTTTTAAATCAATAGGCTGAATACTTTCTACTTTATGAGTGTCTGGATTTCTAAAAACTAGCATCATGTCTAGCAAAGCTTTACATTTTACTCCTTCGTGAGTAAAGTATATTGGCAATTGATAGTAAATGTCTACGTTTGGATTATTAATATAAAGACTTACGTCAAAGTAATTACTAGTAGTTTCATGTTCTCTTAAAGATTCTGTAACTTTTGTAATTACATAGTTTTGAGAAACGCTGATAATTTCTTTACCATAAGATTCTTTTAACATTTTAAAGTAAGGTAAAGCTTTGGTAACAAATCCTTCAGTTCTTTTAGGACCTGGTTTACCTTTATACCAATCATACTCTAAGGCAGCATTGGCTATCATATTCATGTATTCATTAAAAGGTAAATCAACTTCTACATTGTTATTTACTAACTCGTCAAAAACATAAGTAATCATTTTTATTTCCACTTCTGAAAGTGCAAATTCAAAATCAGAAATAAAATATTTTTCTTCAAATTGTCCTGGCTCTCCAGTTAATATTGTATCTACTGCAGACCCCACTACAAAATGAGGTTTACTTACTCCAGTTTCTTCTTCTTGTTTTCTTTGGTATTTTAAAAAACTAGAAAAGCCTTTACCAAGCTCTTTTAATGTTGATTGATTAACTCTGTCTGAGTTGTAATAAGAGTCAACTTCTCTTTGTTTTGCTACAATTAATGCCATATATTTGTTTTTAATTATTTAATAAAACTTAAAAACACCTCAAATTTAATTAAGGTGTTAATTACTTAAAAAGCTAGGTCGTCACTTAAAACATTCACAATAGTTAAACTGTTTGAACTGACAGGGTCAATTCCTGCTACGTATCTATCAGAAGCTTCATTTATTTCATTTTGACCTTCTAAATTAATTGCAGTTTCAAATTGCTCTCTAGTTACAGTTTCCACAATATCAATTATAGGGTTAACATCAATTGTAGGTACTTTAAAATTAAATATGTCTGCAATATCATTCTTTAAGTGTTCATTTAATTCAGTGACATTGTCATATTTTAATTCAAAAGTGTTTGAAAATACTCTTTTTTCAATTTCTTTTGAAGTCATAACAACAAATTGTACATCTTCATCGATACACTCTTGAATGTAATTAGAATAAAGGTATTTGTACAAATTTTTATAATTTTCATTTTTTAAAAGTTCATTAGAAACATAAAGTCTCAATTTAGAATTAACTAAATTTTCTTTGTCAAAAAGATTTTTGTCATTTGCACCTAATAATAATAAAATATTACTTTCTTTATCTAAAATACATCCTTTAATAGCATACACTTCATTTGGTTCTCCTTTATACTTAAAAGAAAATTTACCGCAAGATAAACTTTCTTTAAAGTGAACAACTAAATCTAAATAAGTGTGAATATTTAAACGATGCCTTTTTATTGGTTTTTCATAAGAAAACACACCGTTTAAAATTTCTTCTTTATGCTCTAAACTGTAAATTGGAAAATATTCATTTTCAGAAGACACTCCAACTTTTGTTGGGTTTCCTTGAAAAGTTCCGTATACATGAGGGTCTGTTATCATGAGCTTTCTGTTAAAGTTAATGGAATAAAAAATTCATAGAAAAAAGGAACATCCCTCACTAATTCTCTTTCATAAATATTAGTTATATGATTTGTAAAAAAACCTACCATGTGAGATGCTATCATAGCAGCACAATGAGAAGTTTGCTTCAAAGTACAAGCTTCATCTTGAACTTCAGAATCATTAAACAAACAAGAACTTTCATATTCATCCATGTTACTAGGAGTAACACAATAAATTTGAAGTTGGTCTAAGACTAGTCTCCCATCTATAAAAATGGGAGTTACTGGGCAATTTTCATGACTTTTTTTCCAAACATTAAATAAATCTTTTCTAGCTTCCATATTATCAAAAGCAGAAAACATAAAATAGTGTGTGGGAGAATCCTCATCTATTTTTTGACAAAGAGTTGAAATTTCTTGTCCACAAAAAGTTTTTACGATGTCAAACAAAGCTGCTACTTTTGTTTTACCAATATCTGCAGGTCTAAATAGTTGACCTCCAATATTATGTTCTTCTATTTCATCAAAATCATAAATATAAGGTTTAAAACCAGCTCTTACTAAAAGTAAAGTCAGCCAAGAACCAATTCCACCTGCTCCACCAATCATTACTAATTCTTCTCTTTCAGGAAACCAAGGGGCATCCTTAAATCTATCATACTGTTGTTGCATTTTCTTTAAATTTAGATAACATATTATTAATTGTTAAAATTACTCTTGATAAAAAAGTATATTGAGTTTCATAAAGTTCAAAAACTTCTACGATTTCTGCAATTTTACTCATAAAAAAATCATCATCATTAGCTTCTTCTTCATAAAAATCTTCAAAAATTTCTGGAAGAACTTCTAAAATACTATTTGATAAATTTTCATAGTCTATTGTTTCTTTAAAAGCTTCTATTTGCTCTAAAGCATCTTCAACAGTACCAATAACTTCATCTGGACCTGTACCATTTCTTAACAGAGTAATTATAAAAACATCAGTTTCTGTAATTCCAAGTCCAGTGTAAAAAGCTAAATCACCTTCCTCTTCTTCTTTATCAAATACAGCATCAGAAAAATGTCTTTTAGAGTGGTTTAAAGCACTGTTAACATTAATAAAAGGTTTTTGTACTTTTTTTGCAAAATTTGATGCTGGTATATAAGGTTTAAAACCTACTTTTTTTAATGGTGTTACAGGAATATCTGCAAGTTTAATAATGTCTTTTACATTGTTAAAGAAAATATCATCCACAAGAATCTTTTTAGTTTCTGGAGCTTCTATTTCACAATCATACATAAACATTCTGTCTTTTTTAACAGATAATTTAGAACTAGAAATAATATATTCTTCTCCACTTTCATCTAAAGTTTTATATGGAGCTGTAACTTCTGTTTTAATCGTAGCTAAAAAAGCAACTTTTGCTGTAAACTCCATAAAATTGTTTACAATTAAAGAAAAATAAAAGTTGTGAGAAGGGCAATTATCTTCTAATTCTGAAATGTCTGTAGAAGAAAAATAAACATTCATTGTATTGTGACTGTGAATATGTCCCATTTTCCAATCTTCTTCTAAAGCTTTTGGATTTTCACAAAAATAATCTATCATTCTATCATCATAATCTGACGAATCTCTTTTTTTCTCATTAAATTGATATTCTGTGTAAACTTGAGTACCTTTATTCATAGGTATAATATCTTGCAATATTAAACTCATTTCTTTAGGTTTTTGTATAGTTCCTACTACAGTGTACAAAATAATTCCTGACCATTCTACTTTAGAGATTTCTCTACACAAGTATTTAATTTTATCTAATATCAGCTCTGACATAATCACTTGTATAGTGTCTGTCAACTGTGTGCTTTCTAATTGTTTTTTTGTATAATTCTTGTTTAAGATGTTCTGCTGCATAATCTATAAATTGTGGGTGAATATGATACTTATTAATGTCTTCTGCTTCAACTGCACAAGGTTCAATGTTAAATTCTATTTTTTTATCTCTAATAAGTGTGTGTGGAGTTTCTAAATTAGGGTTTAAAAACTTGTTTTTTATTTCTCTTTCTGTTAATAAATTACTAGATACATAACCAAGTAATTTATCCTCTGATTTTATAACAAATAATCTTCTCATTGCTCTTTCACCAACAACATTTGCTACAGATGTTTCGTGTAAAATTTTAGAAAAAACTTCATCTTTTTTAATTTTGTACATCCCTTCTGAAAAAAGAAAATTAAAATTGTAATTATTTAATCCAAGCCTAACTGTATTATAAGTTTCTTTCATATCGTCTTTTCTAAAAATACTAGAGTTTGGAGCATTAGAAGAAGCAAATTTAATGGCATTTATATACCTGTAAGGAACTCCTTCAATACTTTCCCAACTTACAACACTAGTTAAAGTTAATAAAAATAATTCAAATAATTCTGCAGAATATTCTGTAGTTAAACCTAAAATTAAATCTGCAATTTCTGTGTCAGACCCTAAACAAAATTCTCTTGTAGAAAAAACATTTGTGTGATTATTTAATTGAGCAGAATTTGTATGAGAATGTGTGTACCCAGTAAAATATTCTGCGTAGGATAAAGTTCCTCTTGTACAAGAAACTGATTTTATAGGAAATACAGAACACTCTTCTTCTTCTTCATTTACAAAAGTAAACGAAGACTGTCCAATTTTAAAAGTAACAAATAAATCTTTTATTACGTGGTTTTCATTTTTAGAATTTGTAATATTTACTTCTTTGTAGTGAATTACAACACATAACGCTATATTTGTAACATAACTTCCATTTGACTTCAAATCAAAATCCCAATTTTCTCCATGTGTAGCATCTAACACAGTTATCATAGAGTCTATTTGAGTTGTAAAATCTAAAGCTGCTTTTTCATCTCCCTTATCAACATTCATAAAATACCCTGCTAAAGCTCTTTTATAAATCCAAGTAGGTTTTCTAATATTTCCAGAAATTTTTGCATTTTTAACACTGTTGTAATAAGCTTTATTTAAAGACCTGTCATATACATTTGATGTGATATTCATATTTAATAAAATTATAAAAGAGGCATTTCTGCCTCTTTTAATTAAACATTAAGGTTTTAATAAGATTAAAAACCTCCTTTTAAATCTTTATATTGATTTTTTAATGCTTCATCTTCAGCAGCTTCAGCAGCAGCTTTTTCTTCAGCTTTTTCACGAATTAATCTATCTTCTTCAGTTTCAACTTCTTCTTCTTTAGATTCATTGTAAAGCTCAGTTTCAACTACGTCTTTTAATCCTAAAAGCTCTTCTTGAATTACTGATACTCTTTCACAAATCTCTTCTTCTGTAGAATTAGCACAAATTTTTTCTAAAGAATTTTCAATTTCTTTAATTAACTCCAAGTTAGTAGGAGCTACAAAAGTATCTTCACTTTCCTCTTCAACTTCTGCCTCAACTACAACTTCTTTTTCAACTCTTGCCTCAACTTCTGCCTCAACTTCTGCATCTGCTCTGCTATTTTATTGATTAATAATGTCTTGTTTTTTAACTCTAGTCCAATTAACACCTACAGTTTCTTCTAAATCTAATTTGTCTTGAGCAGTTAATGCCCCTCTTAAATCAACAAAAGACATAGTATCAAAATCACTCCCGGATTTAGTTTTAATTGGTCTTAAAAACAACACAAAAGCTGCTTCTGGCAATACTGCATCAACATGCATTAAAGTGGTCTTACCAATATTTTCAGTAGCCTGCAAATTGTTTAAATCATAATGCTCTTCTACTAAAGGCTTTAAAACTCCCCAAGTTGTTGCGTCAGTTGTAATTTTTTGTTTTTTCCCTTTTGATGTAAATACTGTAATTACTCTTTGATTACTCATAATGCTTAATTTTTATTTATAAATGTTAGAAAACTCGCTTACCATGTAATTTGCATGGATTTTGTTTTTTGTAATATAATGTTTGTATATAAAAAATGATTATTACCTAAAAATTTTTTATTTGTAGGATATTCACTTTCTAAAATGTAATTCCAATCTGAATTGATTGGAATCTGCTTAATTGAAGATGCATTGTAAGCATTCACTCCCATAGGATTTTTAACAATAAAGTGTTTAAAACCTTTAGCTTCTTCTCCCCACAACAGCCATATACAAGGATTGTTGTCAGATATAAGCATCACTACTTTTTTAATAAAATCTCTCCAATGTTTTTTATGACTATTTCTAATTCCTGTCTCCACAGTTAAAGAACTATTTAATAAAAAAACTCCTTGATTTTTCCAATGTTCTAAAGTTATAAACTCAGAAGCTTTTTTCATGTCAAAATGAGCATCACTTACTTCATCTCTAATTTTTAAAAGTTCATAGTTTAAAGGAAATTTATTATTTCTTCCAAAAGCCAATCCATTAGATAATCCAGGAGAAACTTCAGGCTCATTGCCTATAATAACTACTTTTATATCTTGTAAAGGCATTAAAAAAGGTTTTAAAATATCTTCTTTTTTAGGTTGATAAGAAATATCTAACAATTCCTGTCTCAAATCTTTAATTGGATTAGTGTAGAAGTTATTTATTAAAGGTCCCCAACTGGGATCTATACTATTTATAGTCATAATGCTTCATTTAAAAATTTGTGTAAGTGTTTTTGTCCTTTCTTTTTATATAAATCAGAAGGGTCTGTAATGTGATTTTTAACATTTAAAGATATTGGTAAATAAATATGAATAGCTTTGTTTTTATAAAGCCTATTTATATGTGTTTTTACCTTAACCCCAGCTTTTATTCCGGGTTCATCATTGTCAAAAAAGACAATGATATGTTTAAATCTTCTAGATAAATCTATTAAAATGTCATCTGAAGGCATCATACCTTCATTTTGAAACCATACACAAGTTGCTTCTTGATTTGTTAAAACTCTCCAATCTTTATAGGATTTTGTAATAAAAAGTTTTTCTCCAAAATCAGGAAGTTCTTCCAATCCTCCAACGTCATTAGAAATACAATTTGTAATAAATTTACCTTCTTTTTTAAAAGGAGAGTATAGTTTTTTTCTCCCATTTTTAAATCTAGTAAAAGCATAACAATTTGTAGAAGTCCTTTTTACAATGTCACCATACTTAGTGTTTAGCAACTGATATCTTCTAACAGAAAAAACCCCATCTTTTATAAGTTGTTCTTTCGTAATATCATATGGACTCCAAAATCTACCATCTTTCTCTGTATAAAAAGTAGGTTCTATGTTAATCAGAACTTTTCTAACTTCTTTTACAACAACACTCTTTTCTTTAGGTACAACATCAAATCTTTTTCCTTTTATAAGTCTTGTGTGAATGAATTCTAAAGCTTTATAAAAGTTTTTAAGATTAAAATATATTTGTACTGCATCAAAACAATCTAAATGAGACATTTTTATTCCATCAATTACATTAGAATTGCCAAAATCTATAAATCTTAGCTTATCTGTAGCAATATCTGCAGAAAACCAACATCCAGGATTGTTATCTTGTCTAAAAGGAGAGATTACATACTCAAACTCAACAGGTTTAAAATCAAACACTAACTCATATATCTCTTCTTGAGACACACAAGCTAGTATTTGAGTCTTACTAATATACCCTTTTGACTCTAAATCATCATAATTCATGCATTTATTATAAAAAGGTTATACTAATTAGTTTATTTCCAAGCTGATTTTTTAGGTGCTCCTGTTGGCATTCCTGTATTAGCTGCTCCTGTTACCGCAGCAGTTGTGTCTTGTCCATCAATTTGTTGAGTCCCTTTTGGAGATTCAATGTAAGAAGAATCTCTAGAAAATAAATGAACACTTCCAGCAGTATCAACATATCGTAGACCTGACCCAGCTTTAACTAAACCATCTTTATCTGTGTCTTCCCAAGAATTCTGCTCAACCCAAGGTCCAGAAGATACTAAAGAAGGAGATAAAAATCTACCACCTTTCATATTTTTTGGTAACTCTAAGAAAGTTCTGTCTCTATCATCAGCAATTTTCCATTGGTATTCTAAGAAACCATCAACCATCACAGATGCAAAGCTTTCAGGAATTAACCCTGTAACTACACTTGCCCAACCTGCAAAACTTGTAGGGGGAGTTCTTAAAGCAGTGTTAATTTGCTCTTGAGTAACACCAACAGCTTTAATTGCGTGAACAATAACTGCCATTCCTTGTTTCATATTCTCATTATACCCTTTGATAAATTCTGGAGAATCTTCATCTTCAATTTGTTCTCCTTTGTTATCATAAACTCTAGTAACATCATAAATTCTCCTACGGAATTCTTTTTCCCCTACCATAAAAGTAATGTCTACAGCATCTCCAGCAGTATTGTCTTTTCCAGCAAGAGCATTATGCTCTAACTTAGTAATAAAACCATGATTAAGACCAAATTTACCACCTCCAGATTTACCTTTTAAAGACTTGTCTGTATCATCTACTGCACCAAAACCAATTTTTTGAATTTCTCCACTCATAATTGTACTTATTTTTAAAAATTTTTATATAAAACTCAGTTTGTTAACATCTTAATTTACTAGTTTGCCCACATTTTTTTTGGAGCTGTTTCTACAACAGGAGCTGTTTCTACAACAGGAGCTGTT
>TARA_R110000796_G_scaffold222183_1_pt1 | contig 15886 bp, 16 predicted proteins | sample TARA_R110000796 | Tara Oceans TARA_R110000796 (sample SAMEA4397815) | marine metagenome | biome: Polar Biome; feature: [SRF] surface water layer (ENVO:00010504); material: water (ENVO:00002006), including particulate matter (ENVO:01000060) such as... | depth 5 m
GATGAAGCTGGCGGGCGCCTATTGGCGTGGCGACTCCAAGAACGAAATGCTTCAGCGCATGTACGGCACGGCTTGGGCCAATGAGAAAGACCTCAAGGCGCATCTGCTACGCCTCGAAGAGGCCGAAAAGCGTGACCATCGCAAACTCGCGACGCAGCTCGACCTGTTCCATCTCGACGGCTTGGCGGCGGCCGGTTCCATCTTCTGGCACCCGAAAGGCTACCAGATCTGGTTGCAGATCGAATCCTATATGCGCCGGCGTCTCGATGCGGCCGGCTATGAAGAGATCAAGACGCCGCAATTGATGGATTCGGTTCAGTGGGAGAAATCCGGTCACTGGGGCAAGTATCGCGAGAACATGTTCATCGTGCCGGATTTCATTCCTGAAGGTGATGAAGGCGTGGACATTTCGGTGCCTGACGATGCCAAACTTATGGCGTTGAAACCCATGAACTGTCCGGCGCATGTCGAAGTCTTCAAACAGGGCCAGAAATCCTATCGCGACCTGCCGCTGCGCTTGGCGGAATTCGGGTGTTGCCACCGCAACGAGCCGCATGGCGCGCTGCATGGCATCATGCGGGTCCGTCAATTCACGCAGGACGATGCGCACATCTTCTGCCGTGAAGACCAGATCGTGGAAGAGTCTATCCGCTTCTGTCGCCTGCTCGAAAACGTGTACCGGGATTTCGGCTTTGAGAATATCTCCGTGAAACTCTCCACACGTCCGGATGTCCGGGCCGGGGATGACGCAACCTGGGACCGGGCCGAGAAAGGCCTGCAGGACGCCGTTGATGCAGCGGGCCTGCCCTGTGAGATCATGCCCGGGGAAGGGGCCTTCTACGGACCCAAGCTTGAATTCCAACTCACGGACGCGATCGGCCGGGTTTGGCAATGTGGTACGTTGCAGCTGGACTATGTTCTGCCAGAGCGTCTCGGAGCTGAATATACGGCGTCGGACGGTTCAAAGCAGCGCCCGGTCATGTTGCACCGCGCCATCCTGGGCTCGATGGAGCGCTTTATCGGTATCTTGATCGAGGAGTTTTCCGGCGCTTTCCCTATGTGGCTGTCACCGGTGCAAGTTGTCGTTGCGGCGATCACAGACGCAGCGAACGAGTACGCTGAGGAAGCAGCGGCTGCTCTGCGCAAGGCCGGACTGCGCGTCGAGACCGATCTTCGCAATGAGAAGATTAACTACAAGGTTCGCGAGCATTCGGTTCAGAAAGTGCCAATCATTGCGGTGGTTGGTGGTCGTGAGGCTGAGGACCGTACACTGGCGTTGCGTCGGCTTGGCAGCAATGGTCAGCAAATGATCTCGCTGGAGGATGCCTGCCGCGATCTCGCCCAAGAAGCCCTCGCACCAGACCTGAAGTCCGACTAGTCCGGATCAACAGGTGACAGGTACTGCGGAACACGAAAAGATGCGCGGCATGAGCTACGCACCTTTTCTCGCCGCGGCCTTCCTGTTGTGGCCTTTGACCTCCATGGCAGGGACGCAGGGTAACGTCCTGCTGCTCGCGCTGGCTGCGATTCCTGCATTATTTGTTGCACGACCCGGTATCCGTCCGGCCCACTACCTGCTGGCGGGCATGGCCTTTCTGGTCTGGGCCGTTGCGAGTGAGTCCTGGTCTCCGGTCTCGCGAGGAATCATCAGTGGGACATTGATGGGCGGCGACTTTGCCATTCGGTCCGCCGGGCTGCGCATCATATTGACGCTTTTCTTCACCACGCTCTTGATAGCCGGTGCATTGCGAACTGCGCCCGGGCGCGCACAGATCTCGTCCCGCCTGATATTGGCAAGCCTCTCCATACATGGTCTGCTGATCCTGCTCAGCCCGGTCTTCGCGACTTCAGTGATGCCCGTCTTCTACGGGGATGATCCGCTCAATCATTCCTCAGGCTTTCAGAACCTTGATCGGGGTGCGAACGCTTTTGCGCTCGTACTGCCTATACTTGTAGCATATGTCGGGGCCCGGCTAGGCTTGGCATGGAAGGGGCTCGCACTGATGATTGCGCTGGCCAGCCTTGTCAGCTTCGGCGTTCTCGGATCGTCAGCCGCCATGTTTGGCGCGGCTTTGATGCTCGTCGCTTTCGTTATTGTTCGGGTCTTCCCAAAGTATGGCCTGCGCGGCCTGTTCACGGCTGTCGCTGCCTATATTGCGCTGGCGCCGATCTTGATGAGTGGACTGCTCTACATGCTGGAGCGAAGTGGTGTGAACTTGCCGGGGTCTTTCCAGTCTCGCGCCTGGTCGTGGGAAGTCGTGATCGGGAAGATTCAGGAGGCACCGCTAATGGGGCATGGTATCGAAGCATCAAAATCCTGGCAGGACACGTATGCAGCCTATCCGGAATGGATGGCGCAGTTGCCGGATTTCTGGGCGCGGTATCCGGTCGTTCCGGGGCATCCGCACAATATGGCCTTGCAGATATGGGCCGAGACGGGCGCAGTTGGTGCATTTGTTGCGGCACTCGCCGTTCTGCTGATCGGATGGCGACTGCCAATTGGACACAATTTACGCGCGGATATTCGCTACGCGATTGGCGGCATGCTGGCGGCGGCGTTCTGCCTGTTCAGTTTTTCCTATAGTGTCTGGAATGAAGCTTTCTGGTCTACCTTGGCGCTCGCTGTCGTTGCGCTGATTGTTCTGTCTCGCCGTGTGAGAGGATCGCTTGGATGACTCTCCCGACAATTACGGCGATCATTGTGACCTATCATACCGGCCCTCGCTTGCATGAATGTCTCTATGCCCTGAAGTCCGATCCGGACATTTCTGAAATTATCATTGTCGACAACGGAAATCGGCCAGAGGAACAGTCCTGGATCGATGAGTTCGAGGCAAATTCAGATAAAGTCCACATCGTCCGTGATGGCACGAATCCCGGTTTTGGGGCCGGGGTGAACAAGGGTGCGGCGGGGGCGCTCGGCAATCTGCTTCTCGTCATCAATCCGGATGCGGTTCTGCGCCGCGGTTCGCTTGCAAGACTTGTGGCGGCAATGGACAAGCGTGCTGAACCCGTCCTGGTCGGCGGCAAGATTTTTGATATCCACGGTCGTGAGGAGCGAGGCGCACGACGCAACACGCTGACGCTCTTGCGTGCGATGGGGTTTGGGAAGTGGACGTTGGAAAATGACCCGCCGCCCCGAAACTCCATCGAAGTTGGTGCAGTGTCAGGTGCCTTTTTCATGATGGATCGTCAGGCCTTTCGCAAGATGGGAGGGTTCGACGAGGGCTATTTTCTGCACGTCGAAGATGTCGACCTTTGTCGCCGGGTCCTGAAGTCTGGCGGTAGCGTAGTCTATCAACCTCATGCGGGCGCGTTGCATTATGGGTCGACGTCGGACGTTCCCTCTGAGGCTGTGGTCGAGCACAAGGCGCGCAGCCTTGTGAAGTATTTCAGGAAATTTGCGAACGGCCCGTTGGAGCGTCTGATTGTGACGCTGATTTCACCAGTCATGGTGCGCGCCCTCAAGGCTCGTCGCTAGACGGTTGGACGCCAATCATGGGGGGCCATTTCAAACCCGCTAAATTCGAAGCCCGGGGCAACAATACAACTGACCAGTGTCCATGCGCCCAGCGTTTCCGCTGTCTGCCAGTGTTGCGAAGGGACGACAAGTTGCGGGCGATGCCCAGCCCGCAGGTCAGGACCGAGCGTCACCGCACTTGCCCCTTGGCCGTCGGGTGGCGATAGCGTGAGGGAAAGAGGGCCGCCCGCATGCCATAGCCAGAATTCGTCAGCATCTACCCTATGCCATGCCGAGACTTCGTCAGCTTGCAGCAGATAGTAGATCATCGTGCAACTGGCGCGGCTGCCGTCGGATGTCGGCGCGCGATACGTTTCCCGGAAGTGTCCTCCCTCTGGGTGAGGGGTCAGATCCAGCATGCGGATGATCTCTCGGGCGCCGAGATCTCCGGAAATACCCCGCATCAGAAGCGGTCCTTGCGTCCACGTATTTCGGCGAAGGTTTCGACGGTGTTGCCGGGATGACCCATCGCCGCCTGGAGTACAGGATCGTCGGCACGCAAGAATGGGTTCGTGGCAAGTTCTTTGTCCAACCGCGTTGGAACAGTTGGAAGGCCCTCTGCACGACGCTCGTCAATCCAGAGCGCGTAATCCGTCAGTGCTTTATTCTGCGGGTCGACCGTGACGGCAAACCTTGCGTTGGCCTGTGTATATTCATGCGCGCAGTAGAGCTGGGTTTCTGGCGGCAGAGCTTTCAGCTTGGTCAGGCTGTTCCACATCATCTCCATCGTGCCTTCAAAAACACGGCCGCAACCAAGTGCAAAGACAGCGTCTCCGACAAATGCGACGTCTTGATCTGAGAAATGATAGGCGATGTGGCCTAGCGTATGCCCGGGCACATCCATCACGCGCGCGTTCGTACGCCCAAATTCGACGATATCGCCTTCGGATAGTTTCACATCAATGCCGGGAATTTTTTCCGCTTCACCGGCTGGTCCGTAAATGGTGCATCCCGTGACTTCCTTGATCCGCAAGTTCCCGCCCGCATGGTCGGGGTGCCAGTGCGTGTTCAGGATGTGCGTAACCGTCCAGCCTTTACGATCGGCCTCGGCAAGGTATTTTTCGGCATCCGGCGTATCGATTGCCGCAGTCTTTCCTGAGACCGGTTCATGAACCAGATAGCCGTAATTATCGTTCAGGCAGGGAAATTTGTGTATGTCGAGGGTGATTTTCGTCATTAGCGTCTCCTGCAGACCAGACTAGCACAGGCCACTTCATGCGTCAGGATGCCGTCACCTTGCAACGTTTCTATGCCTCGCCTTTGGGGCAGGCAGCGACGCGCATCCTGTCCGGCAAGCTGACGGATCTCTGGGGAGATGCGCGCGGCCTCTCTCTGCTGGGTCTGGGATACGCCATTCCGGTGCTCGAGGCCTTTGGTGCTGCGCCGGGGCGCAGCGTGGCAGGTATCCCGCTCGATCATGGACCTGTCTCATGGGACCCGTTCGGTCGCGGCAATGCGGCGGTCGCCATAGGCGATGTTCGACTGCCCTTTCCGGACGGCATGTTTGATCGTGTGATCGTGCTGCATGGGATCGAGGAATCGGGTAATCCGCGAGCCTATTTGCGGGAAATCTGGCGGATAACGGCTCCAGAGGGTCGTATTGTATTGGCGGCGTCCAACCGGTCCGGCTTGTGGTCGCGCGCGACCAAGACGCCGTTTGGCCAAGGCCGCCCCTGGACACGCGCGCAGCTCATGAATCTGCTTTCGATCGGGCTGTTTCAAGTCACAGCGTCCAGTAGTGCGCTTTACATGCCGCCAATGGCGACACCTTTGGTGAGTTCGGCGGCCGAAGGCTGGGAAGTGATGGGCCGAATGCTCGCGCCGGGGCTCGGTGGCGTGGTGTTGGTGGAGGCAGTGAAACGCCTTTATGCCTCTCCTGGAGGCGGCGCTACAGCACCAGTGACCGAAAAAGTGCGTCTGGCGCGGCCTGCGACAAGCAATGGTCGCGAAAGCCATTGACGCCGCTACGCGCGCCTCGGTAGTTTAGAAACTCCTAATTCGCATTACAGATCAAAGGATTGCGTGCCATGAAACTCGTAACAGCCATCTTCAAACCGAGCCGATTGGATGCGGTGATTGACGCGCTGTCCGAAGCTGGCGCGACAGGACTGACCGTATCGGAAGTGCGCGGCTATGGTCGCCAGCTTGGCAAAACCGAAGTTTATCGCGGCGCGGAATACGAAGTGCGCCTCCTGCCCAAGGTCAAAGTGGAAGTCGCCTGCCCTGACGCTTCGGCCGAGCGCTACGCCGAGGCCATCACGCAGGCCGCCAATACGGGCACAATCGGTGACGGCAAGATCTTCATCTACGATCTCGACAGCATTATCCGGATTCGCACTGGTGAGCGCGACGAACAGGCTGTGTCCGGCTAGTTCTGGTCTTCCGACTTGAAGCTTGCCTGTTCAGCGCCATGGTGGAGCTGAAGGTTCAGCAACACGCCTTTTGCAACCGGTAACAACCACAAGCATAGTCCAATCACGGCCGCACATAGCGCGATGAAGGCAATGACCATCGGCACCAGGGGCAGCGGACTCATCGGCAACAGGAACAGAAACGGCGCCAGCAATAGCAGCACACCGAAACCTACGAAAAAGGCCGGGCCGTCTGCAGTATCGGCCGCCGTCATGTCACGTCCGCAAACGGGGCAGGATTCGTTGAGCTTCAGATAGGAGCTGTACAATTTGCCTTCGCCGCACTGGCCGCATCGCTGACGGATACCGGAAATGATGGGGGAGGGGTGGCTCATGATTCTGGACCTCTTTGAGCCGGATGCTTGGTCAGACCTTTACCGGCACTTTCCATACCTATGTAAGGACCGCTTGGTTGGTGTCATCTGCGGTAGATGGTTGCAGGGGCATGAAGGCCTTGACGTTGGTCGCCGTATTCCGCACCAGAACGGGCGAAATCTGACTGCAGGAACACCATGACCGAACCCGTCTTCAACAAGATCGCCATCATTGGCGCCGGCCTCATCGGCGCGTCCATCGCGAGGGCGGCTGTGCAGTACGGCGCGGCTGGGACTGTGAGCCTTTATGATTCCAGCGAAGATGTGCGCCTGCGCGCCGCTGGAATTGCGTTGGGGGATGTCGCGGACAATCTTGCCACTGCTGTGGCAGAGGCAGATTGCGTGTTCCTCTGTGTCCCCGTCGGTGCCTTGCAGGCCGTTGCTGCGGACGCTGTGCCGCTGATGAAGGCAGGAGCCGTCCTGACCGATGTGGGCTCAGTGAAAGGCCAAGCCACCGAAGCGCTTGCGGCCGCCGCCGATGGCCGCGTGCACATTATCCCGGGCCACCCCATTGCCGGTACGGAGCAATCCGGTCCGGAGGCGGGCTTTCCAACCCTGTTCCAGAATGCCTGGCACATTCTGACACCCCTGGCAGACGGGGACGACAATTACGACGCTGCTGTATCGACGCTGGAGGCGTTCTGGACGCAACTTGGCGCAACGGTTGAAACGATGGATGCAGCGCGGCACGACCGGGTCCTCGCGATCACTTCGCACCTGCCACACCTGATTGCGTTCAACATCGTTGCAACCGCGTTCGATATGGAGACCGTCGAGCAGGGCGAAGTCGTGAAGTATTCTGCTGGTGGTTTCAGGGATTTCACCCGTATCGCCGCCTCCGACCCTGTCATGTGGCGCGATGTTTTCCTGAACAACAAGGACGCCGTACTTGAGTGCCTTGGCCGGTTTTCCGAGGATCTTGCCGCGCTGCAACGCGCGATCCGTTGGGGCGACGGAGAAACGCTTTTCAACGAGTTCAATCGCGCCCGTTCAATCCGCAAGGCCATCATTGATGCGGGCCAGGATTCTGGGGCAGTTAACTTCGGGCGGAACCTGCCCAAGGGAGATGAGGATGAAGGCGCTTGAACTGACCGAGGAGCGTCGCGCGACGTTGCGTGGCCATTTGCAAACTCTGTTTGCAACCGAATTTGACGAGCGCCTCAGCGATTTTCGGGCAGATGACATCGTCGACCTGATGCTGAAGACGCTCGGCCCGGCCGTTTACAATCAGGCTGTCGCAGATGTCCGCGCTCACCTGCAGGGCAAGCTGGAGGACCTCGACGGTGAAGTCTGGGTCGAGGAAGCTGGCTGACATGATGCTCACGCGCTTGTGTGTCGTGCGGGACTGAACCTTTCGGTATGGTCCCGCGTATGAACCGCATGACCCACACGATTTCCCGACGCTCGCTGCTACTGTCCGGCGCCGCTTCACTGGGCCTTGCCGCCTGTTCCATCAATTCGACATCGGAAGCAGCAGACGCTGAAAACGCCGATAATGAGGAGCAATATGCTGATTCCGAATGGCGCCAGCTCACCGATGATGACTGGCGTGCGCGCCTGAGCGCGGTCGCCTACGGCGTTATGCGGGAAGAGGGTACCGAGCGTCCCTTTACATCGGACCTGAACAAGGAGGCCCGCACAGGTACCTATCATTGCGCCGGGTGTGACCTCGCCCTGTTTTCATCGGACACCAAATTCGATTCCGGCACGGGCTGGCCGAGCTTCTATGATGTCTTGCCGGGCGCCATGGGAACCAAACCTGATCGCAAGCTGATTTATGTGCGCACGGAATACCACTGCGCCCAATGCCTGGGCCATCACGGGCATGTATTCGAGGATGGGCCGGAACCCACCGGCTTGCGGTATTGCAACAATGGCGTTGCGCTGACCTTCAAGCCGGCCTGATTCCGGATCACTCGATGATTTCCATGCCCTCGGGGATTACGAATGGCGTGGTAGCGACGCCGACATTTCCGGCTTCAACTACCTCACCAGGACCGCCTTCCCGACGCTCATAAGCCTGAGCCAGCGAGAGATATGGCGGGACGTGAACCCAGCCCGCACCACCATTATTTTGTGTGATTTCGAAATGAAGGTGAAACGTTGTGGGCGTGCCGCCGAAATCATTCGAGACATACCCAATATGCTGGCCGGCCTCGACTGGGTCCCCCGCCTTTACCTGCAGCTTGTCCATGTTCATGTGCATGTATTTGAAGATACGTCCGCCTGCGCGAAGATTCACGCTGTAAGTGCCAACGTGTGAGATGAAACCATCAGACACAGCGACAACCTTGTGCAGGGTGCGGTCACTGGCAGCTGTCCTGCGCAGTGTATTGCATTCCTGTGGTGTGCCGACCCGAATGTCCTGCCCCTGGTGGACCTTGGGTTGGGGGCAGTAAGGAGAGGTCCGATTGGCGCTGCGTACTTCGCAGAAATTGTCCCGCCATGGATAGGCGTAGTTGCGGGAATCGCACTGGTCGCCCCCCGCGACACCCCCGCCAAAGCTGAACACTTGGGACTGTAGGTAAGTTGGTGCATCCGCGATAGGAAATACAAGATCAGGTGCGTATGCAATCTGCTCCGGTGCACCTTGGCCTGAGCCAGGCAGAAGCGCTCCGGCTTCAAAATAGCTGAAGGTTGGTTCGACCGGCTCAACAGGGTCGGGCAGGCTGGCAGCCTCGTCGCCATCATCACTGATATCTTCAGCCGGAATATCTGTGTCATCAAGCGTGTCGCCCGGTGTTTCGGTATCCGTGTCCGTATCGGTGTTAGCATCCGTTTCAGGGTTGGTGTCCTGGTCCGAAGCGTCCTCATCTTCAGGAGTTGTCGCGGGATCGGTATCTGGTGTGTCGACGTCGGGAATGTCGTCGGTGGGGGTGTCGACATCAATCGGATCGGTAGCGGGGTTGTCGGCGTCTACTGGATCAGGTCCGTCCCCGAGATCATCCGTATCAGGCGAGTTGGCTGTATCTTCCGCATCAACCGCAGGGTCCGTTGGCGTGTCCTCACCGTCTGCCCCATAGGGATTGTCGACCGGCGCAGACGGCGGCGGAGGTCCGGGCGCTCCGGGCGGTACAGCAGGCCCCGCATCCGGCGTTGTCGGACTTGGTCCGCCATCTCCCGGAAATCTGACAAAGTCGCAGGCGGACAGCATGAGGGCTGCGCTCGCCAGCAGCAGCAATCGTGTTGGTTTCATCAACGCGTCCCCGCAATTACTAGCTTGTTGGTCACATCGAGAGCTTCTTGCTCCGTGATGCAGTCGGCTTCACCTCCCTTGATGGATTTGCATTCAAATTCCACGAGGTAGTCTGCGCCATAACGAGAGAACGAGACTTGTGCACCACTCATCGTTGGCGTGTAGGTCAGGACGGGCGTATCGTCTTGGGCATTGGTGGTATCAACTCCAATGACTTCATTCGTGCCATTGACGACAATGTCATAGTCTATGCCGGGATAGGCAGCGAAATAGCCGTCCGACATGGGTTGAAAGCGGATGCCACTCTCGGCGCCCTGTGGCACGACGATGCCGGTTGGGAGCAAGACCGGTACGGGCGGCGCGGTGCCGCCGGATTCCACCTGGAAACTCGTCTCGCGCTGCTCGCTGGGTGTGGCAGCAAGATCTGTTCGTGCAGCGTCCCAGTCGATTGTTGCAGTGCTGGCGACCATCACCGGACCGTCAGGTTGATCTGGAACGAGAGTAGCTTCTTCTGCAGGAGCAATTTCCGGCTCTTCGGTTTCAACCGGTGCTGGTTCGTCGCGGTCTCTCGCAATCAAGAAGTCGCATGCGGTAAGCGAGAGCGCGCACCCACCGACAATCAGGATGGTACGGATAGATGTCATTTGCGTTTGTCCTCTCCGGGATGAGCTACGAAGTCAGGGTCTGCATAGGCGACGCCATCAATTGACAATATCTGTTGGCGGATTTCTTCAATTCGCCCGCGTGTCGCCTCGACACCGGCGGGCAGTTGGTACACCAGATTGATCTCGCCGGAATAGCTGGCGCCCACGAGACGGAAATCCTTCAGGATGGGGATGTCTTCTACGAGATCCGAATATGCGGCATCAGCGGTCTCGCGATCGCGTTTGAAATTGCGCGCAATCGTATCAACTTCAGACCGCCCCTTGAGGCGGACGATAAAGGTGACTTCCGCACCGCTCGAACTGGACGAGCTGCTGCCACTGACGGCAGCAGGCTTGACCTGTTCTACACCCACGGTGCCGATTGGCGGACGTGGGTCGGTCGCCGCCTGTGTGGCGGGGCTGTCCTGTTCAGGCCGTGAGTGGGAGCTATTGCGGTCATCACTCCCCACGATAACCAACCCCACCGCGCTGGCCAGCAGGGTGACCCCTGCAAGGCCAAGCGGCCCGCCGAGATGGACGGGAGAAGGGCGCCGTTTTGGCATCAGTCTCCGCCACCGCCGGTCGGCCGTTCCGGTACCATGGCGAGGTCGAGCAAGCCTTGACCGCATGGACGTGTGCACATGTCGGGGCTTCCCTCAATCGGAGTGGTGCCCGGGTAGAGTGCACATGAGCCAGAGCATTGCATCGCAGATCGCGGGCTGGATGCAGCGAGCAGGGTGGCTTTCAGCTCTTCCGGCGTGGCGTCAGGATCGCGTGCCTTGAGGAGGGCAAGTGCTGCTGAGACATGCGGCGCTGCCATCGATGTGCCCTGTTCGAAAGCGTAGAAGCAGTCTTCGACGGCTTCACCCGTGACCGGGTCATAGCAATTCGTTGCAGCCTTGGTGGACAGGACGCCATCTGGACGACCGTCCCCATTGTCGTCCCGTGTCAGGTCTCCACCAGGGGCGAGGAGATCTACTTCCGGTCCGAAATTGGAATAGGGGGCTATATGTCCCCGGGCATCGCCGGCGGCGACTGTGATCACATTCGCGCAGCCACCCGGCGCATAATACTGCGTCGCAACGCGGGCATTGCCGGCTGCCGAGACGACCAGCACACCACGCTCAGTGACCGAATCAATCGCATCCTGCAGCGATGCAGGACAGTATTCGAACAGCCCGATGGAGAGGTTGATTACGTCAGCCGGATTGTCGTTCCAGATCTCGTTGCCTTCCGCATCCTCGGCCGGGATCAGGCCGCCTGCCCACCGGATGGCATCATTGATGTCGGAGAGACGTCCACCACATTTGCCGAGCGCGCGCACTGGAACGATTTTGACGTTCCACGCCCCGCCCGCGACCCCTGAGGCATTGTTGGTCGCGGCTGCGCCAATCGTTCCCGCCACATGTGTGCCGTGAAATGTGTCTTCTGCAAATGGGACCGACGGATCACAGAGATCGCCCGGATCGTTCGGATCGCCGTCACGGCCGTCGCCATCATTTCCCATACGTGGATCGGAGACCATATCCCAACCCGGTGCGATGTTGGGGGAATCCTTGATGTCGGGGTGTTCCAGTTGCAGGCCGGTGTCTACAACAGCCACGACAACATCTGCTGATCCATCTGTGCCCTGACGGGTCCAGAATTCCTGGAAGCTTGAGCCCCCTACGGACTCGCCTTCGCCTGTACCATTGTTCTGGAAATGCCATTGAAGTTCCCAAAGCGGGTCATTCGGGGTGATGGTTGTGTCGGTGATGACGTCCGGGGTCACATCGGTTCCGGTGGCCGGTGTGTCGGGGCGTGGTTTACGAGCGAACTGGTTTTCGAAAATATAGTCTTTCTCGACATATTCGAACTGACCAGACGCTTTCAGGTCTTTCACGATACATTCTGTCGCGAGCACCGGGCTCGACTGAACGGTGACCATATCAGGATTGTCTGGGCATTCGAGTTTCGCATCGACGGCGAGGAAATTCTGCATCGTGTTGCGAGGGGATCCGGCTGGCGTGAACCGAGTGGGGCTGCCACCATCCTCGCCGATCTGTATGACCATCTGCCCCTCGCGAGAGAGGGCCACTTCGCCGCCCATTCCATACTTCGACAATGTGTCCAGCATTACGGAATTGGCATCGCGTTGCGCTGTAATGGCATCACGACTGATAACAGAACGACGCGCAAGCTTGCGCGCTGCGACTTTTTCCTGAACCGGTGCAGATTCCAGGGAACGGGGATTGAGGGACCGGGTGCGCGCCGTTGGCGATGGTTCTTTCGCGGCGGTCTGTTCCAGTTGCCTGGATGCCTTGTCAATTTCCTGCAGAGTTTTTTCTCGTGCTTTTGGGTCGAGCTTCACCTTGGGCATGACGCGTGCAGGCTGAACCGACAGGCTGCGTGACGGGGCAGGCGCAGAAGTGATCGGTGCGGTGGCATCGGACTCTGCAGCAGGGGCGCTTTCAGCCTCGACCGGATCGTCGGAAAATTCGTCAAAGGCTTCCGGATCTTCCAGGAAGACTTCATCGTCTTCCACGACCGCCATGGCTTCAGCAGGGGGGATGTCCCGTGGCTTGGCAATGATCGATCCGACCGCAAACATCGGGCTCGCGCTTGCCGTTTCGAAATTCATGTCATTGCGCAGCGTACCGGCAATGGCTCGGTCCATGACGTCAGCTGCTTCCAGCGGTTTCGGAGCGTCCGGTTCAACAATGGTCCGACCGCTCAACTGGTCCATAGTTGCCTCGGCGAGATCACGAGCGCGTTCGAGCCTTGTGTCTTGCTGGTCGCATGAGGACAGCACGAGCAGGCTGGCCAAAGCAGTTCCGAGCGCGAGGCGGCCCGGCGTCGATATCAGTTTCCGCAGCATGTGAGATATCCCCGTGTGTTTCCCAAGATACTCCCAGCTCCTTAGATTAACCCTTTAGCAAGATTATGACGAGGGTGGGGCATTGTCCAATGCAAACGCTTTTCAACCTGACACTTGTTGACGTGAAATCGGAAGCCCGGCTTTCCTTACGGCACCATTTTCTTGTTGCTGGACATTTCCAGAAGACCGGCCGATGACATGAGAATGAGCGAGGGGCAGACGATTCCACCAGACGTGTCCAGACCGGACCGGCGCAACGCTTTCTTCCTGTTGTTCTTCTCATTGATGGCGATCGGGGCTGGCAATACGATGCTGATTGCCGCCGTATTGCCGCCACTGACGCGAGAGATTGGTCTTCCGGACTGGATGGCCGGGGCTATCTTTGGATTGTCGGCGCTGTGCTGGTCGTTGATGTCGCCGTTTTGGGGTGGTCGGTCCAACCGCTGGGGAAGGCGGCCTGTCGCCGCCTTGGGACTTGCGGGATATGGCATCTCCATGCTCCTGCTGTTCCTGACCGGCTGGCTTACCATGACTGGCGTACTGACCGGCACGTTCATGATGTTTGCCTGCCTTGCCATGTCGCGTTCGATTTTTGGGTTGCTGGGCTCTGGCACGAACCCGGCTGCGCAAGCTTATGTTGCTGATCGCACCAGTCAGGCCGAGCGACAGTCCGAAATCGCGTTCATCACATCGGGTTTCAGCGTTGGCACGGTGATTGGCCCCGCTTTTGCCGCGGCGCTGGTGGCAACGCTTGGCCTGCTGAGCCCCTTGCTACTGACGGCGGTTATTGCCTTTACCATGTCGGCCTTGATCTGGTTCCGCCTCCCGGAAGAGCGCGAGCCGGTAACGGATGCGACCCAGTTTGAAGAAATTCCCGGTGCGCGGGGTCTTTGGCGATCCGGGCCGGTATTGCCCTTCCTTGTGTTCGCCGTGTGCCTGTCGCTGACGACCGGTGTATTGACGCAGGTTTTTGTCTTTTCAGTAATGGACAAACTGGGCGTTTCCGGAAAGGAAGCGGCGCAATTTACCGGGCCGGCCTTTACCGTTGGCGCACTCGCCGTACTGCTGGCCCAGCTTGTGTTGATCCCTCGCCTCAAGCTCAAGAACAAGACACTCATGTGGGGAGGCTGCCTGCCTTTGCTGGCTGGGGCGTTGCTGATGGTCTTCGCAAATGACTATGCAAATTTGATCCTGGCGCAGTTCTGCATTGGCCTCGGGCAGGGGCTCGCGCGGCCGGGATTTTCAAGCGGGGCATCACTGGCCGTCTCACCTCAGCTTCAAGGCAACGTCGCAGGTCTCGTAATCTCGGCGAATGGAATGGGTTTCATCATCACGCCCTTCTTCGGCTTGTTCATCTATGAGTATGTGAACCCGCATCTTCCGTTCATATTCTGCGCGGGCCTGCTGAGTTTCATGATCCTGTATGCCCGGTTCGGGTTGAAGGATGGCGTCGGCGAACCGGATGAGGAAGCCGACGCAGTTTGATCAATTTGTGCCGGACGGGCTGGATGCGACACCAACATTCGCTTCGCCAGTGACCAATGCCAGGGCCTGCTTTGTCGGGTAGCCGTCCGCAACGAGGCCCCTGGATTTTTGGAATGCTTGCAACGCGCCCTTGGTCTTGCGACCGGGAATGCCGTCCACGCCGCCTGCGTCAAAGCCCTGGGCGTTGAGGGCGGCCTGAAGGATCTTGATCTCGCTAACGGTGAGAGGTGTCAGATGTGTTGGCCAAGACGCGATGGGCCCATTCTGGCCTCCCATCGCATCGCCGGACAGGCCCACGGCGAACGCGTAGGAATCGGCATTGTTGTAGGTCTTGAACGCCTTGAAATTGTTGAACAGCAAGTATTTCGGGCCTTCCGCACCGGCTGGCAGCCAGAGTTCAGCATAATTGGCTCCGCCTGTTTCGAAGGTGCCGCCGCGTGCAGGTACCAGGCCTTCAGTTGCCCATGTTTCGATCCGGCGTTCATTGCCATCTGCCAGTCCGAAATCGAACCCGGTGCGGGCCAGCACTTCAATGCCCCAAGGCTGATTCAGTGTGTAGCCGGAATTTGCCAGATAATTGGCGGTCGAGGCGAGGGCATCAGCCTCACTCTCCCAGACATCCTTCTTGCCGTCGCCGTCAAAATCTTCGGCATAGGCGATGAAGGTCGATGGCATGAATTGGGTATGGCCCATCGCGCCGGCCCACCCGGCGATCAGGTCGTCGCGCTCTGCATCGCCTTGTTCGAGAATTTTGATCAGGGAGAGCAGTTCACGCTCAGCGAGGCTCTTGCGTCGACCTTCCACAGCCATGTTGGCCAGGACGTTTGGCGCGTCGAAATTGCCTTTCACGGCACCAAAGCTCGTTTCCATGCCCCAGATCGCGACGATGGCTTCGCGGTCTACGCCATAGGCGGCTTCAAGAGAGTCGAAAAGTGCCGGGTTTTCAGCAAGGCGCGAAGCACCTGTGCTTACGCGGCTATTGCTCATCGGCACGCGCAGATAATCCCAGATCGGCTTGGCGAATTCGGCTTGGTCTTCGATCCCTGTCTTAGCGGGTTGGAAAGACGATCCAAGCCAGAGTTCTAGCGGAGATATGCCGGTAAGGACAGATTTGACGACCTCGCGATCATGACCAGCGGCGAGTGCTTTTTCAGAGAACGCTACGCGCCAAATGTCCATTCCGGCATGGCCGGAGGAGGCGTAGGTGATCGCGCCTGTCTCGGGAGCGGGTACTGGCGCGGCGATCGGTGGAGGCGCAGCCTGGCCCGGACTATGGGCACAGGAGGCAACCAGCGCGGTCATCGCCGCAGCCGCGATGATATGTGAGCGCCGCAGCGCAATCTGTGCCATTCTTCCAGCTCCTGAAACCGCACGTTCATGACAGCGTGCAACCTTGACT
>TARA_R110000796_G_scaffold31104_4_pt1 | contig 15886 bp, 6 predicted proteins | sample TARA_R110000796 | Tara Oceans TARA_R110000796 (sample SAMEA4397815) | marine metagenome | biome: Polar Biome; feature: [SRF] surface water layer (ENVO:00010504); material: water (ENVO:00002006), including particulate matter (ENVO:01000060) such as... | depth 5 m
ACATCATTAGGCAATCCAATAGTAATCGTATCACCAGTTACAGATGTTTCGATTTCGTTAGTAGTACCAAGGATAGAAAGGGTGTCAGTAAGTAAAGACACACCATCATCAGTACCAGAGTCAGCAGCAATGTTAAGAACAGTTGCAATAGTAGTTGTACTAGCAGCAGTCAATCGACCTTGAGCATCAACTGTGAAAGTTGGTATAGCAGTTCCAGATCCATATGAACCAGCAGCAACGGCAGTATCATCTAAATCAATCGAAATATCATTATTAGATACAGTAGTAGTAATACCAGTATCACCAGTAAAGGTTAATACATCAGATAGTAAATTAACTGTATCATTCGAACCTACGTCAGCACCAACTGTAAGGTTAGTTGCGACATTAACCACACCGGCAGCAGTTAAACGACCTTGTTGATCAACGGTAAAGGTAGGGATTTGAGTAGTAGAACCATATGAACCTGTAGTTACTGCGGTGTCATCTAGATCAACAGTAAGTGTGTTACCTGCAGCAGTAGTTGTGATACCAGTATCACCTGCAAACGTAATCGTTTCACTATCTAGATCAATTGCACCTGTTCCAGTATCACCGGCAAAATCTAAGTCTTGAGCAGTTACGACACTATCGATATAAGTCTTAGCAGCTAAGGCAGTAACCAATTGTGAGTTAGATGCACCAGCAAGTGTGACAGAGGTAGAGATTGCTGTTACTACCTGACCAGCACCACCAGAAGCTTCAAGGGCAAGAGAGCCAATATTCAATTGATCAATATGTAAATTGCTATCTACGATCAAGGCAGAGTTAGCAGTTGCAGTACCATAAACGTGGTCTAATAGTTGGACAAAGTACTTACCACCAATGAGATCTACGTTAGATGCGATACCACCTGATTCAGTACCAGTACCAATATAAAGTCTATCACCATTGTTTGCTTGAGTTCCAGCAACATAAGAATAAGCTAATTCACCAGTTTTTATGTTAGATGGAGCACTAGTTGTTGCTCCAGTAGTTAAGATTTTTATCCGAGTGAGATTAGCCATTTAATATGTGCCTCCAATGATGTTCAGATTCTCATTTTGTATTTGAGTAGTTACTTCGTACTGGCCGGTGGTTCCGTTAAATATCATCATGACACCGTCAGTCTCTCCATTAGTACTAACATCAGCCAAATCACCGAGTCGAAGTTGAGCACCACTAATTTTTACTGTCTGCGCTACAATCTCTTTTTGGGATTGAGCACTACCTTTTAAATTTCCTACTTGACGAACTTTAGCCTTTATATTCGACATTTAGATTATTACCCTTGTTACGCCTGGCGAGACTTCTATTTGACCTTCCAACACTCTAGTCACTTCCCCGCCTGGAGAAGTGATTTCTACATCGTACACATATCTACCAGCTTTTAGTAGATCGGTTTGAGTATCAGACAAAAATATTTCCAGAACACCACTTGTAGCATTTGATATAGTAGCAGTAAATTCTACTGCAGTGGTCGAAGAATAGTTTTTCCTTAATTGAGCGGCAACTGTATAGTTAGTCAGATTCAATTCGTTACCATCCGAATCAGTAACATCGACATTGGCTCTAAACGTAGAACCTTGATCGACTAATAAATTAGAGTATATAGCCATTCTTCATCATTCCTTAGTTATTATTTATATCTTTTAATTCTTCAATCATAGCACGAAGTTCTTTATTTTCATCTTTTAGTTCTTTAATTGCTTCGATGAACAATGCAGATAATTGATTATAGTCCACTACTTTGTGGGTATCATTACCCTTGAGGTCTTCTACATCTTTAACTGCAGATGGTAATACCTGTTCTACGTTCTGTGCAATAACACCAGCAGATGATCCACGTTTATCGTCTTTCCAATCAAAGGTAACACCTTCTAGAGCACTTACCATATCAAGAGCATTTTCTACTTTCTTGATATTCTTCTTCAATTTAGCATCAGAAGAAGTTGTAGTAGAATAAGCAATAATATCGGCATCGGCATGGAAGGTACCACCAGCAGTAAGCCTAAAATCAAGGTCACCAAGGAAATATAGATCGGCATAATATTCACTAGTAAATGTGAAGTGACTAGTATTACTAAAGCCCATTTGTTTGATATCACCACGTTGATCTGCTTCAACCGAAAAGGTAGTTCCTGCTAAGTCCAAACCCGTACCTGCCAAGTAAGGTGCATTATAGGTAGCATTAGTAGCACCAGTATAACCCAGATTACCTAGTGTAAGAACTCTAGTACCCATACTAGTGATAACACCATCAGTGACAAATATATTATCAATAATGGTTGATCCGGCGGTATCGATATCAGTATCAGTACCAATAATGGTATTACCAGAAGATGTGACATATCCAGCACCGTTAGTCAACTGATTGTTATTAGTGATTGTGTTGGAGATTGTAATAGTATCACCAGCACGAGTAGTTTGTATACCCGTACCACCTAATAGGTTAAGAGTATCATTGTTAATATTAGCAGTCGCAGTACCACCTGCCGAAGCAGTAAAGTTCTTAAAGATTGCTTGTGAAGAACCTCTATCAGTATTAGTATACGTTACAGTAGTGTTACCTGCTTGATCAGCAGTAAATGTTCCAGATCCACTCATTCCAGTACTAGAAGCTAGGGTCAAAGTACCGTTATTAGGGGCCGAGGTATTAGTAGCACCATTAGCAACATTTAAGAAAGTTCTAACTTGAGCAGCAGAAGATGGTCTGACATAATTATCAGTGGTAGTATTGACCTGACCCATGAGGAAACCGATGTTCGCGTTGGTGGGACTATACTCCGATCTAAACAGTCTAGCGTGAATGTCACCTGAAGCATCCCTGTAAGCAATTGTATTGCCAGTAGAAGCAGTTGTAGCATTAGAGGTTACTGTGAATGTAGTATTACCAGTTTGGTTAGCAGTAGCATCCATAGACCCAGAGAGACCCAGGCCTGCAGTACGACCGTCTATTTGACCATCACCAACGGTTACTGTGCCAGACGCAATACCAGTGACATGACCATAAGTATCAAGAGTTACACCTTGAATGAATGTGTTACCCGAATTAGAAACCGATGCCTGAGAAGAAGTATCTGCGTGAGATAATGTCACTGTCTCCGAATTGGTTTGATTCATCGAGAATGCACCCGATCCAGTTAGACCAGCACCAGCACTTACTGTTACAGTACCATTACCGATACTAACAGTACCCGATGTTTGAGTAGCACCTGTAACGTGACCATAGGTATCAAAGGTTAGCGCGATATCTTGTACAAAGGTATTACCACTATTATCTACAGAAAGATTACCTACACTAGATGTATCCCCATGAGATATAGTTAAAACATCATCTGCAGTAAAGTTAGAAACAATAGCACCACCAGATGCAATTTTTAAAGTATCACCTGAAGTAACTGTGTATGAAGTAGTATCACCATCTTGAATAGTCCAAGATACGTAGTTATCGAATGTTGGCTCACCAGTAATGTAACCCCAATCTAAGTTACCATAGAATCTAGATGCAGACAAATCACCAGCAGCACTTCTACGTGCATTGGTATTAGCAGCTGCAGCAGTAGAGAACGTAGACTGTGTGTAGTAGTAATCATCGAAATCACCAGATTCGATATTGGTTATGTGACCATTATCAACCGTGACCGACTTAATATAAACACCATTATCAACGGCATTAGTATTAGCAGTACTGAACGATTGGTGAGTAACAGTAAGTGTATCAGCACCAGTAGTTAATACTATATCATTACCAGCAATAAAAGTCAATAGATCATTGTTATTATTTGCAGTAAGTGTAGTCTGACCAGCTACAGCAAATCTCTTCCAGATTGCTTGACTAGAACCTCTATCAGTATTAGTGAATGTCGAGTTAATATTATTACCAGAAAGTGCAGTAGATACAGTTATACCAGTACTACCGATAAGATCTACAGCACGACTAGGTGAATATGTTTGACCATCAAAGGTAGGGGATGAAAGAGTAGCTTCAGATAATACCAAAGAACCATCTGCTTCCCATCGATCATTCGCATAGTTATATACGATTGAGTGAGCACCTGTTACATTTGAAGCAACACCTGAAGGACTAGTGATCGGCCCTACTTCTAAACCAAATCCACCGACTGTAGGCTCAGTGACCAAACCGTTACCGGCAAGGACTAAAGTATCTTCTACTGTAAGTGTATCGGTATTCAATATAGTCTGAGTACCCTGAACCTCAAGGTTACCAGCAATCACTACGGTATCTGTAGTAGCATTACCTAACTGAACAGCACCGTTTACGGTCAATCCATTGGTAACAATTAAGTTATTGCCGATAGTAACATTATTAGGCAGACCTACAGTAACAGCAGCAGTTTCACCACCCGAACCAGAAACTTCTATTTCATTAGTAGTTCCAGATACAGTAGCAACATAATTACCAGTAGTATGAGTACCAAGTGTAACCGAATTACTATCCAGAGTGGTATTAAACGTTGCGTTACCCAAATTGGTAATTGTTACGTTACCACTAATAGGGCCTGTTCCAAGTGTGATAGTTGGATCATTAACATTAAAGTCAAAGTTGTTGTTAGTAGAATCCCACGTAACACTAATACCAGATTCAGTATTACTAGAAACTAGTTCTTTAGCGTTATAGAATGTTACTATATCAGCAGTATTAGATATACTACTATCGTCTAATCCCTGTAACTGCCAACCACGTGCTGGACGTGTAGCATTAGTACCATCAGCATGATTTTCATTCCACTGAATTCTAACATCAGAGGTATCGGCGATAGTGGCGACATGTTCACGGTCTATACTTAAACCCATAGGAGTTTCTATATCACCATCAACTTCTAGGAAAGCAACTGCGAATGTGTTGACACCCGAAGCGTTACCTGGCAGTAAGATCGTTGCATTAGATACGTCTAATACAGTAGTACTACCAAAGGTAAAGGTATTAGTACCAGCAACACCATCATCGATGAAACCAACATTACCTTTAAAGTCAAATTGACTAGTGAGAGTTTGCTTAGTACTTGAAGACAAGTCCACCTTTTCAAGTACCAGTTCAGCAATAGCAGTCGATACGGTTGAAGCAGTAGTAGTCATAGCTGCAGCAGTAATAATACCTAGTTCAGCATCATGTTCATTGATAGCACCTTGCAGATACTTATTAGTAGTAGTCAGACCAGTGAGTGAGCCTGGAGTTACTATATCAGCATTCAGTGCATTAACTGCAGTGGTTAAAGTAGAACCCAATCCAGCGGCAAGAGAAAGTGTACCCACCTCACCGTGTAATGTATTCAAAGCTCCGGTTACAGTAGTATTGATAGTAGATATTGCTTCACTACCTAACAATGTTTGTGCAGTACTAACTGCTGTAGTTATATCAGTGCCAGTATAAGCGGTGTCACCGATTTCAGAATCAATTGCATTAATAGCACTTGTCAGATTAGCAGCATCAATCGTGTCAGCAGGGCCGCCTGAAAGGAATGTGTTAGCCCCGACTTCGGTCTGTAGTTCATTCAAGGCTGCAACCAAATTACTATCATTAGTAAAGTTAACATTGATCGCAGTGATATCACCGATTTCGGTGTGTAATTGGTTTAGTGCAGTAGTGATAGTATTGTTACTACCAGAAATAGTAGCGATACTAGAGTTACCGATTTGATCTTCATGTTCTTTAATAGCACCAGTGATAGTAGCTGCAGATGTACCCATTGCAACATTACCCTGTAGACCATCAATTTCATTAATAGCATCAATGATGGAAGTCTTATCAGCAGTAGTTAATGAAGCTAAAGTTCTTTTAGTCCCACCCTCTACATTGAATAGATCAGCCTCTAATTCATTGATAGCAGCAATTGCATTTGATGCAGCAGTTGTTAGTGTGGTATGGTTACCCAGTTCAACTCGAAGTTCATTGATAGCAGCAGTAAAGTTAACTGCGGTGAGTCCCATGAACGAAGCACCTGTATCGTAAAGTTCGGTATGTAGTTCATTGATAGCATCAACGATAGAGGTCTTGTCACCTGTTAATAGGTCAGCTCTAGTTCGTTTAGTTCCACCCTCTGCATTGAATAGGTCTTCTTCCAACTCATTGACAGCAGCAGTTAGATCACTGGCAGCAGTATTTAATGATAATGAACCGACTTCAGTATGTAGCTGATTCAATGCACCTGTGATAGTATTAGAACTACCATCGATAGTAGTGATACTCTCATTACCGATCTGAGTTTCATGTTCAGCAATAGCACCTGATACGGTTGAAGCAGTAGTCCCCATAGCACCGGAAGTGATAGTACCTAATTCGGCATCATGTTCGTTTACAGCATTCACTAAGTTTGTAGCAACAGTAGTTAAGTTTTCACTTACACCTACATCATCCTGTAATTCGTTTACAGCACTAACCAAATCCATAGAGAACAATTTTACAGTATCACCAGCAGATAATGGTGTATTGAATTCAATAGATCGACCAAAACTATTATCATGAATATCTAAGGCACCGTGCGCACCTGCAGAAATAATATCCGAACCACCTAGTACTCTAATCTGAGCACCGGCACTAAATGAACCGTTAGTAGATTTTACTCTAAGTGTATCTGTGTCACAAGACAGTACGATACCCCACCAGTTAGCATTAGTTTGTACACCAGCTTCAGTAGATTGAGTAGTACCCTGATAAACATAAGAACCTTCAACAAAATCATCAACATCACCTGCTGATAAACCAGTTAATGCAGTATCACCAACATGATTCAATGAATGCCAACCACCAGCAAGTAAGTCTTGTAGAACTTCAGTACCGTTCTTGTATACACGAAGTAAACTAATAGGGAATGCTTCAGCGATAATACGTACTACATTAGCAGCAAGTATTGAACTAGCACCAGCAGTAATAGCTTCACTGGAATTAAATTCACCAGCAGAGATTCTTACCAAAATCTTCTTATCAGATGCCGATACTATAGTAGCAGAATAACCACCAGCCTGAGTAAGAGTAGCGCCGGTAACAAAGGATGCCGGTAAAGTAGCACCTTTCAGAATGATATAACCACCAGTATTATCCAAAGTAAGCTCTGGGCTTAGTTCGTATCTGGTTAGTTTAGCATTATCGTCAGTGCCAGAGAATAGTGTATCACCTTCTGTGGCGGTAAAGTTATAGGTTTTGTCAGTGAGGTTAGTATTTAACTGCTCATTATCACCAAGGTGTAATGATACCTCATTAGACTTTTGACGTAATTCCTCTAAGGTATTACCTTTTAGTATTCTAGTTTCTTTATTAGCCATTATTTGTCACCAACCAGTTTTGTTAGAAGTTGCTTTATTTGTTGCATATCATGTTTAAGGGTATCGATATCTTCTCTTTGCTTAGTATCGATTTCCTGCTGAGCCTTTGATGCATTGATCTGAGCTCTACGTTTCTGAAACCCTGTATTACTTTTATTTATAATAGCATTAGAGGTGAAATCCCGAATTAAATCGGGATTGTCCTCTACTTTTGCAACACCACTCACACTCTTCTTACGTGTCATACTCTTTTGTCTCCAATATTCTTATGTCGAAGCGATAGCTCTAAAGTCCTTTACGGTTGGTACTCTTGAGCTATTCTCAGATCTTAATACTATCTTAAATGCCATTGTACCAAAACTACCAGTTGGATCGATGTTATACTCTACCTCTTCATACGAACTGATATTATCATTAATTGTGATTAACTCACTTGATGCAGCCAGTATCCAATTAATAGTATCAATGTTATCATCCGATCCAGCACCGAGAGTCTTATAATAAAGATCAACACCTGTACCACTAGGACGATTAACATCCATGATCACTGTAATGATATCTGCTTCTTCTGCGAGATCTACTCTTTTGGTAATGTATTTAGACAGTTCTGAGCCACCAGTTGGAGCAGTCTCAGCTACGTAGTTGGCGTAGTCACCAGTATTATCTTGAGCATTACTAACAATGTTCTGAACAGTAACAAGTGAAGCTCTGTTCAAATCGATAATGGGTGATAGTCTATCATCAGTTGAACTCATAACACATCTTAAGGAGAACGTCTTAGCACCGGCACTCTCATTATCACCAGAAGCAATAACTTTAGGTAAATCGAATTCGATATTATTGTTAGGTAATATTTCGAATTCACCCTGTGCCTGATAAGCTGCTTGATCACCATCAATAGATTTTCCACTATAGATTGAAGCAAAGAATCTAATATCAGTGCCTGGCAGTTTAACATTCTGTAACAAGGATTTCATCACATCATAGTGACGATTCTCTGTAGCAGTTATAGCAGATCCACCACCCGAACCAGTGGCTGTCGCATTAGTTGAAACCGTAATACTATAAGCATTATGTTCGATATTACTAATAATGTGTTGTGCATTGATTTCCGAAATTGGAATACCATTAATAGCATTAGCAACACCAGCAATAGTAACCTTAGAATTAGTTTCATGTAAACCATGATTACGATGGCTTACTCTAATTACAGCAGTACCATTAGTAGTATCAAGTGCATTACTGTTCAACTTTTTAGTAGGAATAGTATCATTCACTAAAGTAATTTGTGAAGTAGAACCTATGACATATTGAGCACGTTTCAGGGTAAACTTAAGATCTTTAGATTGCTCCGGAGTCCAAGTTGAAGCGTTCTGAGAAGTAAAGAACACACCGTTATGTGGTTGCTTACTAATACGATAGTTAGCATTCGTTAAGTCAAAAGCACCCATCTCAGCCACATAAACCGTATACTTGTCTGATTGAGACATGATAACGATTGCATATTCTTGATCTTGCTGTAGGTATACAGGGAAACCAAATGAACATGTAGATGCAGTAGCAGCATTCTCTGAGGTAGTAATGGTAGATGGGTAAACAACAACATCAGCACCTGGCACTATCTCTTGAGTAGGAATACCATTTTCAACAGTACGAATAGAAACCCTAACCGGAATGTTAGCATCCTTAGTGGCAAAGAATATATCAACACCAGTAGTGAATACACCACCTTTCTCTGTTACTAAGAACGTCTCAGCCAATGGATCTACATAAGTTACTGTAGTCTTGGTACGGCTTTCGGTAATAGTTCTATTATCATTCAATTCAGAACTAACTAACTTAGGTATCTTGGTCGAAATGATTGTGTTCTGTCTAACTTCTAAAAGACCTTGTGCAAAGAATTGTGATTCAGCGAATGTACCTTCTACAGTCTTATCGTTAATAGAGGAATCCGATAATCTAAATTCACGGGTACCTGTCTTAAACTTCAGTGCAGCATTTCTGGGTATGATGAAAGAACCTTCAACACTACCAGAAGCATCAGTTACTAAATTCGAACTACCTGCTGGATGTACAGTAGTGTTCTCATATGTGATCACATCAGTAGTATCCGAGAACTCAGCAAAGGCTTCTTGCTTAACATAGTTAGCAATTGAAGTACCGTTAAAGAATGGGAACACCTGAGTGTTAGGCTTCATCAACTGACCTTTAAACGAAATCTTACGCGATCTCATAAACGGAACGAAGTTCACCTCAATTACCTTCTCACCGAGCTCTTTCAATACTGTATCGGAGGAGAGACTTGTAGTCAATCCGGTACGAGACTGATTAGAGGTAGCAGTTGAAGCTATAGTAGTAGTAATTTTAACAGACCCACCATTAGCTCTTCTTTCTGCATCAGTTGCTCTTACTCGTGTTGAGGTACTAGAATCTATAGCAGTGCCAGTCCAGTTAGTTTCCCACTCATTCCATACCGTACCAAGTATACCAGACTCTTCTGCCATCGAGACAAATTGGTCGTATATACCATTATCATCAATCAATACAGCAGGACGTACATCAGTCTCTTTCCATTGATCCGAATCGGGTGAAAGGTCTAACATACCACCCCATGTAAATACGTTATAAGGATTCACATTTATTGCTTGACTTGAGTATGGTTGATCGATGTAAGTGATAGAAGAGTAAGGCATAGTGACAATACCTTGAGTACCTTTTACGGCAGTACCAGTATCACTAGACTTACGAATCAAGTTCACATTACGTGAATCATACTTGGGACGCACCAAACCATTCTGCTTATCCATAGAAACACTATAATCAGGATTAGAAGAATCACCAACATTATGGCCACGGAAACCATCAACCAAGAAACCATTCTTGAATCTACTGTAACCAGAACCATCAAACAATTGAGTATCTGAAGCAGATTGCTCTAGCAAAGATAGTGAGGTATAATACTCTAGATTACGAACTCGCTTATCGATACTACCAATGTCTCGCATAGTATAGCGCTTATTATCAACAATTTCTTGACGCACATCAGAGGTACTGAATATATAAGGATTCAGATTCAACTTATAAATCACCATGGCATCTTTAGGATCTTCTGGTGGTTTAGGGTTGTTATCAGGTACACCAACAGCAATCTTGAAATCACCTTCTCGTGTCAAGTAGAGTTTGTCAATACGTGACATGTAGTAAGTAACATCAGCCAGTAAAGCATGTGCGGGTTTTGGTGCTGGACATAACGATGCACCGGTACCTGTACTAAACTCTGAACCAGCAACTATACTACCTGCACTAGCTTTACTAGATCTAAAGTCTATACAATCTCTCAATTGTAGCAACCCTTGGATACTATTAAATGTTGGTATAGATGCATAATCTACAGTAGGGTACGAATCTACAGTGAAGTAATCGCCCGAACCGTGGCTGTAGTGATTAAAGGTTACTACCATATCACCTAGAGCAATTGGAGCAGTACCGTTTATTTTAACAATCTTACCTTCATCGTAAAAGTTATCTCTTTGACCGTTATCAAGTGTGAAACGATCCGTAACATCAATATCATCAACGTCTTTAATCGATACTATACTAGTGATATCAGACTTATTTAAATCATAAGAAAGAGTATTACCATTGCTTACTGTAATAGTTTGAGTGACATTGAGTGCCGGAGTTTTAGTTTTATGTACAAGATTCTTTTGAACTGTAGCTACAACCTTAACCACTGTACCATCTGTGATAGAAAGAGGTGAAGTTGAGGCATTGAATACACATGTACTAGTACCATTACCACCAGAAGTCAGAGCAGCATCTACACCAGAAGTAACTGCATCAGCAGTTCCGGCCGAGACAATGATGTCTGAGATAGTTGAGAATGTACCTGCACCAGCACCGATTGAGATACTGAATGCGCCACCTGTTACAGTAGCACTAAACGACTCTCTGACCTTGTAGATAGTATCGACTATTGAGCTAGAACCCTGTTGATACAAAGTTTTAATTGCATTGAATGGTAGTTTATATACACAACCATTATTACCAGCATCGAATCGAGTACCCACTACAGCCAAATTAGCAACAAAGGCTTGAGTTGAACCAGCTTGATATATCTTAGCAACACTAGTAAATGTATTAGAGCCACTCATAGTAATATCGAATAGGTATAGACGAACATGATCAGAGGCATTTTCTAAACCTCTAGCTCGTGCAGTACCAATCTGAGTACCACCAACGTTACGTAGTTCTAATGTCAAGTAGGTTGAAATATCAGGCGATCCTTTAAGACCAGTTTTTGCTAATTTGATATAGTTACCAAGCAACACTTGAGTAGTAGTAGTGTTTGCATAAGCAGTAGCATCAACACCACGTGGCTTATCGACAGCTACATATTGAGTATTCAGATTCTCATTACGGAAACCCTGAACATATGCAACAGAAGGCTCGATACCAATAGCCAGTTTATCAGCAGAACCACCTTCAGCAGTTGTGAGATAACCATTATTAGTATCATCGTTTAAGTGTTCTTTAATATCAAGAATGAATGGGCGAACTGAATAATCACCAGACTCTTCGTAAGTTCTACGAGCCAGTCGAGCACTCAATTCAGTAGCACTACCATTACCATCAGTCGCATCAATTTCTAACTTACCATCTTGCACTTTAAGCAAGACGAAGTAATTGTTAACATCTCGTAGAGAATAATCAACACTTTGTTTAACTAGTGTAGTAGCTATCTGGTAACGAGTAGCACCTGGCGCTGCTTCGTTAGGAACACCCTGAGCATTGTCGGTAAGTGTACTATCGATATCAGAACTAATTACAGCCTCAGTTACTTGTAAACCAATAAGGTAAGATGGGTTGGAGGTGTACTTATCTAATACTAATGAACCTGCAGCAACATATACGAAGCTTCCAGATATAAAATAAACACCTTCTTCGATACTAACAGAAGAACCTAAACCAATAGGGTCACTGATAGTAGAACCACTACCACCACCTGTCTTTGCATATCGAATAGTAGCAGCATCTGATTGGAACACTTCACCAGCAACAAACTTATCTACTTCACGGTTAGCACCACCCTTATTCTCATACTTTACGTAGAGAGTATTGGGATCACCACCAACAGCAGATACCACATCCAATACAAGAGCAGTTACCTGATTACCAGAGTTAGCAGTACCAGTAATGGTAGTGCCAACAAATTGATCAAGGTAGTTATCAGTGTTTAGTGTGGTTGAGCTGTAAACGAAAGTAGACTCTACCTTAATATAATCATATTCTACATTAAGAGTTACTTTACCATTTACTACGCGAGAACCGTCTTTAAAAGCATATTGACCATGACGATCAATCTGAGCTTGAAGAGCAGTTTGCATTTGAGTGAGTTCTCGAGCTTGCACCGAATAGCCCGGACGAAACAAAATACGTTGATAATTTTTAGTCTCATCATAGTCATCGTAGTATGGTGCAATACTGTAATTTTTAACTCTTGTTGTGCTCATAGATTAGTTCTCTTCTCTTAAAATTCAATAATTATTTTAATATCTTCGATCTGTGTAGTAGTACGATTGATAGGAGTTCTATTTTCAAGGAACACCATTTGACCACTGCCACGTTGTACTTCTGGATTACCGATCCAGTTAGAAGATTCTAATCCACCTGTAGTATTACTAGTCTGACCAAGCACATCTTCACCTGAAGTGAATTGTTTGTAACCCGTCTTAGAGTTCTGATGATAATAAATCACACCAGTACCACTATTGATCTCGACTACGTATGCCTGAGCACCTGAAGTTTGACCAACTAGCAACTCATCTACTTGATAATCAGCAACAGTAACACCTGAAGTAAAGTCAAGATAAGCCAGAGCCTTAAGAGTAGATGCGATTGAAACTGTACTAGTGCCATAATCAGTTGGGTTCTTGATCAATGTAATTTGACGGAAATCATTACCTACAGTTAGATCACCCGTTTCAGTACCATCTAGCTGAGTATTAAGAGCAACGAAGAATGCACCAAACTCTCTGACAGGATCAACACCGTGACCAGTAGAAGGACTAAGTACACCTCTAGCTCCGGCATCTGAACCACCACCACCTGAGAAGGTAATGTCATTAACGGTATAGTTCGTGCCCTTGGCTGTAACGGTAACTGCAGTAACAACACCACCAGTAATAGTAGCAGTAGCAGTTGAGCCGGTACCATCACCTGAGATAGTAACAACAGGAGCAGTAGTATAACCTGTTCCACCAGCAGTAACTTCGATTCTCTCGATACCTTTAACGGTACCTGAATCTCTTGAAGCCTTTTGGTTTAAGTATTGAGCATAGTCAGCTTCGGATAATGCGGCAGCTGCAGCAGAATCATTTGCATATGCAAGGGAAACTGTCTTAACAGGCATGTAAGAAGTAGTTAAGAACTTCTCTGCATCAGCAACACCTGTAGAGTACATGTATTTCCAGCTATATCCATCAGACTCAGTTTGTGGATCGGTAAGAGTTTGAGTAGGCTGAACTGTCGAAGCAGAAACACCTGACTTAACACACTTATAGACCTTGAACTCAGAAGTAATAGTATAGAATGCTTTATCAAAGATAGACTCATCATTAGAATCCCAAGCATAATAGCTATTACCTGAAGCCCAAGTGTGTCTTGGAATAACGTGAGATACGTCAGCAACACCAATCTTCTTCAGACCAATCAGGTTTTGATGTGCTTCACCGAAGTCATCAATAGCATCTACTGGTGTGAATGGTACTGTGTCTGTAGTATCAGATGTAGTTAGAGACCAAACGTCTGATTTACCGATACCAACATAAATATTAGTAGCTGAATCAGCAACGTCCTCTTTGAAGTTTTCCGCATTTAGTACTCTAAATTGGGAGGTTACGATTGCAGTCATAATTGTTTTCCTGTAATGAAACTATTTACGTTATATTTATTTATAACAGTAGTATCAGTACTTTCGATTGTTGTGTCGCCGATACCTATTGTTTCTAAGGTACCATTGAAATCGTAAAGCTTTGAACTGTTAAAATACGTTTGACGTTTTAAATTGAAGTAGTTATTTTCTATTTGTGTCCTAGTTAAATTAGACACATGATTTAATGGTAATATAATTTTAGGTTGTATATCCTTTGCACGTACCTCATTATAAGCTGTACTACCTATCCTTGCTACGGGATCAAAGATATATCCATTACCAGAGTTTGTTATATTAACCCCTGTTACTTCACCTGCACCATTAAGAGTAAACTGAGCCGTAGCTGTAACATTAGTTACTAGTAACTCACCATCTGCATCTTTTGATGTAGGAGCTGGGAATATAATATTCGGTGCAGTTCTATAGTTCTTATCAGCTTGACCAGATAAAAACACATCAGATACCGTACCGATGTTAGGATTGGCTGCCACTGTTATAAACAATGAACTATAACCTGATCCTGTTGTATTTATAGTCACAGAATCCACTTGGCCATAGCCGTCCATGTTCAACGTAATAGTAGGAGCAACAATCGATTGACCTGCTATAGCTTGACCATTATAAGATACGGTAGGTTCTGAAGCATAACCCCAACCACCATCAGCTATCTCTATAGTCGATACACTACCATTCAATAATTGTACCGAGAGGTTTGCACTACGGTGTATTCTAGGTTCAATAGTAGGTAAGAATACAGAAGCAAAGGATTCGACTAGTAATGGAATATCTTCTAAACCGATAACACCGGGCTGGTACTTAGGAACTGCCGATAGAATCTGTCGAGCTATATTGTTCTGTTCAGCTACACTATAAACATTGGGTTCACCAAACACCTTCTTAGACAATTCAATTAGAATTAGAATCTCACCAAAGAATATAAATCCAGCAGGGTGTACTAAACGATTGAACACATCTTCCCAATCTGATACGTTCTTACCAGTACGGATTAAGTAAGAGAATTTCTGGTAACGATACGAATCTTGAATCTTAATATTGTAAGATAAGAAGCCTTTGTTATCCAAGTACTGTCCACCATTAGGTAGTGCAGCATTAGGTGACCAATTACCAGAAGAAGGTATTAGTGTCTGATCGTATGGGTAACTAACTTCTACTTCTTCATTGAATAGCAATCTAAAAAAGATCTCAATAGAATCGGTTGAACCACGGACTCTATAATAATCAATGATGTTCTTATAAAGGTTACGTTTATTTACTGTAAGGTTACGTGGTATTACTGCAGCAATTTCCTTCTGCATTAACTCAAGATAGTTATCAGCATTCGAATCGATGTCCATCGCTTCTTCAATTGTATTCAATACATATGAAGGGCCAGGGCCTACCCAGTATTTTACTATCGTTGTTAAAGTTGCAGTCGAAACATTATGTGCATTCAGACCAGTTACAGTAAAGGTTTTACCAATCTCTGATGTCGATGTTACCAATGTGCCTGGCAAATCATTACCATTAGTGATAGCAACATTCACATCAGTTAAAGGATACGTAGTAATTATACCATCAATATCAGTAAGTGTCAATACAGAATCAGCACCTGTTTCATCGGTAAAGAATCTGTTATTATCACCTGTTGGA
>TARA_R110000796_G_scaffold228451_1_pt1 | contig 15871 bp, 21 predicted proteins | sample TARA_R110000796 | Tara Oceans TARA_R110000796 (sample SAMEA4397815) | marine metagenome | biome: Polar Biome; feature: [SRF] surface water layer (ENVO:00010504); material: water (ENVO:00002006), including particulate matter (ENVO:01000060) such as... | depth 5 m
AGGTGTAAACCCACGGTTGTGAGTTGTCTGAACTCCAACAACTGACTCATTCTGAGGGACATCTACCTTTACTTTAAACATCTACATCTCCAACCTTGGTTCGCTGCGATAACTGTCGCGCTTTAATCTACCTTCACCAAGTACCATCAGGCGCTTCAGTGATTCTTGATACTTTGCTTCGTACTGGGCCAGCAAATCAGCATCACCCTTCATGAATATATACGCTTCTACAAGAGACCCATATAGCAAAGCAACCTCTGCGTTATCGCCCAACCAAGATGTAGCTGACGTAACTATAGAAGGTGGGTCGTAGTAATAGTGCAATTGAACTTCATAGGCAGCGTCTGGAGTTGGCCCAAGTATAAAGTTTCCAGAAGAGTTGGTTGAGGTAAAGTCACCGTCGAACTCAGCATAATACTTGGGTTGAGCATACGAAGACTTAGATGGGTACGCCTCTCTAACAAAGTTAACATCTTTGTTAAGGAGGAAGTGATAGTCACCACTAGCGTCTATCACCGCCATAGAGAAGGGTGCCAAGAAGTCGGATGGTCTACCAACGAACCTGACATGCTGGGTCATGTTCGCTGTAACATTCTTACGAAGTTCAGGGATCAACACAGTACGATGTATCTTTTCCTCTACTTGACGAACAAACGTAGGTATTTCTGAGACAAATGTTGTCTCATCGTTTTCTGTATAATCCTGTATAGACTGCGTAAGTTCTGTATAGTTCATTTGAACTTAACCCATCTTAAAGTTGCCGCCACGAGTTGCAGCGCCCATGCCACGACACTTGCCACCCATAGACATCTTCTTAGGTCGCTCTGTCATAAAGGCTCTAGACTTAGGAGCATCCTTTCCATATTTATCTAGCAGTTTTCTATCCTTCACAGCTTCATCTAAAGCTTTTATCGTTTCTTCCGCCTCGGTAGCACGTCCACTGCTCCCACGATCACGGTTCTTTTTCTCGGAAGATTTAAACTTAGCTTCTAGGCGTTCAAAACGCTTATCTTCAAGCATTTCGCTCATTGGGCGACCACCTTCCTTCATAGCGAGAGGCTTGTTCTTCATCTTGCCGCCATTCATCTTGCCAGAAGGCCCAGTTTTCTTTTTATTGGGCTTCGCTTTGGGCACTATCTCCTGAAGGCTTTTATGTCCTTTCTTTCCCGATTTAGAAGTAGCTGTCATGGATAAGTCCATTGGAATAGGGGCAGCAGCTTCATCACTACGGATACGCTTCAGGTTACCGTCATAGTCTAACATATGAGTAGCTAACGTGTGTCGTCTCTTAGCCGCGCTGTTATCCCTCTTTTTCTTATTCTTGGGGGGCCGACCAACTTTACTTCCGTATGTACCTTTACCTTGTGGCATATCAATCTCCTATAATTCTACTGTTACCGAGCCAACTACGCCTGTCGCAGAAACCCCTAATACTTCGTCACTTGCCGCTGCCGTGACAGTTACTCTCCCAGAAGAAGCTACCATATATTGCGCGGCATTCCAAACTGGATCAAACCCAAACAACTCCCTGCTTTCCAAGAGAGAGGTATCAGGTCGCGGATTGCGTAAAGATTGTGGATCATTAATCTTCATCCTACCAAGAAAGTTTTGAGGTTGATCTGGATCAAAGACATCCCTTCCAACAAGAAATCCAGTCTTAACTCCATTTTGAAATTCTGGAACCAAGTCTTTCAACGGATAACGAAACCCCGTTCTATCACAAAACCCGAAGGCGTATTTTGCTTTTGCGTAACTCATTACCCACCCAACGCGAAAGTATCATAAGGAACAAACCTTATAGACGCAGTTTCTTCGTCCTCACCAGCCGCAAGCTGAAACTGAAACTCATACTCTTGTTTAAGGGCTGGCGCTCTTGGAGCAGACTCAGGTCTCTTCATGGCTAGGTAGTAAGCCATACCAGCAACAAGACACGGGACGAACCTTGGTGGTACTGAGGTTATATTTGTGCCGACCCCAGAAGACAAACCGTCAATACCCTTTAACCGAAAGTATGCTAAAGTGTATGTCGTTGTTAAATCAGGTACAGGCCACAGAGTTATTTTTGTTTCTGTTGGAAGCCTTTGGACATAGATTTGGGTCGGCCTACCTTGCGTGTTTTTGTTAGTTTGTTGAGCGTAGGTTGCGACACTAACCCTTTGAAGGGACGTATCGACTTGATTGGTTCCTGTGCCTGTTCGAATTTGATGTTCTATAATGTCAATCGTGTCCGAAGGTAGCGTATAAGTTTCTGTACCTGCTATGATAGGTTCTGTTCCAGCTTCAATAGTAAAGAGATTAAGCCCACGGTTCTGCCATTCCAATGTTAAAAGGTTAAGACTTCTGCGAGCCGTCTTTAGATCATATCCAGAACGCATCTCAAGACCAGCCCTTTCGTAGGCTTCCTCAAATAACTCAGGGAGGTCTGGGGTTACTACTGACATTATACGTTCCTATGTAACTACACTTCTGTGCCGTTTGGTTTTCTTTGCAACTTTTTTAGGTTGAGCCACATGCTATCTTGATGCATACAACCTCTCCATTTCTTTCTTTATAAACTCTAATTGAGCTTCAATCACTTCAGTTCGCTTATCGACAGCTATAAGAGTTTCAGTTGTCCAACTTGCCCAACTATAAGCAGCAGCCCCGACTAACCCCATAAGTGCCGCTACTGCTGCCAAAACTATCTTATTACTTAACATTTCCACCTCTTACGAGCCTGACGTAATCTAGAGTTAGGGTCTTTAGCCGCTTTAGGAAACTTTTTCATCTGACCAGAAGAACGAGCGCAATAAGACTTTCTCCTCTTGGCGTCCTTGCTTCCCTTCTTGGCCGCGCCTGTCACAGCGGTCTTCAGCTTGGAACCGGGGTTCTCTTTCTTGTATTTATCCACACCCTTCTTAGTCATCCCAGCCCCAGACTTAGTGGAGCGTTTATGACCACCCTTTATGGTGTGGCCTTTCATAGTTCCCTTTTTCTTCTCAGCCATATTTTACAGCCTCAACTTATGCGTGGAAAGCTGTGACCATATGGGAGCCATCAACACGATACTTAATGACAAGGCCGCTGGCGAAAAGAACACCCTCATCAGGAATATAAACATCATCAGACGCATTGTTTACACCACTTGTTTTTGTTCTAAACACAACTGACCCAGACTCAGCAGTGGTGCCGTCTATGAAATCAACCTGATGCGCTGCGCTATGCGATATAGTAGAGAACGCTTTTAGCGATGCCCTGTTAATCGTTATAGATGCGGTTGCGTTAGCAGCCATACCAACAGATGCGTTAGCAGCATACTGTGCGCTACATGTAGCAGAAGTTACTGTTTTAAAGTACTTTGTACCAGCAACAGTTGCAGCACTGCCAGTAGATACTATGATTTCAGTTAAGGCACCGCCATTTAAGTCAGTTCCAACTATAGTAACAGTCTTAGCATTATCACCTGTGCCTGTAGTTGTAACAGTTATAAGTCTAGCATGACCCGCTGTGAAGCTCCCGTTAGCAATTGTAAACGTAGACGCTGGCTGTGCTGCTGCTGCAACGTAAGTCGTGGACGCAGCCTGTGCATCCACAACTGTTGTCGCTTGAATGTGAGATACACCCATATCAGTCTCCTTATGTTAAATTAAGAAGCCACATCATAGCCAAGTATTGTAATAACCAAGCGACCTGCCGTGTAGTCAGCATTCGTTGTGGCACCTGCTGTTAGATACAAGTACTGATCTGCTACAATAGTACCACCAGCCGTTCTCGTACCTACCGCTGCGTCACCGCCATTGATAATGAGTGTCTCAGTAAGATCAGATATTGCGGTGTCTTCAACACCTGTACCTTCAGTCGCTGAGTGCAAATTAATATCAGGGTCACCACCAGCAGGAGTTTCAAAGCACTCCATAGTTACGCCAAACACTGTACCTTGGTTGGCAGTGGTAACACGCCCGATATAAGCAATTCCGTCACCGTCCTTACCAATGATGTCTCCAGCCGCTGTTGAACGCAGACCTGTGAGGTCAATCATAATAGTAGTCTTTACGAGATTAACACTGGTAGATGTATCGCTTTTGAAACGCTCTACTTGAGTAATATATACTTCAGCAGTACCCTCAATACCTGCACTGCCTATGGCTTCTGTTCCCATCTTGCTGCCGCTGGTGATTGTAATTACGCCCGTTGTGGCGTTTTTAGACACAGTTTCAAATCCGTTTTCAGACCGAACTGGGCCGTTAAAAGTTGTATTAGCCATGCTTGTCTCCTGTCGTGGCTAGAGTCAGTCACACTATGTAACTGTCAGGGATGCGAAAACTATACACATGTTTTACAAAAAAGAAAGGGGCTACCGAAGCAGCCCCCTCTAAAAAGTTCAATTGAACTTATGCGCCGGGCGAACCGTACATTCCTAATGGATCGGATACGCCGAATGAATAACGCTCGCGAGCTTTATAGCGCACGTTACCTGTATCGAAGTCACCGTCCATAGATGTCTGCATGGCAGTACGCACGAAGTGCTTCATACCATTTGGTACATCTGTGGTTAGGAAGAATGCGTCTGCATCAGTGAGATAATGGTTAACGGAATAACCTTCAGGGATAGACCCATTCGTGTTAAGCGCGTTAATGTCATTATCCGCTGTGCCTACGCGCAGATCAGTCTGAAGCAAACGAGTTGCAACAAACATCAATGCTGGTGGAACGATTAACTTGCGTGGACGTGCAGCAATCAACAAATCACGTTCATCAGTGAACGCTGCAATGTCGATGACCGCTTGCTCAAGAGAGGTTTCGTTCAAGTCAGCATTCGCTGCTGGTCTGTTTGCATTGTTACCACCAGCTACAGTACCGTGCGCTGTAGAGAACAATGTGGTTCCATCACCTGAATTAAAGGTGGTGAAGCCTGTGTTCAACAACGAAGCGGATTTAACCTGCTTGGTATAAGCCATAGCGCGAGCTAGAGCCTTCGTGTAACGTGCAGACAACGAATCGTACAAGTTATCTTCCATCGCTTCTTCAGTGATGGAGAATCCCATTGCAACCGTTTCGTGGTTGTAGCGAGCAGTGAACGACTCTTGTGCATTGTCGTATGAGATAGAAGCACCTTCCGCTTTCACGGGTGCTGCTCCAAAACCGGATAGTTTTACTTCCTCCTCAAAACTTCTTTCTGAGGTTTCAGTCTCATAGATTTCTGCGTGTTCGTTTTCGTACTTGCCGTACTCCAAGCCGAACAATGCGTTCAGACCCGGTAAAAGCTCTTTAAGAAGCTGTGCGCGTGAAATAGCCATTCGTCAACCTCCTTATAAGCCAACATTGTTCATCATGCTGTGTGCCGATGGATTGAATTTAACCAATACATCTGGGAAGGCATCACTAGCGGATGAAACGTGGGAAACGATACGGAACGCTGCGGCGGCAGTTTGAACTGTCGCATCCAAAGCAGATGTAGAATTACCAGTGGTTGTAGAACCAGTGCTGGTAGATTGTACTGCTGCGAAGAAAGTATTCGTACCAATGATTGTCTGCACTCCAGCAGCATCAAGCTGCGCTTCGAACAAGACGTTTGGATCATCAACAACATATGCCTTGATAGTATCGCCGTTAGATGTTCCAGTCGGGTAGTACTGTGCCTGAACAAGTTGTCCAGACGAGTTCACATACTCACAGCCAACGAAGACACCAATGGCACCAACGCCACTACCACCAAGGTTGTTTGTAGTTATGTCTGCGCCTGTCGCTGTAGACAGGGCAATATACCCATCGGCCCCAATGATAACAACTTGACCATAGAATAGGTTCGTTGCTTCACCAGCAGGGTCAATGAGATACTGGTTTGTAGCACCAGCATATGGCATTCCATCGGCCCGTCTAACGGGCTTCAAGCCATAGGGAGTAGCTGTAGTAGCCATCTCTCATACTCCTTTAAGTTTAAAGTATCAGTAAGCTCCCCCATTAGGGTTACTCACTAAACGAAGTTTTTGTAGACCGCTCTGGATTCAGAACGGGCATACGTGGGTCTGAGTTGCGTAAGTAGCTGTTGTCCACCGCTGCCATCTGGTTTGATGCCTGATTTAGCTGTGCTTCACGTCTAGCTTCCACATTTTCGGTCGAGTTCTGACAAAGCAGTAATCCACCAATCTCAAGATTGTCTGTAAATCGAGATTCGATATCAGACACAATGTGAAGGTCTTGATGATCCTCTGCGCGACACGGCGTCCATCCCTCACGAAATCTGGAAGAAACATTCGTGTTATCATTTTGTCCAAGGGTAGATGTGCGTACCCAACGGTATTCGATACCATCTTTGGGTTCGGGGACTGGTAACATCGAAGGTCTTGTCCATGACACCTTACGTTTAGTCTCTTCACGAGACTGAGTTTGGCGTGAGTTTCGGTTCGTCATTGTTTCATGTCCTTCATTAATTGCGCCGCATATTGTTCGTTTGACAGACCAAGTCTCTTGGCGAGAGAAACTTGCGTTGAGGTCATTTGCACTTTGCGTGGCCTTTTACCGCTGCGAGCGGCAGGAGCGACCACGTTACCTACTTGACGTTGGGGAACAGTATCCTCAATTTGCCCATCGCCAAACTTATCTGGAAACACACGGCGAACCGCATTGTCTATTTCATTGTAGTATTCTTCTGTTCTAGGATCAATCCCACTTTTTACAAGTTTTTGATGAAGACCAAAAGCGTAGCCCGTCATTTCTGGATCATAGTTAGGACTATGCTCTCCAAACCAAGGATTCCTGTCAGCCCAGCTAAGGTCTTGCCGACTCGGCTGGTTGGGTGGGGGTTGATTTTGCTGTTGGTAGACTGGCTGAGGCGCAGGTGCTGGAGCAGGTCTAGGTCTATAGTCTTTATATTTTTCCTGCTCGTAGTTAAGTTTCGCAACTTTTTCGTTAGCTGCAATCATTGCATCCGCATCACCCATCTCATAAGCGGATTTTGCTTCCGTTCTTGCTTTTTCTAGCTCTGCTGCAACGCGACCCTTAGCTTGGTTTACAAGAACGCCTTCACCTTCTTGCAATGTTTTTCTAAGACGTTCGTTCTCAGACTTAGTCTGTTGGGCGAAGCGAAGAGCCTCTTCCTGAAGTCTAAGAGCTTCTTCTTTTGCACGGCGCTCTTCGTTGTTTAGAAAACTTAGCTTCTTGATTCGCTTCTGAACGCCTTCACTATACTTGCTAATCTCATCGTCATCAGGGATATCAGATTCTGAATCCTCTGAACGTCGAGGTCTGCCGCGATCCGCTTCTGGAGTATCATCAATAACTTCTATTTCAAAGTCACCATCCCCTTGATTTGGTTTACCTTTTGCAGACTCAATCGCTTCTGCCACTGTTTCCTCTACAAACTCAGTTTGTTCTGCTGTCTGGTTCATGCTCTTGCGTACCCCCTTGGATCGTCAACAACTGCCTCAACAGTGTCATCGTTAATTAACCTAAACTCCTTGCCATGCACTTTAAATCTAGTGCCTGAGTAAGCCCTGAAGATCACGAAATCTCCCTCTTCGCAGTATGGCCCGTTAGGGAATTTAGACTTGTCGGCATAGGCATCTGGGCCTAGCGTCACGGCAAAACCAACGATAGATGCAGTCGCTTCCGAATCTCTCAATCCGTCCGGCATTATTACGCCACCATCTGTTTTGTCACTTAGTTCTGGTATGCCTATTAGGATTTTATATCCTTTTGGCGTTGGTAGTTTAGAGGCTACCTTTTCCTCTGTAGCTGTATTTCCTGTATACATTTTAGTACCTTGCAGTGATTTAAAGGTTCACAGTGACCCTGCGTGGACATCCACGAAGTCTCCCAAGACGAACTCTAGATAAAAAAGTTCTAACTTTCAATATATCTTTTTTCGATATCCTTCAGGTCTTGTCTTATGAATTGTAACGCTTCGTTCCTTCCAACGACACGATTATACATATCCATGGTTTCGGCCTGACCAGATGCGAGATAAGCTTTTATATCGGACTCGTACTCGTCTATCTTCCTTTCCAGAAGTGAAAAAATACTATCACTCATTCCCCTTCGTTAGCTCCTTTGCTACTTCAATCCCCAGTTTCGCTCCCTCTTTCTGGTCTCTCCTTTGGGAATTATCCAAATCAGTCGCAAGCTTAACTCCCAGTCTTGCTCCCTCTCGTTGGTTCTCAGCAGAGATACGCTCTGCTTGAATTTGTGCATTTGAACTTTTTGCCATCGCGTCAAGCTGTAGCTTCTGCGTGTCCATCTGAATCTTATGCTCAAGTTCTTTCTGTTTTATCTGTAGTTCGGCTTGTTGCATTTGCACAACAGGGTCTTGTTGTTGCTGCTGTGTCTGCTTCTGTTGTTCTTCCATTTGATTCTTTTGTAGCAGCTTCTCTGCCGCATCTTTTGCCAATCTTGATATCTCGACTTCTACGTCTTCTGGTAGAGGTTGATCCTCATTGGGCATCTCGACGCCAAGCATCTTCTCAATCTCACGCCTGTACTGGAATGCTACATGCTCTGTTATGTGTGCCGCCATAGCTTGACCTATTGCTTGTGCAAATGGAGATTGACCCACCATCTCCCTCATCTTTGGGTCTTGCATTGCTGCCATATGCACAGTGATGTGCGCCTCGTGATCCTGATACTTGAAAGCTTTGACTGGCTCTTGCTTCAGCAACATCATATTCTCTGTCACTGGATCGGCTGGCTTGATATCATCTGGAAGCTTAATGATGTCATCAGCGTCCTGAATACCTAACACTTCAAGCATTTGACGATGTAGCTTCCCCATATTGTATAACTGGGGGGCTTGTTGAGAAAGCTGTAAAGCCGCCTGATACTGCATGATACGTTGAGACATGGTAGCAGCATTAGGATCGGAAACTGGTATGACATCTATGCGGGAATCAAAATCCTTTTGCCTATCAAAGTCACCATCCATTTCATAAGCGTATTCTACTGGCATATAGTCACGTATAATATTCGATAGAAGCCTTAATTCTTTCTTCATGGCTGCGTGCATACGAGCTTGCACACCAGACATGACCTTCATGCTTCTCTCCATTAAGGCAAGCGTTGTCCCCACTGGTGCCTGAGAATCCATGTCACCCACTTGTACATCGGCTACCGACCCGATACGGCGTCCTTCTTCGACAATATTTCCAAGTAACGAGTAGAGTACGCCGCTTGGCTCTTTGTAAGGAATAAAAGTAATTGAGTCGCGTATAGCACCGCCCGGTACGTCAACATCCCTAAATTCACCCGGCATGAGAGGCGTATCATCGCCTTTGATGCGGAGACCCCTAGCTTTAAGACCAGCAGGGAGATTCGATAACGTGCCAGCGTCAATAAGCTGACGAAGAATCGAAGTCGCAGATTTGGCGAGACCACCGATAAGATGTATGAGTCCTGTACCGTAGAAACCAAGACCGGGAAGATATTTGTAATGGACGAAATGTAGCCGTTTCTTTTTCTTACTGTCATCTTCGTACCAGTTTCTCCTAATCGAAAGTATCTCGCGAGAGGTCTTGTCGATGGTGATGACGTAAGGTCTGGCAATCCCGTCAGGATCATCAAACTCTTCTGGCATATTCATGACAACATGCATCTCCAGAATTGTATGTCGGTCATCATCTTCTATGACGGCACTCTCTCCATCAAGCTCGTCGTATTTTTCCTGTATGTCTGAGAAATCCGGCTCTGGGTCTGGAAGGTCTACCTCTCTGTAGAAGTCGGCAACCTGTAACTCAAGTATCTCGTTGGATGTCTTCTTCATGATGTGCGTGTATCGTGGGCATGAAGCTAAATCAGAAGCCCCGTAAGACGCTACAAAATCTTCTGCTGGCACGAACATGGAACATGGACGTTCTTCCAGAGGATCATAGTAAACTTTCTTAAACGCAGAGCCAGCGAGAGGTAGCTTGAAGAGCATTTGCTCTGTCTCATCACGGTATTCCGTCATCTCCTCGGTGAGGAGATAGTTCATCTCAGTCTGGATTCTATCGGCCTGATCGACCTTTTCTGGGGTCATTTTACCCATAATCTTGGTCTTAACAGGGCCAGATGCAGGAAATATCTCTCCCATAGCCTGTGCTTGAAACCTAACAACAGCCTCAGTTAGTACTGGATGGAACACACCAGACGCGCCCTGCCATGGCTGACTGCGTTCTTCGATCTTCATACCCAGAAGATCAAGCCCTTTGACGTATGCCCTAGCCCAATCACGGCGCGACTCACGGTCAGACTCGAAATCCCCCACCATTTCAGATGCCATCGACTGCAATTCACCCTTGTCCATGAAGTCTGCAAGATTTGCGTCATGGTCTGGCCCCGTCAGTTCCTCGGAAATGCCGCCTTCGAAGTCTATAATGACTCCACCGTCCCCTGTATCAATTGACACAGCCTCTGGATTTACAATCTCAACTTCAATATCTTCAGCATCTGTGCCTTCGATCTCAAGATCAGACGGTTCCATTTTCTTTTCTATAGCCATGATAAGCTCCTAGTGCTTCGCATGGGGGCAAGCCCCTCTAGTAATACTCAACTGGTCTGCGATACTTCGGTTCGTCATCCCAGTCATCCGATGCGGCTCTAACCCAGCCGCCTTGTCTAAACCTTAGCAGAGCTTGTGTGGTCGAGTCCACTAAGTCATCATGATCCCCAGAGGGGAATGACGCACATTCTTCAATCACTTCCTCTGCCCATCTGGTGGAAGGATACCATATTGATCCGCTTGCGAATAGGTCTGTTATCGCGTTTACCCTTGCAATCTTATCCTGACCACGAGATGGAGTGAACTCAGTGACTGGTATTCCCATAGCTCTAAGCTCAAAAATCAATGGCGCACCTGACGCTTTCTTTTCCACGATCATCTGATCTGGCTCAAACTCTTTATATTTGTCATATGCCGCTCGTTTGAGTTCTGGAAACTCTAGTTTCTCTTTGTAGGCATCAAGCAGGATTATATTTGGCTGAGACCTGCCAAGCTTATCTGGGTGATAAAATACCCCCCATGTCGTACAGGCACTGTAGTCTGACCGCTGTGTTTTCAGAAATGCCGTATCCCAAGACTGGATAATGGCTTCACAAGGTGGAAGACTGTCATGCTCCCACTCCTGCCACCACTCACGTTTGATGAGTGCCCCCTCTTCTGAGGTAGGGTCTTGCTGATATTGCGCTGACCATTTTGATACAGGAAGTTCTGCCTTTAAGGCATCAAGTTCAGGCTTAGACCAGAACTCAGGCCAGAGGGGATTGCCTGACGGCATAATGGCAGGGAACTCTATCACTTCCCATTCATCCATTCCTTTTCTGTCAGACGTTGATTTAAGTATCTGTCCAGTCAAATCACGCTTAGACCAGCGCGTCATAACCACAATGATGGCACCACCCGGTTGTAAACGCTGCCTTGGGCCTGATGTATACCATTCATAAACTTTGTCGTAGACATCCTGATTGAACTGACCCTGCTGTGCATCCTGTTCTGAATGAGGATCATCGATAATCAGAAGATCGGCACCCTTACCTGTAACAGCACCGCCCACACCAATCGCAAAGTAATCCCCTCGCTTGTTTGTGTTCCAACGTCCAGCAGCCTTTGAATCAGTCGATAGGGTTATGCCCTTAAAGACTTTTTGAAAGTCTTCAGACTGGATAAGATTCCTGACCTTCCTGCCGAACCCAACCGCCAACTCAGCCGTGTGTGCCGTCTGAATAACTTTCTTCTCAGGGAACTTACCCAAAAACCAAGATGGTAGCAGAAAAGACGCGAACTCTGACTTGGTGTGACGGGGTGGCATGTTGATGATAAGCCGTTTCAACTCACCTCGTGCCACTCTCTCAAAAGCATCGGCCATTGTCTTGTGATGCCTACCAGAAATAAAGCTGGGCCACATCATTTTTGTAAAACTTATGAAATCATCCTTGGCGGTCTTCTTGTTCTCGGCATCTTCCAGTTCTGCCAACAAATCTAGAAGTTCTGCCTGTTGCTCAACAGGTAACTGAGATATTTTATCTTTTACCGCAGCAAGTTTCTGCATTAGCTCTCCGCTTCGCATATAGAGCTATGCTCTTTCTGCTGTGTTGGCAAGCAAGCAACGTGAGTGGGGAAAGAGTGCCTGCTTGCCGTAAGACAGAATTGGGAGGATTTCTGTCTCACGGTATAGTATATATTATATAATCGTCTACCGATAGAATAATATATCTATAAACGTCTACCGATATATATTATATATTATATCTAATATTATTATTATATAATATTATATATATTATACATAGAAGATTTTTTTAAAAAGTTCAAGCGAACTTTTATATCGAAGTTGAAATTACTGAAGTTACTATGTATATTCGCTATAAATGCCCACCTATAGATAAACTACCAGAGAAAGTCTGAACGAGGGGGAAGTTCAGACGAGTTGTTTAAATGATTGACCCTATTTCTGCAATCACTATAGCCTCAAGTGCGTTTTCGGCACTCAAGAAGGGTATGCAAATCGGGAAAGATTTGGAGTCAATGGGCATGGACTTGTCTCGTTGGGCTGGTGCCATGTCCGATTTAGATTTCTTGGAAAAGAAAAACCAAAATCCATCCGTTTTTCAGATTCTTGGTGGCGGCGTCGAGAGTCAGGCCATGGAAATTTTCGCGGCTCGCAAACGTGCCGAAAGCATGAGGTCGGAACTTAAAGACTACATATCGGTTGTGTATGGCCCAAGCCACTGGGAGGAACTTCTCCGCATAGAAGCAGAAATCCGTGTTCAGAAGCGCGATAACGAGTACCGTAGGCTGGAAATCGTCCAGAACATCAAGGAGTGGAGCGCAGGAATCTCCTTGTTCCTCGTGTTGGTCGGAGGGCTATTCGGATTCATATGGATGATGGCACGGAACTGAACATACCAATCACATAAAACAAACGCTCGCCTGTTATTTCACAATCCACAGGCGATATGCAGTCGTTTTGGCGAGCATAGACCTTGGAAGGAAAGAAAGACTATCTTCCATTACCAGAAAAGTTAATTCGACGTGCTATACTCGCTAACTGTTTTTGTAAATGTTTGAACTTTTATAGAGGGGTAGGATTCCTAGGGCTTTTGTATCGTTTGTGTTGAACATCATGTATGCGCGCGCGCGTGGGCGTGCGCTCACATGGGGGGGCGGGGGTACGTGGGGGTCGCACGGGTCGCGCTCGCGTTCCTTCTAAGTTGCGCGTGTACGGATGGCGACCGATTTCAGTGAAAGTTCAATCGAACTTATCCAAGCAGCCTGTCGAGCTTGGTTTGTAGTTCAGCTTTGATCAAACTGGCGTCACGTTCAGTCTTATCCTCAGTCTCAACCTTATCAGTGAACAGTGCCACGCTCTTGCCCAACAGCTCAAGAGCTTTAAGTTGTGCGCTGTCGCCGACATTGTCATCGAACCCCAGTTGCTCCAGTTTTTTTAACACCTTTTCTGATCGTGAGAGTGCCTGCATGCGCTGTTGCTCTTCTCTTCCCCTCTGCAAATCACTGATCCTTGATGTAACCTTGAGGTTCAATATCATCTCATGTGCCTGTCTGTTGACGCTGGCTGGCTTACTGTTGCTGCAATCATATGAGGCACGATAGGCATCACTAAACGAGTGACCATCATACACTGCCTGACAGAAGGCTTCCTGCTTCTCTGTCAGACCGCTGGGCAATGTCGCACTGCGACTTGTTCCTTTGCGCTTGGGCGGTTTTGATCCATCTATCATGATCAACTGGCCTCGCTGGTTATCTGTCTTATCTTTCATTCTTTCACCTCAAATGTACAAGCAGCTTGTCGATTTAGTTTAATGGTTAAACTAATTTTGATAAAGTTCGATTGAACTTATTCTATCTGATCCACTCTTAGATGTCATGTTTTATTGAGGTAAGTGCGAGGCTCTCTGATCCAGAAGGGACATTAGGGGGAGATAGAGGACATTAGGGGTTTACAAGCAAATCAAAGCCTGTCATAGAGAAGATCGGAAACGCGGATGAAACCGCACGGCACGACAGGTTGGTAGGAGTCCCAGCCCCAGAGCAGCAAGCGTGACAGCCCTGCCAGACAAAACAATGTGGGTTTGCGAGGCTTAACGTAAACGCTGCGAGTGCCGACACTGAGAACTTGGGTCAGTGAGTTGGTTAAATGTAGAGAAGAACAACTTTCAGTAGTAGTGACGCCTCAGACCCACCCATTTTTCGAGGGCTTCCACTTGGAGCCTTCAAATAATGGAAAAGGGAACATCAAATGCCAAAAGGAATAATAACGGATGCAGATGCAGCGGTTACCGCTCTGGACGCTTTCGCTAATCTTTGTCTTTCGATAGCCGAAGGCAATATCGCCCAAGCAGTTGTCGATACTATCGGCCTCGCTGCTTCAATCAGAAACGCCCTCACGTAGGAGAATGATTATGACACACTTCAACAACTCTATCGCTGCTCACCTAAATGCGAGAGACTGCCGCAAACAAGGCCGCAACCATGAGGCAGACCGCTATAACGAGATGGCTCAAACATTCTGCCGATGGCACGTCAAAGAAGTCGGTGGCACCTATCTGGGTGCATACATAACGATTAAAAGGGCATCGCTAAAAGCTCATCTTGACAAAGAGGCAGTGTGATTACCCACACTCAAATCATATCGTGATTTTAATCAGTGCAGCCTCACGGCTGCATCATTAACATCATGAGGAAGGAACTAAAATGAAACATCCATTTATATCACTTCGCGTCTATCACTATTGGGCCTCAGTTGTTCGCCCTTCAATGAATGTCGCAAGGGATGGAACCGAGTGGCATCCCGTGCGGCTCAACCTTCTAAGGAAGGGTGCTGAGTTCAAGCGTAAGCCGGACAGTTTGGGCACACTGACAAAGGCGCATTACAATCGAAAAGATTATTTTGGCCCAGCATCTTATTGCTGCTTAAAGGATAGTGATCCGTGGGGCAGTGGTGTGGCGGTTCGGGGCAACGCGATGGTCTGGATCGATGAGGATCACAGGGATCAGGACTGCCTCAAGTCAGGTGAAGTTGTGAGCCTGACTGCCGCTCAGTCAAAGCGTACCAAAAAAAACTGGGTAACTGCCTAGCATCGTGATTTTAACAGTGCAGCGTAAGGCCGCTGCATCATTAACATCATGAGAGGAGAGAAGATAGTATGCAAATGCCTAGCAAAATGTACGTCAAACGGATCGACGTTGATGGCGAAAAGAAGTGGGTGGTCGGTGTAAAACAGGACGGTGCCTTTCAATATTTCTTGAACTGCATTTTTGATGCCACACCACATGGAAAGTTGAAAGCCGAAAAAGCCGCCTTGTGTAGGCAGATGGTTGAGTTTCAAGTCTCAATTGATGAGGTCTGGAACGAGGGTGTCGAGGCTGGCCATTTCGATGCGTATGAAAATCGAGAGGACTATTTATGCTAACCAAACTATTCATCTGGGCAGACACTCTGCCCTTCATTAAAAAGGCTGCGCTGGTCGCAGCCATCAACGCAGTGATATTTGCCACTGCATATTTACTAGCTTGAGAGGAAAAGACATGCCAAGCATTACATCAAAGATTGAAGTCATCAACCAAATGGGTATCAACATTTCATCAACAGTAATTTTTGATGATGACGCTGAGGCCAGACTGCTTCTCACTGCCAGAACAGGTGGTGCAAGAGTGTGGAGATATCAACTCTGGGACTTCGACGGAGCATCATACATCCTAGATACTGATGAGTGGTTTCTTGAGGATGACCTGACTGCTAGATCGGGAGTTACTACCTTTGATCCTGAGAACATTATGCACTTCTCAGTCATAGCCCACATGACTAAAAAGCTGGGCTATAAAAGAAAAGCACCAGCTAAAACTATAGCAGCGTGATACCTTCCATACCAGCGGCTTGTCGCTGGTATTAGAGGCACCATGCCTAAA
>TARA_R110000796_G_scaffold3035_17_pt1 | contig 15834 bp, 30 predicted proteins | sample TARA_R110000796 | Tara Oceans TARA_R110000796 (sample SAMEA4397815) | marine metagenome | biome: Polar Biome; feature: [SRF] surface water layer (ENVO:00010504); material: water (ENVO:00002006), including particulate matter (ENVO:01000060) such as... | depth 5 m
GGGTAGATAAAACACTAGCTTGAAGCTGATGTGCGTGCATTAAACCATTGGGAGTTGGTATTGGATTCTCAATACCCTCGGCTGTCACGCCAACCACTACAGTTTTCCCTTCTAAGTCTGGTAGATCATCAACCATCCACTCATATTCATCGTGAACAATGTTCCAGTTGATCCAAACCGATCCATCTGGGTTAGTTTTGAACTCACGCGGATGAATATACATGGAATCTATTCCTAGATCCTTGTCAACCTTAATTGTATATCCTTTGGTATTGTTTATAGCTCGAATTGACTCTAAAGGCAGCGAAGGATACAGTTGATCGTTAGCCTGCACAACAAGCGGTATACGCCGTGTAAGGCCGTCAACCTCTGGAGACGGGTTACTCATCCCTATACCACGCACAACGCCCTCTAAGGCGGGTATATTCGTTATTATCCCGGAGTACTCATCGATAAACTGCTTTGGGTCGCCGTTTCCAGATGTAATTATATTTGGTCTACGGGAGTCCTTTGATAATCCTTTGCTTGACACCTTTGCAGCAAGTACAACAGCCGATGGTTCCGATGCCCACGAGGCAAAGACAGCGTCTTGTTTGAACCTATCTTCTTCTGGGAACATTATAGTGAATGATGTCACGCCACCATTGGCATTTATTATATCTGATATGATTCTAGCGTATCGATCACGCGAGAATGGAAACTGTCCCTCAACAGCAAGAGTGCCTTCACCTATTGATAGAAGTACAACGTCGTCTGATTTGGTCTGTGGGATAGAAAGGATCTTCTGATCGAATCCCATTAGTTGAATTTGTTGAATCCACGTTGGATTAGATAGCTTGAGTGCAAACCCCAAACACATAACAAGCAGTACAGTCCATATGCTAGTTAACCATTTCATTAGTCACCTTGCGTTACGCTAACTGAGCATCCGCCTACAGTTATGCAGCTTTGTTGTAGAGTATAATTTTGTGTTGTAGTGCCCTGCTGTATCATACTGAGGGTGGTCGGATACGATCCAGTAAGCTGGATATTAGCATTGTGCTCTGCGTTGTTGCCCGATTGTTCCATGCTAACCTGGTTGCCATTGCTTGTAGTATACAGGTTGATTGTCTTGCGGCCATTGCCCATTTGTTTGACCCAGACAGCATTGTTGTCGCTGAATATTAATTGAGCATAATAATGTCCTGTTGTGGATCCTTGATTTGTTTGAGAGCCAGCAATGCTATTTCCATCGCCGTGAATATCAAACCTAGCATAATGTCCGCCACCTTCGGTGCCGTCATAATTGAATGTTGTATCTGTTGAGCTGGACAATGCCGTTCCTTGTCCCCATCTTATTTCATTATCATCACCTTCAACATGCCATAGCTCTATTATGTTATCTACACCCGAGGTATTGACTTGTTCAAGATGCAATGACACATTGTCGCCAGTTGTCCAACAGCTGTTGTCTTGGTAGCATTGGATCTTATTATCAGATCCTTTCTGGGTTATATCTAAATTGAAATTGTCGCCAGTGTGTCCGTAGTATGAACCTTGCTCAATCTCTATTAAATTATCCGCCCTGCTTAATGATGATAACGACAGAAGTACCGTCGCCAACAGTAATGATGTTTGTTTTGCCTTCATTTTCACTTTCTATCCTCGTATTTGAATCTAGGCTAACCTTAATACCAATGACGCCATTGACGTCTCTGTAAAACACTAACTGCCCAAGTCCTTTATCAATAAATGTATTGTATTGAGATTCTTTATCGAACCCCAACTTTGTTCCTGTGAACTTCTGCCCTCCTTGGGCTTGTTTTGTTCCTCTTTTTAAAATGTCAACTTCTTCAATTGCAACTAACACATCTTGTAAAAAGTCTACGTCCAATAAATCCATGTCGAGTTCTGTAAACTCTAAATCATCCTCCGCTAGGAAATCTTCCTTTAAGTAGTCTGTATCAAGGTCAGTGAAATCAAGAATACTAGTCCCAGAATCACTACTTCTACTCTGTCTCTCATCTTCTGCTTCTTCAATTTCTTGCGGTGGTGATACAATAAACATATTGTCTATCATACCGATGTTAATGTTCTGAAGTGTTACCGGTTGTACTGGTGGTGTGCTTAAACTTGACACCATAGTAGCCTGGTACGCTTCATCTAAAGTAACTGAACCTCCTTCGTTCGTTACTATAATTCTACCTGATGGACTACAATCTCCATCTATGGTACACTCGGTTTCTGGGAGTAGTATTACTAATGTCCTTCCCAACTCATCGACCGTAGTTGTAAAATCTGTTCCTCTAACCGCAATTGTGGCCGAGGCTGTTTCTATGACTATGTTTTCTTTTGGTATAAGGCCTAGTCTGCCTGTTGTGAATCTAGCTGTGCCTTGAGCAAACCTGATTCCTATCTCACCATCGTTCTTATCTTTGTCCCAGTAATATTTAGTTATGACAGCTTCAGTGTGCTCTGTCATGTTAAGCTCGGACCCTTCTATAAACGTTGCTTTGAGTCTACCATTAACCGTTTCAATTAAATCCATGGGCTGCAAACCCACATCCAGGTTCGTAGGAAGCTGTTCACCGCCTTCGCGGGTGATCCCTCCGAACCCTTTGTGCTCTACAATCGATCCTATCTCGCTTATTGGAACTGCCCCAAGTGGTAGTGCCGTTGCGATAAGCAATAATAGGAACTTAATCTGTAGTATCTTTCTGTATGATATTGACAGTAGCATTTTCAGAATCAAACTCAGCATTGATTAAACCATAACAGGATGTGATGCCAGTCGGGCATGTTCCTGATTGTTGAAATATATCAATGTCGCCTGAACTTCCAACCCACTCAAGAGTGAGGCTGTTATAAGCTCCATCTTTCTGATCAATGTCAAAATTATTAGATCCACCGATCACATCGACGTCGAATGTTACATCATCAGCATCAATATCGACATCCCAGACGTTTGAATCGCCAGTTATATCTAAATCAAAATCTAACCTTTCTGCTGAAGCAAAATAGCCCCAATCGAAATCCATAGTGTTGGAGTCTCCATCAATTGCAATATCTAAAACAGAGCTATCTGCTGAACCACCATAACCAACATTCCAATCCCAAACATTAGAGCTACCAGTCATGGACAGATCTACGTCTGAACTATCTAGGATAGTAGGACCAAATATTTGGTTAAGGTTTCCGATCATATCAATATCGAATGTATTATTTGAACCAGTAAAGATCCAATCAGTCGCAACAACTCCACTAGCAATCGATCCACCTAACTTGTTACCATAACCTACTTGGTCGATGGTTAATGTTAATGTATCTCCAGATTGGTCTAACAATATTTCATTGTCAGTAGCGCTTTGTGCAAACAATACAGACGGACATAATAAAAATGCTAACGCTAAAAATTTATTCGTTTTCATTTTCTGTTTCCTCTTTTTTAGGGTGTTTATCGTTTTTCCCATTAGCTTGATGCGGGTGACGATGTCCCTCTTTTATTTCCCAATACCCTTTATCATGGCCTTGGTATATCATTTCCAACACGGCTTGCTCGATACAAGATCTGACCGACCGCGTTATACTTTCATTCTCAGTAGTACCGTCTTCAATCTCTACTAGCTTTGTAGACATATCAACGAACTTAAAGACATCAAACCCATCAGCTACATGCAAAATAGTTTTCGATGTCTGTACATTTAATAATACCTCACCAGTCAATGTACTGACTGCCCTAAGATGTACGACGACGATGTCTCGGCGATATGCTTGTTGCATACCAATTCCAAGATACCTGGCTCCATGACCACCCGTTTTTATGTTGGTGTCGAAGCCGATAATTCCACCTTCCAAAACCATTCCAGCGAATAGCAAGGGGGCGAGTCCCGTCTTATCTTCATCATATTGCTCACGCGTGGATCTAACGATCTGACGCTCACGTGTAATGTGATCTATGCCGACTCGTTCGACGACTCTAAACCACGATCCATTGCCAGCAGTTTTAAGGGCATCGATGAGCATAGTCTCGCCCCCTTGTGTTACCGCTGTACTGAATAAAGCTGCACCGTCCATTTGTTTTCTTTGGCCAGTCTTATCTGGGAAAGAATACACAGCAACGATAGGTTGCTTTTCTGGTGCAGGTAAATTTTTCAATTCTTGATGAGTTGGCATCTCAACAACTTTTGGAGCTTCAATACATTCGCCCACTGCCGACATCACTGTCCAGTTGCCATTCTGGCCACATGAATCATTCATAGAAGGAAACGATGCGCAGCCTGTCATCAATGCAGCAAAAAGTATGATGCTTGTATGATACTTTTTACCCACCGTCTTGTGTTCCTGCAAATGTGCCCGTGCCAATTGGTATGATGATTACTGTCTGACTTCCGTTAGGATCCACAATCGTCATGATGATCACATCCTCACCTTCTGTACAAGCCATGCTTGCTGGATTACACACTGTCTGTTCATATGTAATCATGTTGCCGTCAATCATGAACGATCCAAACGTACTTCCTTCTCCACTAAACAATTGTTCGACCAACTGTTTTGATAGCTGAGCAAATATTCTTGACTCCAAGTTTCTCATGAACTTGGCTAACGTGGTATTCTCTTCAGCACGTTGTGCTGAAAGTATGGCTGCGTCGATGTCGTCCTTAATAGCATCACGCCTTATCTTCTCCTGATTCTCAATTGTTAAATAGTGACTGCTTGAATTAATCCCACTGAAGGAGGGTGATTTAAACTTGTGTACCATCTCGTCAGCATTGACGCCTGTGCTCATAATAGCCAAGCCTATAACAATGCCAATTCCCCATAGTACTAATTTACTTTTTCTTTTCATTCTTGCCATCCTCTTTTTCTTTCACATCATCTGCAATTAGTTGCTGGGCTCTATACTCCAGAACAACATTCACCTTTTGTTGTAGTCTAATCATATCTTGGTCGAGCATTCTTGTTTGGTCTATTACTCGAATCAGAGCCATATGCATGGTTCCTAATTTAGGATTCAGTTGAGTAATAACGAAGTTCCAAACATAGAATATGAAGTAGCCCATTCCTACTGCCATAACAACAGGAAAGCCGAAGTCGTTTATCAGCGCCGCAATGTTATCCATGGCGGTTAGTCTCTTCTGACGTCTAGCTTGCCGTCTTCTATGAAGTTTTCTGCTCGAGCAATTCGGTCAATGTCAGGCTTTAGACCCAACGCAGAACCAACCATGAGATCAATCTTAATCATCTCGTTACTCATCATGCGCGCGCGGGATTCTAATGCCCCGCAAAATGTAGTGAGCGTATCAATTTGTGATAGTACACCCGATAGGATTTGCTTAATCACCATGAAGATGAAAAAGCCCATGACCAGCGCACCTGCTATAGGTGCACCTACTTGTGCAATAAGGTCGAAGATATCCATGAAGGTATTTATGTGAAACTAACGGCGGCGCCGTTAGTCTTTTTGACTTAAACTAATTCTTTAATATGAAAGATCATATTTGTGGCAGGATTCAGGCTTATTTTTTGTGACTCTAACTTGTATGGCATACCTCTGATGATCTTCTGGCCATCTATCAGTATTGCATCGGTTGCTGAAACAATCCACTCATTTGCATATAGGGCTTCGTCTCGTTTAATAGCATGAACACCGTCTTCCGCCCATAGAACCCAAGCACCTGTCTGAAACTTCTCATACCTGTCCCATCTTCCTTTGCCGCCTACTTTAGGAGGCATTAAAGTGACACACACTTCGTGAGATGTTTGGGTATGGGTTCTTATTTTGGGATATACGGATCTATATTTTGAACAGTAATCGTCGATGTAGTGGTGTTGGTCTAGCAATCCAGAATTAAGAATGCGTGATCTCTGATCAACGATATCCATGTTCACTGAAAAGTCAATAGTTCCCTCAGTAGGATTAACATTAAAGAGTTCCAACGTTTTTTTAGTACTTGATGTAGATGTCAATCCAAAAGCTGGCAATGTTGCATCTTTCAGAAACAATTTAAACATGCCGGAGGATAAGGTGTTTGGAGAATCCCCTCCCATCTTATTCTTAATAACATTAAGTTCAGGGGCGGCCGCACCGTGGTGCTGTACTATATCATATACTGTGTCTATAGAAAGAATAGCGTGCCAGGGGGTCTTAACTACGTGTATGTTATCGGCCACTGCATCGGCAGGGACTAGGTAAGGTGCTTCGAGGTACTGTACGTCGCCGTCACTATACTCGCATGCGAAGGACTGTATGAGTCCGTCTTTCGTATAAAACCTATTACTTACTTTCATATCTTTGCATCCACAATAAAGGTGTGCTGATCCACTAGTCTCGTATCTCTAGTGTAGTGGTTCTTAGCCTGTTCAAAATTAACAGGCGTGCCTCGTCCATCGAAGCCACCTATGGCGCCGTGGACCTGTCTGATAATCTCCTCTTGGTTCGTATGGACTTGGTCTGACACTATGATCTTTAAAACTGGATCAGTTGCATTGACGTTAGTAAACTTGGCGATGTAAGCAGTAGAGTTAATCACTGCATGTACTTCCGCTGATTTTATTGGAGCTTTTCTTTTGATATCGGTCATGAGGGTATTTATAATTCATATGAGCCCCGGCAAGCAGGGCCCGATGGAGAAATTAATAACTGAAGTTACTAAATTGCCAATGCATAATTAAAAACGGAGTCAGGATGGGCAAGAGCCCTAGTATTGTCATTTGTACGATCTCACAAGCCTTACATATAGTAGGGTCATTTGCTGCTTCTTCAAACTTTTTACTAATGAACTTCGCCCGCCTTTTTAGGGTTGCGGTTGTCATCTTTACCTCTTAGGGTTGTTAAAAGTTATAGGTCATATGATTAAGTATATGGATAATACATAATCACGATTATTTATAATATCTTTTGGTTATAAAGAGATTAAACTTTATTACCTTTTGTGATCACGCGTATCACCAGTTAAGCTATATACTATATGTGGAAAAGAATTCATAAATTTATGAAATCTGGAAGAATAAACAAAGTTATTAAGATCGCACTGGCTTAGTCCAGCGATACCAATCAGGTTTCACGGCAATACGTTCCTGGATCCTCTGACGGACAATTAACTGCTCCGTCTCAGTAGGCTCCCAGTCCAAGTATAATTCATCAGGCCACTGCTCACGCTTAAACACTCGAGTAGGATCTGGCTTCATACCTCTGCGTTTCATTTCTGAGACTAGCTCATCATAACGCTTGTGCAGATACTCACCCTTATTATAAAAGAACTTAACGTGTCCGGTATTTAAAGTAAACATCTCGGGCCAAGTCTTCTTATTCTTTTCCCAGTTAGGGGATTTGATGGAACGCTGTAAAGCAGATCCTACCATGAACATCTCACGATACTCAGCCACTAGGTGCTGATCAGCTAATTCTTCTGTAGGTATAATATTGATTCTGGTCATAGTGAACTCCTCTAAACTGTACAGGTATTATACACTATTTAAACCCAAATGTCACCTAGCATCCACACAACTAATGCATTTCTTTTGCCAGAGGTCACTGGGTCTACTTGATGCTCTTGCCATGCTGGGAATATGAATATGTCACCCTTATTTTGAGACACGCGGATGGTGCTGCCTCTCTGATCAAAGAATCGAAGGCCGCCACCCTCATACTCGTCAGGATTTGATAATATTATTGACATGGACATTTTACGTAAAGGGTGATTGGCATATAGCTCTGCAGTGCCCATTCTTTGGTCATAATGCCTTCTAAAGTGGTCGCCAGATTCGTCATACACTGCCAGCTGGACTTCGTATGCACCAGGGGTTACTTGAGGAGGTGAGCAATACGACTTAAACTTATCTGCCCATGCCGCATATGCTTGTGTTATTGCGTGGTGTGGTAGGCCTTCTGACAGTACCCTGTTGGTCATAGAGTGGCCTTGCCAGGTATGGCCCTTGCGTTCTGAATCGACGAAATGTTCTTCAGGGGTTGATTTATTGTAAATCCCTGCTTTTGATTTTGTCGTATTTGCTAATACATGCTCAAGAAGGCGATCGCATTGTTGAGGGGTAAGTGAATTGGGAATGTGGTGGTACGCAAACTGATCCGGAGCACCCATGGTTAATTCCTAGTGTATATGTCGAGAAGCTCTTCTGTGGTTTTCTTTTTGCCAAACAAAATAATCTCGCCATTGTCAAGTGTACGTTCAACAGTACCATCATTAAATTCTGTATCAACGACTGTCTTGCCGTTGGTGGTGTCTTGCGGGCGGTTGTCGTAGTACATGGAGTCCATGCTGTGTCCGTGAATACTTCTTACTCCACGTCCCCACTTTTCTGCTTCCAATCGTGCGCGCTGGCGTTCCACTACTTCATCATATTCACTCATCACTGGCTCCTCTTTCCAATCACCTCAATCATAAGGATTTTTCTTTCGCCGTGCCATACTCTATCTACGCCCCAATATTGCGTTCCAGGAAACAGTATAATAGTCCCCATTTCATTGAGCCATTGCGGCTGATGTACTTCATTGGGGTTACCTTTCCACTTGCCAAAATTATCATGATGCGGTGTCTGCGGATACCCCTTGATTTCTATCAACCCACCTTGGCACTCAGTAATCGTATTGCAGTTGACCAGGATAGTATACAATACACCACTCTTATCTTTGTTGCCATCGTGCCATGTATGACCGACTCCTACAGGCCTGCTCTCTGTCTCAGTCAATGACAATGGATTGCATCTAATCTCCCATCTTTTTGGAAGGTCGTTAATTTCTTTTTCTAGGAAGGCGGTCATTGCAACATTGTCTGATAACGTGGCGCCAGAGGGGTCGTTGCTAATATCAGCATATGCCTGATAGAATGATTTGATGTCACCGTGCTGTGCTTTTATTTCCATTTTGAAAGAACCTTTCTACGTTCGTCTGCTTGTTGTTGCTTGCGCTTGTTGTTTAGCTTGGTTCTTTTTAGCTCTTGGTTCTTACGATTCTTCTTAGAGGAAGGCTTCTCAAAGTATTCTTTATCCTTCACTGCTTTAACAATGCCCGCCCGCTCGCTTTTGTTCTTGAACCTTCTCAACATTTTATCGAAAGGCTCAGGTCCTGTGAATCGGGGTTGTTTGTTTTTGTCGTATGCCATGTTAAAAAGTTACCTACCTATGAGGGTATTATACATTATAAATTCAATAAGATCAACTGCCGTTTGGAAGCAGCCTGCTGTATTCGATCAGTATGTTTTGGGATAGCTCTGCTCTGTGGATATTTGCATCTAGTGCAAAGAAGTTTCTTCCTGCAAACAACGCAGCCACGATAGCGTCTCCTTCAGCACAAAATGGAATGAATACGGTATCGCCTGGAGAAGTATAATTCTTCATCCACCAATAATTCCATCCAACCATTTTAGACCTGGATCCATCTTGACCTGGTGTAATGCAATTACGCAATGCTCTAGTGTTTAAGTCAGAAGTTCCAGCGTATAGGTTGATCCATACCGCTTTCTGTGGAGGTGTAAGTTCACCATTCTGGTCTGCTGCCAACCATGGGTTCATGGGACAGTCAATGAATGTTCTAGTATCAGTGCCAACATACTCAACGAGCTTGTATGGGAAGGAAGGAACATATGTGTCAGGTGCTACGGATGGAAATAGTTTCTTCTGCTTCCACCAGTCACTAGGAGGAACCTCGCCTACCTTTAGTCCGTCAAATGGCCACTCTCTGTCACCGAGCACTGTCATGTGGGCAGTATTGTAATCAGCCTGATGAGCAGCATCCCACGCCCAGTCATTCTTAGTTACCGTGTCACCTACTCTTGCAATGGTCTTGAAGTAGCTGTCGTCTCTTCTCAATCCCGATAGCGTCTGGCGGTCTTTGATTAAAGATCCTGTCCAAACGTAGAAGGCATCTATTACTTCAAAGACACCAGGGTTAGCCGACATCCATTGAGTGAATGCAAGCTCTGCATCACTGTTTGGAATGCCAATATATAAAGTTGCCATTCCACCAGATTTAAGCTGAGTGTTGAGCAGGTCCATCGTTGACTTGACCATCCCATAAAAGGAAGGGCCGTCAGGTATGGCTGAATGTTGGCCTATACTACGCGGCCAGTTAATGAACGCGTGGTCGAATTGAACACCATCGGCAACTATGTCGAGGGCTTCGTCTTGTATATTATTGTGGACTACTTTTTGCATGTAGTTATTTATGCGATTGTGATTGCCAGGTTTCTAAGTAAGAATACCAAGCCAGCACCATTAAGAATAATGAGAGCTCTGTCTTGCCATAAGATAGAGACCCACAACCATAAGCTGATGCCTATAGTAGAACAGAACAAGTCGATAAAGGCATACTCTGGCACACCTCGTATCGACATTGCAACGAGAACAAAAACACTAGCGACCCACTTAACATACCAATCTAATGTATGCTTAGGGGTAGCGGACTTGAAGATCCGCTTAGAGTATTCCAACTCTTCTGGCGCGAAGTCTTTAGACTCCGACAAGCTGGATACCAGAGGTAAACTCGAGATACGCTTTCTCCACTTCTTTAGAGGAAGGGGTATAGAATACTACACTCATTGTTACGCTATCTGGCTTCACCTTACCTGTCGAGCAAATGCCCTCAGCAAAGCCCATGTTACCCTCAGGTCCTTGTACAAGCATGCGAGGGTCTTTCAACTCAAGCAATCCTGCATCAGATTGTGTTACAAATTTGCCAACAAACTCACCTGCAAGGGTGACTACTGACACTACATCATACTTAGCTACTGCCATTTTATATATCCTTCATATGATCGAACTCAGGTCCAATCAGGTTAATGAGATCGAAGTCTTTGCGAAGATTCAATCCGGTTCTTTCTGTAAGAGATTCATGTAGTTGGTTCATCCACTGAGACGAATCACCGCCTGGGCCAGCACGATATATCCTACCACACATTATTATGTGACGAACTTCTTTCTGCTCCAATACAATGTACTGGTTCATCTCACCTTCTTTATACTTCCATACACCTACGTGTTCATCAGGATAGTGTTCTTTAAAGGTATCTTGCAAGTCCATATCTTTCTCCATCAAATGAAACACTATTATACTATAGGTACCATTTGAAGTCAACAGGGGGCCTTCTATTTTTCCATGGAAAGCCATAGCATGGTCAAGGTCCTAAGGCATAGGCTTGATTCTGGAGCCCTCTATCCGATTCGAACGGATCACCTGCTCATTACAAGTGAGCTGCTCTACCAAATGAGCTAAGAGGGCAGATGTTAAACTGGATAAATTAATTTCTTAAACATTGTACGACCTTTGTCATCTAAAGTCAATACAAACTTATCGCCTATGTCTAGGTACTTCAAATTGATGGGCCATTCACTATCAGTAAATGTTAACCCTTGTGGGGTTGTCTCAAACTTATAATCTACATAAGTCATGATCTTGGGGCTGCTCTTAATCCGGTCAGCTTCTCTCTCTTCGTCGTAATGTCCCACGACCTTTCTCCTTAGTATATATTTGGCTGCTTATCGTGGGATCGAACCACGGACCAATTGATTAACAGTCAACTGCTCTACCGCTGAGCTAATAAGCATTTGATTGGTACGCCCTAGTGGATTCGAACCACTGACCCACAGCTTAGAAGGCTGTTGCTCTATCCAGCTGAGCTAAGAGCGTATAATTTAATCGTCGCGGGTAATTGTTAATGTACCTTTGACTGTCTTTGACCACTGTCCTTGTAGACCTGTCTCGACATCTTCTCCATTGCAGACATGCATTAGTTCTTCTTCCATATCTTTTTTGAACACCTGCACTAACACATCATGCTTGCCCTGTAGTTCAACCAGGATCTTCTCCGCACTGTTTACTCGCTTCAGTAGCGCTAGTAATTTCATCTTGCACCTCGTTATCGTTTTTAAGTTCTGCGTCCCAGTCACCAAACACTCCTGGTGCCTGCTCTGCAGCTAATTCCATATGGTACTTCCCAGGGTAATGCTTGAGGCATCGATACGCCTCTTTTCGGATAGCCGATGGCACCCTTGGAGTTTGTTTTGGGTTTAACAAGTCGACTAGGAACCGCCCAGTGTTCTCAACTGCCCATCGTCTTTCATTAGGCATTGTCATACAACGTCTCCGATAGAATGATTAGCCGGAGAAATTTCTCCGGCAGCCACTTGAGGGTGACGATTGAATAGCTCAACCTGCATTGTCTCTTTATACAGTGCACTGAGTGTCTGAGTAGTGATAACAGCTTGTAGATGGTCGGTAGACATTTCAGCTATCGTATTGATCTTGAGAGGTTGATCACCTTTAGGACCATATGATCCCCACGTCAAGTTATGTCGACGTGCATTGTGATCTCCATCATCGTAGATGCAAAGATCGATCTCATCACCATGTGCAGACCTACGACAATACGCAAGGCCGCCGTCGACCATGTAGGTCTTACCGTTAGCATCTTTGTAGGATTGGTAGTCATGTTGACTACGGGATTCGATCACCGTACCATCTGGGGTACGTATAGCGTTCTTCAATAACTGTGACATTTTCTAAGTGTCCCTGTTCATGTTAATATAGGGCTATTATACCCTAGCGCAACCGTTATGTCAACTACTTTCTAGTCTTTAAGAAAAGTAACCGGAAGGCCCATCACAAAGTTCTCACCAGCATCTTCTGCCCACTGTTCACTCTTGCCTGGGTGGACTTGATGTCCTAAGAACTTATCGTCCTCATAGTACTCAGTCACGTATCCCTCATTAGTAAGGAACACCTTAGCTTCTTTATTATCACTCATAAACGTATGCAGTTCTTTTTTAGTTTCCATAAGGTATATAGTCTTCTCAATTTGGGTGTTAACATAGAACATTCTGAGTCCCGCCTTGCACCGCGCTCACCTGGTGGCTACGTTCTTTCGAATTACGCTTTACAACCACTCTCAAGCACATGCGGTTCCCATCCTGCCCTTCCACAAGAAGGAGTATACAACAATCATACCTTAAAGTCAACGGTGTATACATTAGAAATACTATACTTCGAGCCACGCCGATCGTATAGAAACACTTCCCACACATCACGCACGACACTCTTTTTACCATCCGAGTCTACGAGGATCTGGTCACGCGACTTGATTGTGCTGACCCCCACCACTGCTTGTATGGGGGACACGATACGTTGATACACGAACTCTTGAAAGTCAACCTGAGAGCTACTCATTGCCAGACCCTTCAGCCAGCATGTTGCGATGTCGCAGGAACTGGTGCAGCACCTCTTTCAGCGTAGGATCTTTTGCAGCGAGCCTGTTGATAGCAGTACTCTCATCGTGCCCTTTCTTCCACGCCCTATGATCATCACTGTAACTGAAGTACCAATCATGCTGCTCGAGTCTTTTACTGAACTCCTCAATAGACGTCTGTCTAGCAGCATTGTCTACAACTTTCTCTATCGTTTCTATATTATGCATATGATGACTCCTTCGTCGTCAAGTTTCACTCGTGAATTTTTTTGGGCGCGTTTTTTTATAACGGCTTTTTATATATCTTTGCACTCGGCTTTTTATATAGGTTTTTGTGCCGACCGTGCTAAGCCCATTAACTTAAAAATAAAGGCGGACCCGTATAGACCCGCCTGCCAGGGCACCTACTACCTATGCTGGATAGTCAACACCCTCTACCTGATTCATCTTAGCTCTCCATGCTAGTACACTCAATGCATGGTCGTCCTCTGTAGGTAGTAGCTTGTTCTGTACTGTACAGAAGCCACACTCACCAGGCATGCATAACAACACTGCTCTTACTAGGTGCATGCTGCTATCGTTCTGGACTCCTACTAGACCGAACACAAGCTCGTCCTTCATAGCCTGCCATGTCTTACTAGTGCTCTCCTTACGAGAGTGCTGGATGAAGTTACGTACTGTATTGATTGCTTCCGCTTTCATATGAGTATGCATTATAGTGATGCCTCTGCTTGTGCTGCTAGGGTTAGGTCGAAGTAAGGGATGAATCTCTCCTCCTTCTCTACGTTGAATTCAATCTCTTGGAATCCAAAGCTGTCTACTAGGTATGCCTTGTCTACTGGTCCTGTGCTGTCTACTATCACATCACCGACGCTCAATGAATGCATGTCTCTGAAGCAGTACTCTACACCGTCGCTCTTACGAACGCCCTCTACTATACCGTACCCCTTGACATGAGCATCATACTCACACTCTGAACGAGCACCATTCAATATCGCGAACACCTCATCTAGTGTATCGATGTAGTGGTCTCCGCCCTCAATAATAAGGCCGCCAAAGTAATCAACTGTACACACCTGACGATACTTAGATGCCTTGCTCTCATCCCAATGCTTGAATCCTTGGAACATACACTCACGGTCGTTGCTCTGGAAGATTGCATAATGCAGGCTGTTAGGTCTTTCGTTGTTTGCTTGAACTTTCATATTTTCTATCTCACTATTGGTTAACATGCAACTATTATCTCCTATTGTTGATTTGAAGTCAACAGTTGATTAGAAGTTAGTGTGATCCATATCATGGATTGTCTCTAGCATGTATCTTACACAAAAGCTCTCAAACGAATGATCCTCAGGAAAGTCGTTATTGAAACGTACTCTCAGCTCACTCAGTAATGAAGGATCCATTCTTGATACAATTCTATCATCAACTTCACTATCAGATCTGATGTCTAGTATTTCCATTTTAATTCTCTTTTCTGGTTAAGTTGAAGCTATTATACCAAATGGTTGATTTGAAGTCAACTATTAAACACCTTATAATTACAATTATCATCCATTTGTATTTCAACCATACAATCACCACCCCACTTTATAAATGTACTTTCATCACTACCTACACTCACATACACTTCATAAAAATCATCTATCAACATACCTAACATTACATCATCAATCATATCATCACTTTTAACAACACCATCAATCTTCTCTATAACATTATACATATTACACACTCCCTTTTATAATAAAGTAATTCTTAATACTTTCTTCACCAAAACATACATCCATATATCCTTCTACATCATCTCTTATATACTCAAACTCATCTTTCTCTAAATTATTAAACTCAATCATCTCTTCAACAAAATCAACTTTCATAAAATCAACTTCACCTCTACTTCCAAAATGTAAACAATACACTCCATCTTCTACAACAACTTCATTTATAATCTCATCATACTCATTTCTATCTTCTTCAAAACCACCACACAAATACAACTCATCATTATCCAAAACAAATTCTCTAAATTCTACTTTATTAAAAATTCTCATATTACATTTCCTTACAAAATTATAAAAAGCATTATTACTTAATATACATCTATTATACTAAATGGTTGATTTGAAGTCAACATTTATTTAAACAAAATCCCACTAAGTTAGCTGGGTGCGGGCACGGGATGCAAATGAGCTGTTGACATCAAATGCGATCTTTAGTATAATGGGGGCTGAAATGGAGAAATACTGCACATGATGAAATACATACGGATCTTCCTTAATTGGATCAAAGCCCTGTTCCTCGACACTTACGATGAGCTACACAGGCCCGTGGTCCGTCCAATGTGGGTAACGCTTCTCCCTATCGCTCTGCTCGTAGCGGTCCTGATCCCTTTGACGTACAACGCGCTAGCGGTAACGACTACGGATCCTGTCGTCCCTACGATCCCCGTGCATGGTGCGGGCGACCACACGAAGGCGGCCGACCCGCTGACCCTGGACGCTGATCTATGCAGCGGCCGTCCACGTCAATTTGTTTTGAACCTTGACGGTACCCAGATCAAGCTGAGCATTCAAGAATAATATCCCCACCCGGTTCCCCAGGGAGGGTATGAGGTATAGGTCTAATAGACCTGGTACAACTCAACCCCACAAGGAAC
>TARA_R110000796_G_scaffold1364_2_pt1 | contig 15831 bp, 18 predicted proteins | sample TARA_R110000796 | Tara Oceans TARA_R110000796 (sample SAMEA4397815) | marine metagenome | biome: Polar Biome; feature: [SRF] surface water layer (ENVO:00010504); material: water (ENVO:00002006), including particulate matter (ENVO:01000060) such as... | depth 5 m
GTATAGCGGAGGGTGGGTCCGAAGAAAAAATAAAAAACCAAAATCGTCGCGCGGCCCAGACAAAGTCCTAAGTTACTGAAACTGTTGTATAGCCAGATATCTGATATTGTGATATCCTAGACAAAAAAATTATTAACGTATCCTTATATCTCCGCTATCTCATCTATATAGCAAAGTTTGTCTTTTTGATAAAACAGCGGTTAGTGGGGTTGTTCTGCGGTGCTACCGTAAGGGCTACAAGCAAGCTAGGAATTTTCATGTTCTTCACCAAAGAAGACATCATCTTTTTATCTGCCCTTACATTGGTGTCTTTCTTTCTAGGGCTAGGAATAGGGATGCTATGGCAGTGACATATCAGTTTAAAACGCAACCGTATGAGCACCAGTCAGATGCTTTGAGCAAGGGCGCAGAAGCGCCATTTTTCGCTTACTTCATGGATATGGGCACGGGAAAAAGCAAGGTTTTGCTAGACAACGTAGGTCTTCTGTTTGAAGAAGGAAAAATTACGGGTGCTTGTATAATAGCCCCCAAAAGCGTGTATTTGAATTGGGCCGCAAACGAGGTGCCCTTTCACCTTCCTGACCGGTTTAGTTTAGACATGCTGTGTTGGGCACCTTCCAATTCCAAACGCAACCAAGAGCAAAGAAAACAATTCCTGCAAAAGGAAGAGGGCAAGCTCAAGCTCCTGTTCATGAACGTTGAGTCGTTGAGCAGCAAAAAAGGAACAGTGTTTTTAGAGTCCGTTCTCCGCACCCATTCCCCAAACCTGTTGGCTATTGATGAAAGCACCACAATAAAAAGCAGAACGGCAGCGCGAACAAAGACCCTACTTCGGTTAGCGCAGTACGCTGACTATCGCAGGATACTTACGGGTTCTCCTGTTACGCAGTCTCCGTTAGACCTGTTTACGCAATGCGAGTTCCTGCAAAAGAAAAGTTTAAACCAGAACTCCTACTGGGGGTTCCTTAACCGCTATGCAAAAATACAACGAAAGACCATGGGCGCACACAGCTTCCAGCAAGTGGTGGGGTATCAAAATCTTGAAGAGCTAAACAAGATCATTCAACCGTTTAGCTTCCGAGTGCGCAAAGAAGACTGTTTGGACCTTCCAGACAAGATTTACCAAAAAAGAGAGGTTGAGCTGAACCCAGAGCAAAAAGCAGCCTACGAAAGCATGAAACGTGCTGCCATGGCCTTTTTAGAGCAGGGTGAGGTTACGGCAAGCACTGTGCTGACCCAACTTATGCGGTTACAGCAAATATGCTCTGGACACGTTAAAAATGACCAGGGGGAGATCGTTGTTTTCCCGTCCCCCAAAGTTACGGAGCTTATGAAAACGTTAGAAGAGATAGAAGGCAAGTGTATCATTTGGTGTAACTTCACTCATGACCTGTTGCGTTTGGCGGGTGAGATAGAAAAGGTGTACGGCAAAAAAACGTATCGGCTTTTTTACGGCGCGGTAAAAGCTGAAGACAGGCAACAAATTGTCAAAGAATTTCAAGACCCAGAAAATCCCTTTAGGTTTTTCCTGGGCCAGCCCCGCTCGGGTGGTTACGGCCTTACTTTGACTCAGGCGCAGACGGTGATTTACTTTTCCAATGGGTTTGATCTTGAAATACGCTTGCAGTCAGAGGATAGGGCGCACCGTATAGGGCAGACCAATAAGGTCACTTACATAGACTTCGTGGCCAAGGGAACAGTTGACGAAAAGATCCTTTACGCTTTACGCAACAAGATCAACCTTGCCTCCCAGGTTATGGATGAAGGTTACAAAAAATGGTTGGTCTAAAGATAAAACTTTTGTTGCGCCGGTGTTCTTAGGCCCTACAATAAACCATAGGCAGTAACGCTCGTAGAAAGGGGCTAAATCATGTGTCTAACTATACTCTCCATCTTACTTGCAATACCGGTATTGGCAAACATCCTTGCCGTAATTCTATCGTCATGACCGTGTACATCGTGCAGGAAATGCGAGGTCGTGACATAAGTGGTGCCTTTGAGTACGGTGATGTAAAAACCGTTGTTCCCGCAGGGAGCCAAGTCACCTCTTCCATCGGCCCTATTTGTAAAATAGTAGAAAAAGAGTTGGGCGATTTTAAGCCTATGTCTGACTACCTTCTGCTGTCTGGAGACCCAGTGGTTATTGGGGTTGCTTGCGCATTTGTGAGTGACGTAACCAGCGGGTTCTTTAGGGTTCTGAAATGGGATAGGTTGGAAGAGCATTACCACCCTATTCTAATCAACCTATGGGGTTCAAAAAATGAGCAGTGAACTGGAAGAAATTGACGAAATTTTCAGTACGTTAAACGACCCGTCCAAGTTAAGCACGGTCACCGCCTTGGCCCGTTCTCAACTGGCATTGCATGAACGGGTGTTAGAATCTGAAGCCAAAACCAAAAAGCTGAAAGAGGAGCTACGCTCCATACAGGAAGACCTACTCCCAGCCGCTATGACGGAGCTTGGTTTGAACAGCGTAGAGCTTAATGACGGCAGCAAGGTGGCGGTGAAAACCTTTTATGGCGCTTCCATAAACAAAGAACATTTGGACCAAGCGTTTGATTGGTTAAACAGCGAAGGGTTTGGCGACCTTATTAAAAACGTTGTCACAGCAAATTTCAACCGTGGGGAAGAAGACGACGCACAGTTGTTAGCTGAAGAGTTAGAAGGTTCTGGCCACCGCATAAACACCAAAAAGTGGGTAGAGCCAATGACGCTTAAAGCTTTCGTAAGGGAACAGGTTGAGGAGGGCAAAGACTTACCCCAGGACCTGTTTAATGTGTTTATCGGTGAAAAAGCTAGCATCACAAGAAAGGGATGATCATGGCTATAGCAAAGAAAAATGAAGGCGAGGTCATTGCGTTTGACCGAAACTCGGTACTTGAGGAGTTTGCTGGGGAGGGCTTGGAAGAGGTAACGGCAGAAGACCTAGCCATTCCCTTTTTGCGAGTTTTAGCGCAGCTTAGTCCGCAAGTGAACAAACGTGATGGCGCTTATGTAGATGGCGCTGAAGCGGGTATGATTTACAATACCGTGGCCAATGAAGCTTACGACGGTGAGAAGGGCATTTTGGTTGTTCCTTGTCACTACAATAGAAAGTTCATTGAGTGGCAACCGCGTTCTTCTGGCGGGGGCTTTGTTAGCAGCCATCCTATAGACAGCAACCTGCTAAAAGAGACCACTAAAAGCGACCGTGGTGAGGATGTGCTTCCCAATGGAAACGTACTCACCAACACAGCTCAGTTTTTCGTAGTGTTCGTAGAAGGTGAGCAGTTGCACAAGTGCTGTATTACCATGAGCAGTACTCAGCTTAAAAAGGCTAGACGCTGGGTTGCCCTTCAAGCGGGTTTTAAGGGCAAAAAGAGAGATGGTTCTACCTTTACGCAGCCCAGTTTCAGCCAAATGTACCGGTTGAAAACTGCTGCAGAGTCTAATGACAAAGGCGATTGGTTTGGCTGGGATATTAGCCATGAACGTGCACTAGACCTTTCTGCAGAAGGGGGTGAACTTTCCCTCTTGCATGAGTGCCGTGACTTCAAAATTGCTGTTGCAGATGGCAGGGTAGAAACCAAGGACAGTGCTGAAAGTTCTAGTGCTGAAAGTCCTGAGGAAGACGAAGTTCCGTTCTAATGAGCACATTGGCAGAGCAGTTCTTAGAGCTGTTTTGGGGAAGCGAAATAGCTCACGGCACTTTCATCGTCACCAAATCTGCGAGCCAAGGCAAGCAGAAGGGAGATGCAAGTGTCGTGAGGCAACCCGCTACCCTGGAACTGTGGCATAAGCATTTAGAGGGCGGAACGGGCCTGGGGGTTATCCCCATTTGTACAGACAATTCCTGTCGTTGGGGTGCAATAGATATTGACGACTACACAACGGTCCATAAGACGTTAATTCAAAAGCTACGCAAGCACTCCGTCCCTGTAATGTTGGGGAGGACTAAATCAGGGGGTGCCCATGTCTGGCTGTTTTGCCAGGAGGGCGTCCCTGCTGCTGATATGCGGCGGAAACTTACTGAGTTAGCTGCTGTCTTAGGGTATGCGCGTAGTGAGATTTTCCCTAAACAAGAGGAAATCTTAATAGACCGAGGAGATACAGGCAATTTCCTCAACATGCCCTATCAGGCAAATACTCGCACGGTGCGCTATGCCTTTGATAAAAAGGGTGAGTCTTTAACCGCAGAGGAGTTCTTAGAAGAGTCCTTTGAAAGGAGGCTCTCTACAGACGAGTTCTATGCCTTAGATATTCCCAAATTGTTTGCTGGTTCTAAAAAGGTAGAAATACTTGAGCAGGGGCCTCCTTGCCTCCAGCACTTATGTGCCCAAGGATTTTCGGAGGGCAGTAGGAATAATGCTCTCTTTAACCTTGGCGTATATGCTCGGATGTTTGATACGGAGAATTGGGAAATACTAGTCCAAAAATACAACGTAGAACACTTGGCACCCCCGCTCGGACACAACGAGGTGGGCACTATTATCAAACAGCTTCATAAGAAAGATTACTTCTACCGTTGTGATGACCAGCCCATAAATGCCCATTGTGATAAGGTATTGTGCAGGGAAAGAAAGTTTGGAGTAGGGCCTACGGGTATAAGCTCTGACTTGTCTAGCCTCACCAAAATAGATGGAGACCCTGCTATATGGCTATTGAATGTGGATGGGCAGCGGTTAGAGCTTACTACGACGGGGTTGACTATACAGTCTCAGTTTCAAAAAGAGTGCGTATCACAAATCAATAAGTTCCCCGTTACCGTAAACCAACGAGCTTGGCAGACTAAAATTCAAATCTTGTTGGATAGCGTAACCATTGTGGAAGTGCCACCTGACGCCACCCTAGAGGGCGAGTTTGAAGACCTGCTGTTTTCCTTCTGCTGTGAAAGAGCGCGGGGCTCTGAAAAAGAGGACTTGTTGCAGGGTATTTCTGTTTGGATAGATAACCGTGTGAGCTTTCAGGTAAAGGATGTGCGCAAGCACCTTCAGGCTAATGATTTTGCCCATTATTCCTCCAACAAAATAACGTTGAGGTTGCAGGATATGTCTGCAGAAAAAACCTTTTGGAGGGTAAAGGGAAAAGGTCTTCATGTTTGGTCGTTGCCACAGCAAATGTTTGAGAACGAAGAGTTGCCCCTTGAACTGCCGCCGTTGGCAGCGGAGCAAGATATACTATGATTCAGATCTTTCTCGGACCCCCCGGAACGGGAAAAACAGAAACCAGTATTCGCATCGTAGAAAAGTATCTGGAAAAAGGTGTTCCTCCAGACCGCATAGCCTATTTGGCCTTTACTAGAAGAGCGAGCTTAGAAGCAAAGCACAGAGCGATGGAGCGGTTTAACCTGAGCGCTTCAGAGCTCCCTTATTTCAGAACGCTTCATAGCTTGGCGTATTTGCAGATTGGCATTTTGCGCAACCAGATAATGAACCGTAAGAACTTTGAGGAAGTGTCTCAATGGTTAAAGATCGGTACGTTCTTTGGAAATGAGCAAGAGTCAGGGCCGTTTAAAGATTTTGGTTACGGAGACAAGTACCTAGAGCTGATCAACATAGCTCGAATCACACAGATCCCCTTAAAGCAGATCTATAAGGAAAGCCCTTCTAGGCACCTAGTGACTTGGCAGAACCTAGAGTATGTGGCGCGGGGATTGTCCCACTACAAAAAGGTTCATTCGTTGTTTGACTACACGGACATGCTGGAGCAGTTTGTTTTAGGGGGGTTTTCCCCCAAGCTTGAGGTGGTCATAATAGATGAGGCCCAAGACCTTTCCGCTCTGCAATGGCAGATGGTTCACCAGATTGCGAAAAAAGCAGACCATGTGTACATCGCGGGAGATGACGACCAAGCAATTTACCGATGGGCTGGCGCGGATATAGATCACTTCATTAATTTAGATGGTCAGGTGCACACGTTAAGCCAGTCATTTAGAATTCCCAAATCCCACCACCAACTAAGCCAGAGGTTGATTAAAAGCGTTTTCAACCGAAGAGATAAACAGTTCCTTCCCAGGGAAGAGGAAGGGGTTGTTAGTTGGTATCGGCACAGTGAACAGGTGAATTTGTCTGATGGGGAATGGTTGCTTCTTGCTAGAACGGTGCGAGGAGCCAACCAGCTTGAGGAAGAGGTACGAAGCCGAGGGTATCTTTATGACTATGAGGGAAGTTCCAGCGCGGACAGTAAGGTTATCCAAGCCATAACCATCTGGGAAAAAATGCGCGACGGCAACAAGTTTCCCGTTGCAGATATACGCAAAGTGTACAAGCTCATGAGGGCACATGAACAGGTGGCTTATGGGTTCAAAGGTTTGCAAGGCATAGAAGAAGATGGGCTGTATGGCATTGAAGATCTTCAGGAGAGTTTCGGCCTACTGGTAGACTCACCCTGGGAAACGGCCCTTGGCCTAGTTAGTGAGCGTGACTCTAGGTACATCGGTGCTTGCTTGAAAAAAGGGGAAAAGCTGACCGGAAAGCCGCGTGTTAGAATTTCCACCATTCATAGAGCCAAGGGTGCCCAAGCAGAAAATGTCTGCCTAATGACTGATGTAAGCAAACGATCTAACTCACGCTGGACCTCTTCAGAGCAGGATGACGAAGCCCGCGTTTTCTATGTGGGACTGACTCGAGCAAAACAAACTCTGCATTTGGTTCACCCCATGCACGGGTCGGGTTACGACCTACCCGCCTAATTTATCAGAAGAGCAAACCCTGCTACCACCCGTTGTTCGTAGGCGGTACCTTTAATTATAACCAACTTAAAGGAGAAACCCGTGGCTGTAGAAATAACTTATGCAACTAAGGGGCTTTTGCGTGACATAAACCGGCAAGCCATACAAGGAGGCTACAACCGGGCTTGGGACGCTGGCTTTTTAGAAACCCTTCCAGAAGCCCATTACCCTGTTTATAAAAGCATGGTGCACAATGACCACCTTGTGCGCGCCGTGTTCATGCTTGACCAATCAGGTACAGAAGCACCGTTAGATATGTCTTACGAAGAGTTTAATAACTTACCCCGTTCAATGTTTGAAGACGAGGAGGAAGAATAATGGCACACCTAGTAGAAACAATGGCCTACGCTGGGGAAGTTCCTTGGCACGGCTTGGGTCGGCAGGTTGAAGCTGACATGTCCCCAGAAGAAATGCTGGAGGCTGCGGAGTTAAATTGGACCGTTTCCAAACGGCCATTGTATACAATTAACAAGCCTAACGTGTGGAACATCATAGACCCCACGGGTGAAGCTAGTTTCCTGCCGGTTGAAAACCAGCACGTTGTTATGCGAGACTCAGACAATACTGTGCTGAGCGTTGCGGGCAACGATTACACACCCTTCCAAAACCATGACGTTATGGGCTTTTTCAAAAAGTTCACGGAAGCTGGTTCCATGAGTATGGAAACAGCGGGTAGCCTTCGCGATGGCAAGGACATTTGGGGGTTGGCCAAGCTGAAAAGCAAAACGATACTGGTTGGTGATGATGAAATTAATGGGTACTTGTTGTTGAACAATAGCCATGAGGTTGGTAAGGCTATGACCATGATGTTTACGCCCATCAGGGTTGTTTGCAACAACACTCTCACACTGGCCCTTCAGCAAAACGGTTCTCGCTTTAGGGTGCTGCATGTGCAAATGTTTGATGAGGAAATTGTGGCCGCTGCTGAAAACGCCCTTGGGTTGAGCAGCAATGCCATGACAGAGTTCTCTGAACAGGCTGAGTTCCTTAGCACTAAACGAGCTACTGAAAGCCAGTTGGATAACTACGTTGCAGAGTTGTTCCAGCCCAAAACGCTTATAGAGCGTGGTAAGTCTTCTAACGATAACCTACCCGCCCTACGGGATGAGTTCAAGCGCACCGCCCTTTCAGTTCGGGAAGCCATTGAAACCAGCCCAGGTTCCGGCATGGTCTCGGCCAAGGGTACTTGGTGGGGAGCCCTTAACGGTGTGACGTTTGTAACGGACCACTTGAAGAAAAGCAGGACTGAAGGCAACAGCCTTCACAGTGCTTGGTTTGGTAGCGGAGCCAACGTAAAGCGCCGCGCTTTGGATAAAGCAATTGAGTATGCCAAGGCGGCGTAACCGATAAATCAACCCTTGTGCAGAGGGTGCTCTTAGACAATAAAAGAGCACCCTCTGAATTCCTCAGGAGGCTCCATGGGGAACTTAGAAGACTGGCAATGTAGATCAACATGGGCTGATGGAACGACTTTCACAGCCCATGAATTGAAGACGTTAGGCTTGAAAAAAATTCTCAGAAGAAGGAAAAAAGAAATGAAAGATGAAAATACGGTAGAGGTAGTTGATTTTTCAGAAGGCCCGAAAAAAAGAGGGCCGAAGCCTGACTATCCTGGGCCGGATGCAGATACCCCAGCGGCGGAAAACGTAGTTTCCCATGGTAAAGGCCGAGGGCGTAACGAGTGGCTGGATAAGAAGCTTGTAATTATTCAATTGGAAGATGAGCCAGCGGGTGTCCGAAAAGATAGTAAGCGGTGGCGCAATCAGCTGGTGATTCTTCAATGCAAAACGGTTGGCGAGGCCCTTGACCGATTGTCTGCTTTGACGAGCCCCGGCAGCGGAGCGGATATTCGTTTGGCTGTCAAAAAAGAAATCATCAGGCTTGAAGCTCCTTAAGAAGGAATAGACATGAATTCGGAAAACGTAGAAAGTTTTTTCCATTGGATCAACGAGCGACATTTGATTTATCTTAAGAGGATGGCGGGTGTGCCCGCTCCTTGGACAGATGATTCAATATTGAACCGGTACAAATTCACGAACCCTTTTCGGGAAAATGATCGCGTAACTGTTTGGATGCGTAAAAACTGGACGCGGCCCCATGATGTTGATTCGTTGCCTTTACAGATCTATAACATTTGTTTGTTTCGCATGTTCGGAACCTCTGAGTTTGCAGAGGCGGTAGGATGGCAAACAGAATGGAAGCCCGAGCTTCTTAAATCTGTTGCGCGCCAACGACTGAACAACAAACAGAAGGTGTTCACTGGCGCTTACATCATCACCAACCAAGGGCTACGACTGCCCAAGGAAGAGGTGGTGGTGGATCTTTTCCTTGGCCCTGTGTGGCAGAACAGTGAACGTCTTGCTGGGATAGCCCTCCAAAACAATTTGGAGTTGATGCACAAGCATCTTGGCCAGTTGAAAGGATGGGGTGGTGGTGGATTCATGGCCTATGAGGCTGTGACGGATATGTACCACACCCCGGTTTTGGACCATGCAGAAGACGGAATGACTTGGGCTAATGCTGGACCTGGAGCCAAACGAGGATTAAACCGTATCCATGACCGTAATTTAACCAACGGTCGTGCCGATTGGAACCACGAAATGCAGGTTCTCCTTGGCCATAAAGATTACTACTTATGGGACATGGATACGTTTGAGGTTGAGGAAACCAGGGAGCTTTACCTGAAAAGCCCCCGGCCAACGAACCTTGTGAACATGCGATGCATAGAGCACAGCTTGTGCGAGTGGGACAAGTACGAGCGGGTGCGGTTGGGACAGGGCCGTCCAAGAAGCAAGGTGTCTTATACGGATGGTAACGTGTACCCGTTGAACTAGGAGCTAGATATGTCTGACACAGTAGTTGTGCATTTGACCAAGTGCGCAGAAAAAACGACTATTGCCAGTGCCAAGATTGCTAGGTTCCTTGCTGAAGCGCACGACTTACCTTTGGTAGATGGCCCTGGGCAATTCAAGAAGCAGTATCGCAACATTATTTATGTGAACAGCATGGGAGCTTTTGCACACGCAGATCTTCGCAGGGAGCTTGCGGTGCAGAGCCGGAACTGTGACCGGTTGATTTATGTGCAGAACGACTACAATGTTCACCCTATCAGCCAAGTGCAAAAAGTTGTGCGGGATGAACGAGGTTGGAGCCATGATTTCCCCTTTACCAAGGGCGAGATTTTTCTTTGGGGAACTGTTCCTGAGTACCTTACCCGACCAGGGGATCTGTACCTTAACTGGAACCAGTTGACCTATGATCCGTTAACCCGTAGTAAGCCCCCTAGCAGCCCCCACAAGGCCTCAATATTTTATTGGGGGGCATGTAGGCCGGGGCGCAAAGACGCCTTTGCACGGCTTCTATTTGGCTGTTATGGCCATGCCCATATCCCTGTGGTTATTAGCTGCGCCACAAAAGTGCGAAACAAGTTTGAAGAAATCCCTAAAGAGTACAAAGACTGGATCTATGATCTGCCAACTGAAGTAAGCTATGTGAAGCCTTTTAAAAGTTTGAAAGAGCTTCAAGAGTACGGCTGCACCATCTACCTGGAAGATGAAACCAGCAACGACGTGTACACCAGCCCCGCTAATCGTTTCTATGAAGCGCTCAGTGCAGACCTATTCATGTTCGTAGACGATATCGCTGCGCACACACTCAAACGGGCCGGGTACGAAGTTCCCCCTGAGTGGGTTATTAAAACTCCAGCGGACATTAAAAATGTTGGTCTGCCTGTTCCTGTGGCGCAACGTAACAAGCAAGCCATGCTGTGGAAATACAAGGCAGAAGAGGGCCTAGCAGAGCTTCGAAAAAACACCGCCCTAGCTATTTCAGGGCTTAACTAAACCATTCAAAAGTAAGGGTGTAGAAAGACCATGTTTACTTTCAACGTGCGAAATGTCAGTGAAGCCTTATACCTTGTGAACCAAAGTTTGCGGAACAACGGTCTTAAACGTGAAACACGAAACGGCCCAGCGTTAGAATTTCCAGCACCAGTAGCCATTTCATATAGAAATCCTAAAGAGCGGGTGCTTTTCTACCCGCAGAGGGATGCCAACCCGTTCTTCCATTTTATGGAGAGCCTGTGGATGTTGGCAGGGCACCGAGACGTTGAGTTTGTGCAGCGATATAACAACCAAATGTCGGTGTATAGCGACAACGGGGTAAATTTCCACGGTGCCTACGGCTACCGATGGCGAAACTGGTTTGAAAAAGACCAGCTTAAAACTCTAATACACCGATTAAAGAAGTACCCTAACGACCGCCGTTGCGTTTTGAATATGTGGGACCCTAAAGCGGACTTGGTAGAGGGGAACCAAAACGTAGACATCCCTTGCAACACCCACATCTACTTTAGGTTGGACAAAAGTAAAATTCACATGACTGTGTGCAACCGCAGCAATGACATGATTTGGGGAGCCCTTGGTGCGAACGCCGTGCACATGAGCTTTTTGCAAGAGTACGTTGCAGACATGCTTGGGGTAGAGGTTGGAACCTACGTTCAGTTCAGCAACAATTTCCATGCCTACTTAGAAACATTGTCTAAGCTAGACAACCTTGTGGCTGATTACGAACCGTATCTAGGCATAGAAAGAATCGCCACTGAAAAGTGTGGGTCTTCCGTTTATGCCGAGCCAGTGAGCTTGGTAACTGATGTGGATCTGTTTGATGAAGACTTGACGTACTTTATGACCAACCAAGAGCCCATAGTGCAAAGAGGTTACGATTACGTCAACCAAATCTTCCCAGAAGTAGCAGAGCCTATGCGCGAAGCGTGGGGTTTTTGGGAGGAGCATAAACGCTTGAGAAAACTTGTCAACACTATTTCAACGGTCTGTGAAATGGAGACAACCTTTTCCAATGCTCTTTCAGCAGCATCCAAAATAAAAGCACCAGATTGGCGCGTGGCTTGTTACGAGTGGCTGAAACGTAGGGAGCCTATGCGGTATGAAATTAAAAACAGTGCCACCGAGGAAGAATGGGGCTGTTCTAGCGCACAAAAACCTTCAGAAAAGAAGACAAAATAATGGACAAAGTCATAATAGACATAGGCTGCTTTAATGCCAGAACTCAATCTCTTGCCCACAAGCTCCTTCATAGGAAAAAAGAAAACTGGTTCGGTCTTATGGTGGAGCCTAACGCTTACATGGAAGAAGAAATCTTCAAGAGTTTAAAGGGAACGAATTTTAAGTACGTTCATTGTGCCATTGACAGCCAAAACGGTTTTGGAACTCTTTACATGGGCAAATACGGATTTTTTGACAGAAGATCCCCTGCCCAAAAGGAAAAGTGTATGCGATCTTCTCTTCTTAAGAACGAGGAGTACATTTCTCAGCACTTAACGGACGAAGGTCAGAAGGTAGAGCTGAAAACCCTTAAAACCCTTTTTGAAGAAAATGAAATAAAAAGCATAGACATTTTAAAAATAGACACAGAGGGTAACGATGCCAACATAATTCAATCCTATGAATGGGGTATTCGCCCAAAAGAAATAATAACAGAAGATTTTGTTGCTCCAAGAGGCAAAAACACTTTGGCTTTTGAAAACAGGCAAGAAGTAATCAAAGAAGAGAAATATGCAGCCTTGAGAAAGGCGGGCTACGTTTTGATAGAGGCTAAAGATTGCAACAGCATTTGGAACCTTTCATGAGCAGTAAAAGTGAAATCATTGAAGTTTGTAAAACTCTTTCTGAAAAGGATTGGCAGGGCTTAGACGAGGCTGAAAAAAGCTACGGCGATAGCTGGCGGAAACGAGGGGGCGTTGGTGCTTTTATGATGCTAGCCCGTAAGTGGGACAGGCTAGAACTGCAAGCTGAAGCTTGTAGCTACGACATATTCAATGCTGTGGAAGGCGATAGCAGGGAAGAAGGTGTCCTAGACGATATCCGTGATCTTCGCCGTTACCTTCTGTTGGTAGAAGCATGGTGCCACATGCAGACAGTAGAATACGACATAGAGCAAGAGCCCTTAGACCCAGGAGAAGATGTGTAATGCAAAGGGGGGAAGACCATGAGGACAGAATGGAAAGACCCCTGTTAGCGACCTGTGAATGCTTTGCGGAAACTAAAAAGCTTGTTGTTAGAACGTTAAAAAATAGATGGCCTAAGTGCTCGTGCCACCGATTTATGAAGGTTGAAAAACAATGGCCAAAGACCCCCGGCAAATGACTTTCTTCGCGCCTAAAGGGGAGTGGGTGGCACCTACCGAGTATCCTGATCTTTCTTCCTATCGCACCATAGCTGTGGACTTAGAAACAAGAGACCCGCACCTTCGTGATCGTGGTAGTGGGTGGCCCCGAAACGATGGTTACATCATCGGGGTTGCCGTGGCTGTTTCTAACGAAGCATGGTACTTCCCCATCCGGCATGAAATCGGTCCGAACCTAGATGTAAAAAGAACACTAGGCTGGTTGGCGGAGTTGCTTAGTGACTCTAACCGTGAGGTGGTTTTTCATAACGCACAGTATGACGTAGGCTGGTTGCTTGCTGAAGGGGTGCAAATCAAGGCGGCAATACGCGATACGATGATTGTGGCCCCTTTGCTGGATGAAAACCGGTTCAGCTATTCACTTAACAATTTAAGCCGAGACTACCTTGCTGACATCAAGTCAGAAAAGGGTTTGCGAGAAGCCGCCGCTGAATTTGGTGTGGATGCTAAAAGTGAAATGTACAAAATACCTGCGAGCTTCGTAGGGGCCTATGCAGAGCAGGATGCAGCGTTGACGCTACGGCTTTGGGACCACTTCCAAACGTTAATTGTCAAAGAAGACATCGCTGATATCCTGGCCCTTGAAAACAAGGTTCTTTCTACCGTTATCCCCATGCGGCAGCGCGGAGTGCCCGTTGATATCAGCCGGGCGGAAGAGCTGAAAGGCTACTTCCATAAAAAAGAGAAGGAATTCTTAAAAGAAATAAAACGGGAAACGGGTAAGCATGTTGAAATATGGGCCGCTGCCAGCATAGCAGAAGCCTTTGATGCGATTGATCTACCCTACCCCCACACTGAAAAAACGAACGCCCCCAGCTTCACTAAGTTCTGGCTCAAGAACCATGAGCACAAAGTGCCCAAAATGATTGTGGAGGCACGAGAGCTTAACAAGGCTAGAACAACCTTCGTAGATACGATACTAAAGCACACGCACAATGGACGCATTCATGCAGAGCTTAATCAGCTGCGCAGCGATGATGCAGGTACTGTCACGGGGCGGTTCAGCTACAGCAATCCCAACTTGCAACAGATGCCAGCGCGAAATGCTGAAATAGGGCCGTTGATACGCAGCCTGTTTGTTCCTGAGAAAGACACTTTGTGGGGTGCGTTTGACTATTCCAGCCAAGAGCCCCGGCTGGTAGTCCACTACGGGAGCATACTGGGGTTCAATGGGGCAAGAGATTTCGCTGACGAATACAATAAGGATGTAACCACAGACTTTCACCAAATGGCAGCAGACATAGTTGGTGTTCCGCGCAAACAAGCCAAGGACATCAACCTTGGGCTGTTCTATGGCATGGGAACCAAGCGGTTGGCGATGGGGCTAGGGCTTGAGATAGAAGAAGGCAAAAAGCTCTTTGAAGAGTACCACGCAAAAGTTCCCTTTGTGAGCCAGATTAGCGAATACGCCATGAAACGAGCAGCCACCAAAGGTGTGATTAGAACACTGCTAGGCAGACGGTGCCGTTTTGATAGGTGGGAACCCACTAGGTACGGCCTGTACAAGTCTCTAAGCTACCAAGAGGCGTACGATGAGCATGGGCCTAGCATTCGCCGGGCCTTTACCTACAAAGCCCTCAACAAGCTTATACAGGGTAGTGCGGCAGACCAGACCAAAGCGGCGATGGTTGCCCTGCACGAAAACGGCTATTTGCCCATGATACAAGTTCATGACGAGCTTGACGTTTCTGTCTCCTCTGAAAAAGAGGCCAAGGAAATCAAAGAAATCATGGAAACGTGTGTGAAGTTAGAAGTTCCCAGCCTTGTAGATGCTGAGTTCGGTAAAAACTGGGGGGAAGCGAAACAAACCTTTGGAGACAAACCATGGACACGAGGGATAGCGGGCAACCACTCGGAGATGGAAACGTAGAAGAGCTGGCCGCTTGTATGAATCAACGGTTAGCCACTGGAGATATTCTTCGGTATCACACCGCACCGCAAGTCGGGCAAGGACAAACGGTTGGACAACACACTTGGCGCGGACTGGTGCTGTTAGATATGATATGGCCTTCTGCCCCTATGCAGATTTGGCGATACTTTCTATACCACGATGCAGCAGAGCTATTCACAGGGGACATCCCTAGCCCTATAAAATGGTCCAACAAAGCGCTCCAAGAAATAATCGCCAAATTAGAAGAGGATATCTGCGATAAAATGGGTTTGCCTTCAAAAACAGACCTACCCTTAGATGAGCAGCTTCTTGTAGAGATGATTGATGTGCTAGAGTTAATGTTTCATTGCGGGCCGCTTAGGACAACGGTGGCTAAAGCCGAAGAGATATATCAGGCGGGCTACGAAAAGGTCTGGAAGCTGAGTGTGCAACTGGAAATGATCCTACGAAAATCCAAAGAAAGCATGGCCCACCAAGAAAGAACCAGGAGTTTATTTATGATAAGAAAGCTTTTGGACGAAAAATGAGTGACAACGTAATTCCTTTTCCGGGCACGGTGTTCTACCGGCAAGAAATAGAGGACGTAACTGTTCTACAATGTCCAGAAAAGACCTGCGAAGGAACTCAGTTCTTCTTAGAACTAAAGGATGATCATAGAATAATTTGTACAAGTTGCTTCGCTACTTTTAAAGAAGGATGGTAAGAGCAAATAGCCCTTGTGGCGTTTATTCGGCTTTACTACACTATAAAAAGGTAACAACAAACGGAGGCCACTATGGGTAAAATGTCGCAAATACACGCTATGGCACAGCAGCAAACCGCGCTCGCGCCAGAAGACCCCGGTTTTGACGAAGAAGTTCAAACCATAGCCGGTGAGATACTGGTCCTGTACGCAGAGCAAGCGCAGCTAGAAAAAGCGTTGGTGAGAATAGAGTACGGCAATGATTTTGCCTACAGCACCCAGCGCAAAGAAATAGATGCGGTACAACGCAGACTGCATGGTGTGAAAAAAGAAATCAGAACACTT